>OGFG01000081.1_pt1 | contig 105528 bp, 75 predicted proteins | sample 1570761 | NCBI WGS metagenome assembly OGFG01 (sample SAMEA2581938, study PRJEB24529) | metagenome | biome: Human gut stool | place: China | collected 2011
GGATTCTTTTTTGTATCTACCTCTTTCTTCCAATTCTTGTTCTCTATATTCTTATTGCGAACTTCTTTCTCATGTTTCTTTTATTCCGTAACTTTATTTCATTTGCTCCATCTCATATTGAAGAGATAAAAGAAAAAGTTATATAAAGTTAAAAATAGGGGATAAAAGATTCATTCTGGAAAAACTTGTTTTTTAGAAAAAAAATTATGAATTTTAGGGCACAGGTTCTCCTTATATAAACCATACGAAGCAATCTGTTACCGGAAAAACAATTCATTTAATCTAATTAATCAGGAGGAGCGAATATGAAGAAAAGAATCTTTTTAGCTTTAGTGTTGGGGCTTTGCCTTCCTTTTCTGTCTTGCCAGATGATGGCCGAGAATGATGCTAAGAGCCATGTGGTATTGTTGGATACAGCCCGTTATGATTACCAGGTTGAGTTTTCTCGTAAGTTTCATTACCTGTTTTTGGATAAGATACAATGGCCTCAGGGAGTAGCAGATACTCATAAGGTGGTGCAATGTGAGGCTACGATTTCTCCCGAAGGAAAATTTGCGGATGTCCGTATCACTGGCAGTGGAGGAGAAGCCTTTGATGCGGAAGTACAACGCGTCTTGAAGGAATTTCCACCTGTTCTTCCAGCCTGGAAGGACGGAGAGCCTACCGCATCTGCCTGCAAGCTGACCTTGGTCTTTGACAAGGCTGAATGGGAAAAGCATGAAGCAGATGAAAAGGCATACCAGAAGAAACTGGATTCTGAAGTTATTTATGTTGATCCTGTTGAGAATCCCCAGTTTCCCGGTGGTCCTGAGGCGTTGAAAAAGTTTATGTATTCTTCTTTTGATTCCAATATGCCGAAGGGTTCGGTTATTTATACCTATATAATAGGAACCGACGGCAAGATGAGAAATATAGAGTGTGTTCGCTCATCGGAAGGTTATACGAAAGCACAGTTGCAGCAGGTTCATGGCGTGATGGACAGGATGAGTAAAGAGATAAGATGGACTCCCGGTCTGGAGTATGGAGCTTATCAGGAAATAAAATATACTTTGCCTTTCCTGTTTAAGTAAAAGAATCAGTCATTTTTGCCGATCGGATCGGAGGATGTTGAAGAGTAAAAAGAGATAAAAAGAAGGAGTGCCTGACATCTGCTTTCCTGATGAGGAAGCAGAATCAGGCACTCTTTCTTTATGTTGCCAATCGGTTAGCCCAGATTTTGTTTAGAGTTCAAATGCATGCAAGTCTGCCAGAGCAGTCTGATAATCTTTTTCCGTCTGAAGCAGATTCTTCCGGAAATCATAATAACGGGCCATCTCGTTCAGATAATCCATCAGATTGATTTCTCCTTTCAGAAGAGCTTCTTTCATGAGCGGTATGGTGTTCAGGTTGTCTAAAGCTTCCTGTTGCATCTGGAGAGACTTTTTCAATTCAACAGACTGCACATACTGTGTTTTCAGGCTGTTGTAGACTCTCTGTCGTGCATCCGAAGCTGTGCTTTGGGCTGCTTCTACATCGAGCTTACTCTTCTTTACCTTGTTTTTGTTTTCCCATAGCGGGATGCTCAAGCCGATGGCAAAGCCCTGCATCCGCTCTGTTTCTGTAAATTCGCCGGTGTAGCCTACAGACAACGAAGGAATCATTTCGCTTTTGGTTGCTCGCACGCTTTTCTTTTTCAGTTCCAGATCTTTCTGATAATAGTTCAGCTCAGGAACCGATGCTTCCATCTGCTGAAACCAGCTGTCGAAATTTTCGGGCAGCGCTAAAGGGGACAGACTCCATTCCGGTGACAGACTGACGGTGTTTCCTCCGTTCAGTCCGTATAAGTCCTGGAGAAGTACTTCCTTTTGAGCATTTGTATTCCGGATTTCGGTAGCGATAGCCGCACGGTTTAGTTTACTTCGGTTTACGTCCAGCACATTTCCGCTTCCGTTGCGGAGCAGAGTCTCATAAATGCTTACCAAAGAATCTGCGTCGGTCAGTTGTGTGTTCAGCTCCTGAATCATTCTGTTGCAGAAAGAAATCTCAATCAGCTTTTTCTGCGCTTCCAGCAGAACGGCATTGCGCGTTTGGCGGAAGCTGATTTCTGCCAGTTCGTTTTTAGTACGTGCCAGCTGTTTTTTCTGTCCGCTGATGACGCTCCATTCCAGTTCCTGAGTCACGCTGACTTCCTTTCCTTTCTCTCCCGGGTTGCGTGTGTTCCATTTATGTTCGAACTCCACTTCGGGATTTTTCAGGTTCAGTCCAGTCTTGTTGTCCATTATGGTGGCCGACAGAGTCTTCTGTGCGGCTATGATCTGCGTGTTGTTCTGTTCTATCAGATTCAGAACCTCGTCCGAGCTGTTCTGTCCGTAGGCCATTCCCGAACAGAGCAGACAGCCGGAGATCAGGGTACGCAGCACATTCTTATAAGATATATATAATGTGGTCATAACTAAATGTCTTATTGTTTCTTTTCGTTTTTGGAAATCAGCAGATAAACTACCGGGATCACGAATGCGTTCAGCAAGGTACTGCTGAGCAGACCGCCGAGCATCACCTTGGCCATCGGGCTTTGAATTTCATTTCCCGGCAGGTCGCTTCCGATCACCAGCGGAATCAGGGCCAGTGCGGAAGTCAGGGCCGTCATCAGAATAGGGTTCAAACGGTCGAGCGATCCTTTCAAAATGCTTTCATGCAGGGAAAGTCCTTCGTGGCGTAGTTCATTGTAGCGGTCAATCAGCAGGATACCGTTACGCGTTGCGATGCCGAACAGAGAGATGAATCCGATAATGGCCGGAATGCTGATGATGCCATCCGTACATTTTACCGCTACAATACCACCAATCAGAGCCAGTGGCAAGTTAATCAGTACCACAGCCGACTGTTTGACGTGATGGAACTGGTTATACAGCAGCATGAAGATGATCAGGATGGACAGCAAAGAAGTGATACCCAGGATTCGGCTGGCTGCCTGTTCGCTTTCAAACTGACCGCCGTATTCAATGTGGTATCCTTCGGGCAGCGTGATCTTTTCGTCGATGGTCTTTTGGATGTCCGAAACCACACTGTGCAAGTCGCGGTCGGCTACGTTGGCAGACACGACAATCTTTCGGGCCACATTCTCGCGGTTGATGGTATTCGGACCGGAAGCAGAACGCACTTCGGCCAAGGCTTCCAAAGGTACCTTTCCGTTTGGAGTGTCCAATACCAGGTCACGGATGTTATCAATGGTGTGGCGACTGCTTTCTCCGGCCTTTACGGTCAGGTCGAAAGCCTTGTTGCCCTCATAAACCTGTGATACGACCACGCCATTGAGCAATACCTCAATGCTGCGGGCAAACTCAGCAGGAGACACCCCATAGCGGGCCAGCATTTCGCGTTTCGGCAGAATCTGCAATTGCGGACGTTCGATCTGCTGTTCCACATTCAGGTCGACGACTCCTTCCACACCGGCAATCTCCTCTTTAATCTGGTTACCGAGGCGGAACATGGTGTTCAGATCTGTACCGAACAGTTTGATGGCTATGTTTGATTGCGTACCGCTGAGCATGGCGTCGATACGATGTGAGATGGGTTGTCCGATTTCGATATTCACTCCGGAGAGTTCACCCAATTTATGACGCACTTCCTCCAGGAACTCCGACTTGCTTCGGTCTTTCAATTCAAACGGAGCCTCGATTTCCGAGGTATTGACACCCAGAGCGTGTTCGTCCAACTCAGCGCGTCCGGTCTTGCGGGCCACATTCTTGATTTCTGGAACGGTAAGCAACAGTTTTTCCGCTTGCAGTCCGATACGGTTACTTTCTTCCAGAGAGATACCCGGAAGAGTGCTGACATTGATGGTGAGTGATCCCTCGTTAAAGGCCGGCAGGAAGCTGCGTCCCAAGGTAAAGAACAGGGCAATGGCTACAATCAGACAGGCACCGGTGCATCCCAATACCCAATTCTTGTGGCGGATAGCCTGCTCCAAAGCACGGTGGTAACCGCTCTTCAGTTTTTGTACCACCCATGGTTCCTTATTTTCTTTCTCGTCCAGTTTCTTGTTCTTATCGTTCAGCAGATAGCTGCAAAGCACCGGAGTGAGTGTCAGAGCCACGGCGGTACTGGCAAACAGAGAGATTACAAAAGAGATACCCAGCGGTACCAGCATACGTCCCTCCATGCCGCTCAGGAAGAACAGAGGCAGGAAGCTGGCTACAATAATCAGGGTACTGTTCAAGATCGGTATACGCACCTCTTTTGAAGCTTCGAATACAATCTGTTTGATCGGTTTGCGCTCCTCTGGAGGCAGCATACGGTTTTCGCGCAGATGGCGGAACACATTCTCTACATCCACAATGGCATCGTCCACCAGCGAACCGATGGCAATGGCCATACCTCCGATACTCATCGTATTGATGGTCAGTCCCAGCAGATGCATTACCAGAATAGTGATGAGCAGAGAAATCGGGATGGTTACCAGAGATATGATGGTGGTACGTGCATTCATCAGGAAGATAAAGAGCACGATGACTACGAAGATGGCTCCTTCAATCAGAGAGCGCTGGATATTTCCAATGGAATTGTTGATGAAAGAGCTCTGACGGAAAATCTGACTGTCCATGTGCACGTCGGCAGGAAGTTCTTTTTTCAGATTTTCCAGAGAACGGTCCAATTGGTCGGTCAGTTCCAGGGTGCTGACATTCGGCTGTTTGGTTACGGTAACCAGTACCGCCGGAGTGGCCCGGTTAGAAGCCATACCCGTTTTAGGAGATTTGGCACCAATTTTCAGCTCGGCAATGTCCTGCAACAGGATTGGAGAGCCGTTGATGTTTTTAATCACGGTCTGCGCCAGTTCCTCGGTACGGTTGGTCTGTACCACACCGCGCACGATATATTCATTTCCATATTCATAATGAATGCCGCCACTGACATTGGTGTTTACGTTCTCCAGCTGCTCCATGACTTCGGACAAAGTGATTCCATAGTGTTTCATCTTTTCCGGCTGAAGCAGAATCTGGTATTCTTTGGCATCGCCTCCGATGACTGCTACCTGTGCCACACCTCCGGTAGAAAGCAGACGCGGACGGATGGTCCAGTCGGCAAAGGTGCGCAAATCCTCAAGTGATGTAGAATCGGCGGTAAGACCGATGATCATCATTTCGCCCAGGATGGAAGATTGCGGACCCAATACCGGTTCGCTGACACCTTCGGGCAACTGATCGCCTAATACGGCCAGTTTCTCGGAAACAATCTGACGGGCACGATAGATTTCGGTATCCCAGTCAAATTCTACCCAAACAATGGAGAAACCCGTAGTACTCTGCGAACGTACGCGGCGCACGCCGGTTGCTCCGTTTACGGCTGTTTCCACCGGAAAAGTAACCAGTTTCTCCACTTCTTCGGGAGCCATACCTCCGGCTTCGGTCATCACAACTACGGTGGGCGCATTCAGATCCGGAAAGACGTCCACTTCCATTTTCTGAACGACAAAAATGCCGCTCAGCACAACCAACACTCCGACAATCAGAACCGCCAGACGGTTGTGCAGTGCTGTTTGAATGATTTTATTCAGCATAGTTTGTTTCTGTCAAGGTTAGTAAATGGATTAGTGATTATGATTGTGACCTTCTGGAATGGTTCCGCTCTGTGAAGCCAGTTTTACATGGATGGCTCCCTGAGTCACGACTTTTTCATTGGCCTGGATACCTTTCAGGATTTCAACGCGCACTCCGTCCTGTCCGCCGGTTTTCACTTCTCTCTTCTCGTAGTGTTCTTTGTCCTTCTGTACGTAGACAAAGAATACTCCCTGTTCTTCGGTCAGTGCGGTGAGAGGAACGGTCAGCGCTTCACGCTGTTCATTGCCCAAAAGCCAGATTTCCGCAAAACTTCCGGGCAGGATGTTGCCTACGTTATTGCATTCAAAGATAACCGGAACATAGAAAGTACCTTCCGGCATGCTCTTGCCCGAAGACAGCAGGCGCCCGCCGATGCTGTCCAGACACATGGTCTGCTGTGAAGCTTCGGTGCGGAAGTTGGCGCTGCGCACCTGATTCAAGAAGGCATAATGCCGCTCGCTGACTTCGGCGCGGATTTGCAGTTTCTGGTTCTGGGTGATGATGGCCATCGGCTGTCCTACGGTAACATAATCTCCCGGGCGCACCAAAATCTGTTTGATGAATCCGCTCTGATTGGCGGCTACGCTCATTCCGCTGCCGCTCTTTTTCTTTCCCATTCCTGATAGGTTTTCGCGGGCCACGTCACGGCGCAGTTTGATCTGTTCAAATTCCTTTTGGCTGATAATCTGCTTTTGTACCAATTCTTCGGCACGCTTCAGTTCGCTTTCTGCATTGGCCAGGTCCAGACGAGCTTTTTCAATCGGGTCACCGTTTTCCACTCCTTTGGAGGATATGCTGAAAAGCGCCTGTCCGGCTCTTACGGCATTGCCCTCATACAGGTTTCCGCTATAAGTAACCAGTCCGCTGGTCGTTGCGGCTACTGTCTTCTCATTGCCGTTGGCAGTCAGAATCTTTCCGCCTACTTTGATGGCGGGACTGAAACTTCTTTTGGTAACGGTTTCGGTTTGCAGACCGATCTTTTCGGCCTGATGCGGATCCAGAATAATTACTCCTTCATGCTCATGTTCTTCGTGTTTTTCTTCTTCGGCAGCATGATTGTGCGAACAACTCAATGTTGTTCCGGCGGCCAGCAGGAATGCCAGACGCAAAAAGTTTTTATGCAAATTCTTCATATATAGTATTTTAAGATTCTTGTTTTAAAGTCGGTAAACTTACAGATAACGCTTCCGCATGCTTGGTTGGGGCATACGAAGACTCTGCTGTCGGCCATGCAGTGGGCAGCCGTCAGACAGAACGGATAAACTTAAAATACAAAAACGGGAGGGGCCCTGAGGCCATGTGATGAGAAAAACTCCGGACAAGGTCCACGGGGACTGTTTCCGGAAGGATAGCGATTGCTGTGATACTCCTGAATAAAGAACGGATATTCGTTCGGAGTACAGCAAATGAATTTTACCGGATGAGCATCCGGCTGTTGTATGGATTGTCTGCTGTTTTTTTCCAATCCCAGAATTTTTCCTGAGTGGCAGTGGCAGGGAGTGTCCTGCGCACTAGTGTCTGTCGGCAGACAAGTAATTCCTTTCTGGCAGTGATTGTGTAGCATCAGGTGTTCCCATCCCAGACAGATATGGGTAGCCTCATGGTGATGGTATCCTGCCAATGAGAATACCACAACGGCCCATAGGGCAATACGGAGGCATAATTTATGGAATATAGACTGATGCATTTCTGGATTTTTACTTTTGCAAAAGTACGATAAAAATCCGGAGCATACAACAGGATATGTTTTTTTGCAACTGAGTTGCATGAACTCCCTATATAATATAGGTAGAGCTGTTTGTCTATTTCAGAGTCTTATAGGAGAGTATGTGCCAAGAGATGCCGACTGCCAGCAGCAGTAAGGCGACACGAATCCAAAGGTGCGGCACGACACCAAAGGCAGCGATAAGCATGGTGATCCACACCATGCTCACAGAGATGACTTTTGCTTTCAGGGGGATGGCCCGGTGCTCTCTGAAATTGCGGATATAGGGTCCCATGCGCTTGTGGCTGATCAGCCAGTTGTATAGCCGGGGAGAGCTACGGAAAAAGCAGGCTGCCGCCAGCAGAAGAAATGGGGTGGTGGGCAACAGGGGAAGAAAGATTCCCAAAATACCTAATACCACGGCCAGACATCCGCATAAAATCAGAAAGATTCTCATAAGCGTTTTCAGTTAGTAGTTTCTTCTATGTCCTGATTGGGGGATAAGGAAATCATGCCGTCGTCCAGAAGAAGTTTCTCTTCCTGCACCATTTGATGCAGAATCTGTCCTACAGTTTCGCGGCTGATACCCGGAAAATCTATGTCGTGAACGGGGACTTCTTTTTGTTCGCGCAGCAGAGCGGTGATTCTCCTTTCTACGTTTTCTGCCAGTCCCTGACTGATTCCTGAACTGTTCTTTTTCAGGCAGACATCACACGCCAGACAATTCTCTTCGCTCGTTTCGCCGAAATAGGCCAGCAACATCCGGCTGCGGCACAAGTCATCGCGGGTGGCATAGTCGATCATGGCTTGTATGCGTGCTTCATATTTTTCTTTCCGGTTTTCGTAAATTTCTCTGGAAATGACGATGCGCTCGGTTTCCACCCTCTTTTGTGCAAAACGGATATAGGGAGTCTTCTTATAGGGGATGTAGCTGATGATTCTTCTTTTTCCCAAGGCTATCAGTCCCCGGTACACCATATCCCGACTCAGACCGGTTTGTTTGCTTAAAAGCGTTTCGTCAATGGTGATGTAGTCACTGAACACTCCGCCATAGCTGCGCAGCACCGCCTGAAGCAGGGATTCATATTCCGGTTCCAGTCCGTCCAGATGATAAAGTTCATCGCGGCGCACCAGAAATATCAGTCGGGAGTCGTTTTCCTGTTCGTCGATATATTCCAGATATCCGGCCCTTGTGAGGATTCTCAGGGCACTGTCTGTGGGAACGGGGAAATGCTTGAAATTACGGCAGAACTCGTTCAGATTGAATTCGCGGGTCACATTCAGGCCGTCACCCATAGCCATCTGATAATAATAACAGATGTGTTCGTAGATTTCTTTGATGAATTCGCGGTCGGGGAAGGTGTCTGGTATGCGTTTCATCAGTTTGGTCTTGTCGCTGGCATTGTAGAGCAGTACGGCATAAGCCTTTCTGCCGTCGCGTCCGGCGCGTCCGGCTTCCTGAAAATAAGTCTCGGGCGAATCCGGTACATCCATGTGTACCACCAGACGTACATCCGGCTTGTCAATACCCATGCCAAAAGCATTGGTGGCCACCATAACGCGGCACTGGTCCGTTTGCCACAGCCTTTGGCGTTCATCCTTCTCACAGTTGCTCAGTCCGGCATGGTAGAAGGTTGCCGTAAGTCCTCTTTCTTCCAGTTGTGCAGCCAGATCCCTGCACCCCTTCCGGCTTCGGCAGTACACAATGACAGTACCCGGTATGCTGTTGATGATGTGCAGCAGTTCGCTTTCCTTGTCTTCCGTGTGGCGCACCACATAAGCCAGGTTCTTCCGTGCAAAGCTCATTTTGAAGACATGTTCCTGCCGGAACAGCAGTTTGTCCTGAATGTCCTTCACCACCTCGGGAGTAGCCGTGGCTGTCAGAGCCAGCACCGGAGCTTGCGGAACGACTTTCCGCAGGTCGGCTATCCGGATGTACGAAGGACGGAAATCATACCCCCACTGCGAGATGCAGTGCGCTTCGTCCACAGTGATGAAGCTCACCCGCATCCGTTTCAGTTTGGTAAGAAACAGTTCGGAAGAGAGGCGTTCGGGCGAAACATAGAGAAACTTGTAGTCGCCGAAAATACAATTTTCCAAAGTGACCAATATCTCATTATGCGTCAGTCCGGAGTAGATGGCAGCAGCTTTGATTCCCCTTTTCTTCAGGTTTTCCACCTGGTCCTTCATCAGAGCGATGAGCGGGGTAATCACAATGCAGATACCCTCCTGAGCCAGTGCCGGTACCTGAAAGGCGATGGATTTTCCGCCTCCGGTAGGCATCAGTCCCAAGGTATCTTTTCCGCTACCGATGCTATGGATGATTTCCTGCTGAATGCCGCGGAAATCATCATAGCCCCAGTATTGTTTCAGTATAATGTGATATTTGTCTTCTGTCATAGAATGTTAAGGTGCGTTTCCGGTCAGTCCATTCCGGTAGGGCGTATATCCTCTATCTGCAGCTGGACTTCTCCCCGCTTGTGCGTATTCTCTTCGATGGTGTAGCAGATGTCGAAAGAGCGTTTGGTCTTGATGTATCGTGCCTGCGAGCTCTGTCCGAAGGCGATGCCGTTCATCACGTTATTGCTTTTGTTGTCCACCAGTTCCAGTTTGATATGCTCCTGTTCGCGTCCCACCACCTTGCTGGTGCCATAATCATACACATGGAAAGTGCTGAATATCGGTTTGGGATTATCCGGTCCGAAGGGATTGAACTTTTTCAGGTCATGATGGAACTTGTGTGTGATTTCGCGGAAGTCGAGCACTCCGTCGATATCCAGGATGGCGTGGGTCTGTTCGGGTTCAATGTGCTGCTCCACATAATGCTCAAAGCGGCGGCTGAACTCCTCCACGTGCTCCACCTTCATCGAAAGGCCTGCGGCGTATGTATGACCGCCAAAGTTCTCCAGCAAGTCACGGCAGCTTTCAATGGCCTTATACACATCAAAGCCCGAAACCGAGCGTGCCGAGCCTGTGGCCAGACCATCCGTACGGGTCAGCACCACCGACGGGCGATAGTAGATTTCCGTGAGGCGTGATGCCACGATGCCGATCACTCCCTTATGCCATTCCTCGTTATAAATCACGATGGCCTTTTTCTCGTTCTTGTCTTGCAGATTCTCCACAATCTGATTGGCCTCTTCAGTCATCGACTTGTCCAGATCCTTGCGTTGCTCGTTATACTGGTTTATCTGGTTTGCCTTTTCCAGAGCAGCCTTGTAATCCTTTTCCACGAGCAGTTCCACGGCCTCTTTTCCATTCTGCATTCTTCCCGAAGCATTGATGCGCGGACCGATTTTGAAGATGATGTCGGTCATCATCAGTTCCTTTTCCGCCAGTCCGCAAATGTCGATAATCGCTTTCAGACCGATGCTCGGATTAGAGTTCAGTTGTTTCAGTCCGTGGTAAGCCAGAATCCGGTTTTCGCCCATGATGGGCACGATGTCCGATGCAATGCTCACGGCACAGAGATCCAGCAAGGGAATCAGTTGGCTGAATTCGATGCCGTTGCTCAAGGCAAAGGCCTGCATGAACTTGAAGCCTACGCCGCATCCCGAAAGATGCTGGTAAGGATAAGTGGAGTCCGTGCGTTTCGGATTCAGAATGGCCAGTGCCGGGGGCAGAATCTCATCCGGCACGTGATGGTCGCAGATGATGAAGTCAATGCCCTTTTCTTTGGCATAGGCAATTTCTTCAACAGCCTTGATGCCGCAGTCCAATACAATAATCAGTTTCACACCGGTGCTGTGCGCATAGTCCACTCCCTTGATGGATACTCCATATCCTTCGTCATACCGGTCGGGGATGTAGTAATCAATATTGGAGTAGAACTGTTGCAGAAACTTATAGACCAGTGCCACAGCTGTGCATCCGTCTACATCATAGTCGCCATATACCATGATGCGTTCTTTCTCTCCGAGAGCCTTGTTCAGTCTTTTCACGGCCACTTCCATATCGTTCATCAGAAACGGATTGTGCAGACCGGTAAGCTGAGGCCGGAAAAATTTCCGGGCATCCTTGGCGGTATAGATTTTTCTCTGAATGAGCAATTTACCCAATACCGGATGGATACCCAGTTCCTTAGCCAGAAGTCTGGCTTCTTCCTCTTCCTCGGGTGTTTGTGATTTGAATTTCCATTCGTAGTTCATTATATATTGTTTTTTCTTTTTTCGTCTCCAGGGCGGTATTCCCGTAAAAAACGGGCATGCCATTTTAATCTGTAAAAATAGCAAAAAAAAACAAGAACCGGGAGTGTTGGTATGTTTTTTTTGCAGTTCGTATTTCTTTTTAATAATGAACCGATGGGAGCTTTTGCGGGAAATAAAAAACGGATACGCCGTTGTTGGCGTATCCGTTGGATGCGGAATGAATTATTTCAAACCGAGTTTCTTCAAAATAGCTTTAGGAACAGCGTTCTTGTGTACCACGATGTTCATAGTCTTGTAAGCAACGAATGCCTTAGAAGCGTACCATACACCATTGTACTTACCGGCGTTACCCCAAGAGTTCTTCACCATGTAGTACTCCTTACCGGTCTGATCCTTGGCGATACCGTAGATCTGCATACCGTGGTCATCGGTAGTCTCCCAGTTGTCATAAGCCTCCTGACGCATTTCCTGAGTGATCTTCATTTCAGGAGCAGGCTTGTTGATAGCCTCGTTGTAACGCTGAGAAGGAGTCAGACCCAACCAACGTGCAGCATCAGAACCAGTCAGGTCCTCAGCCTTGATGTTCGGCATTACAGCCACACCGTCGCGAGTGAATCCGCCTTCGCTCACGTCAGAACCCCAGGCAATTGTGTAACCGTTGTTCAGAGCGTTGTCGAATACTTCCATCAACTCGTCAATCGGCAGGTTGTATGACTGAGCCCAGCGCCAGTTGTCCTGTACCTCGATTACGAACGGCTTGTAGAATGGGTGATGAGTGAATGAAGTCAGTGAGATGTAGTCGTCCATGTTCAGACCCAGGCTCTCCATGTAGCTCTTCGGAGTGTATTCCTTGCCTTTGTAAGTGAACTTCTCAGGACATTCGCCCAGATAAGCGTCGTAGATAGCGCTGAAAGCCTTTGTCCATACCGGAGACAGCTTTCTCATGTTGCTCTTTGCCAATGCTTTTACAAATGCACTTGCCACCAGGTCAACCTCGTTGTGGTTAGGCAGGGTGTCGCCGTAGAGAGTTCCCGGCTGTGGCATAGCTTCCTGAGGAACGATACCGTAGTTGTCCATGCAATACATTACATCGTAGAAGCTACCTCCCTGAGAGTAAGATACGTCACCGTGAGTGCGTACTGCCTGCTTTGCGCGGTCTTCCATAGTCTTGTGTACCACGAACATCTCGCAAAGATCCTGCTCGCCCTTACCCATACGGAGCAACTCAGACTCGAAGAATGCCAGTGAGCTGAAGCACCAGCAAGTTCCGCTCTGGTTCTGATTCTTGATAGAAGTGATCGGGTTCTCCTTTACGGTAGTAAATACAAAACCCTCATCCTTCTTCTCTTCCTTGTTGTCATTCTTGTCCTGCGCAAATGCTCCTACAGAGCAGATGGCCAATGCAAAAAGTAAAATCTGCTTTTTCATTTAAAGATTTGATAGTGATTAATTAATGTATTTATTGATAAACTCTGATTCTATATCTTCAGGAGGATTAGCCTCTGTTCTTGGCCAGATATTCCTCCACATCGGCTGCGTGATAAGGAATGCGGTCCTTGCCCAGGAAGCGGCAACCGTCTTCGGTAATCAGCAGGTCGTCCTCAATGCGGATTCCGCCAAAGTCCTTATAGCTTTCCAAAGCCTCAAAGTTGATGAAGTCTTTGTTGATGCCCTTGCTCTTCCAGTCGTCAATCAGATCCGGAATGAAATAGATACCCGGTTCGTCGGTCATAACCCAACCTTTCTGCAAGCGTCGTCCGCAGCGCAGGCTGGCCAGTCCGAACTGAGAAGATGGGCGCACCTCGTCGTCATAACCTACATACTGCTGTCCGAGACCTTCCATATCGTGCACATCCATACCCATCATGTGTCCCAGTCCGTGAGGCATGAACAAGGCATGTGCTCCGTTGGCTACGGCCTCGTCTACATTACCTTTCATCAATCCCAGAGCCTTGAGGCGTTCGGTCATGATGGTTGCGATGCTCAAATGAACATCCAGCCACTTCACTCCCGGTTTGGCCACCTGAATCGCGTGATCGTGACATTCCGCTACGATATCGTAGATGTCGCGCTGCTTCTGGGTGAACTTACCGCTGATCGGAGTCGTGCGGGTATGGTCCGAACAATAGTTTTCGTTGGTTTCCGCTCCGGCATCGCAAAGCATCAGACGGCCTTCTTCCAAAGGACGTGGATAAGGATAGCCGTGCAGAATTTCGCCGTGCATAGACAAGATGGATGGGAAGCTCACCATGCAACCCTTTGAAGCGGCGATACCGCTGATGGTACCGGCGATTTCCTGTTCGGTGATTCCCGGACGGCAGAGCTTCATGGCAGTGGTGTGCATCTCATAACCGATGGCACAGGCACGTTCGATTTCTGCAATTTCCGCATCCGACTTCACCGCTCTCTGGTCGATTACAGCCTTGATGAGTGACAGGGAAGCTTCTTCGCGCTGGCGCGAAGGATGAATGCCCAGCAGGTCCATAATCTGAATCTGGATGTCGTGGCGGTAAGGAGGCAGGAAGTGGATCTTCTGTCCTTTGGCCTTGGCCTGATCCACCAGTTTCTGCAGGTCGCTCATCGGAGCGGTAAATTCCACACCACACTCATCGGCCATGTCGCGCACACTGTTTACCGAGCCATACCACACGATGTCCTCAATGTCGATGTCGTTACCGATCAGATATTCACGGTTGTTGTCAATATCAATGATACCGGCCAGTCCGTCGCGGTGCTGTCCGAAGTAGTACAGGAAACAACTGTCCTGTCTGAATTTATAAACGTTTGCCGGATAGTTATATGGGGCATCATTGTTACCGAAAATCAGGATGATTCCGTTGCCGACCTTCTTCTTCAGGTCATTTCTGCGGGCAACGTACGTTTGCTTGTCAAACAACATAATTGTAACAAAATTGGTTAATAAATGATTTATCAAGCAAAATTAGTTATTTTATTTTTGAAAATCACTATCTTTGTATGAAATTAAATATTATTATAAACAATATGTCCGGAAAAGTCGTCAAACCGTTTTATATTTGACGTCTGAACAGCAAAATTTCCAGATAAATTGTTTTTTTGTAAAACACAAGGTAAAGAGAATAAAAATGGACAAGACAGGTTTAGTATTGGAAGGCGGAGGCATGCGCGGAGTGTTCACTTGCGGCGTGCTGGATTATTTTCTGGATCAGGGAATCACTTTTCCCTATACGGTAGGTGTTTCGGCCGGTGCCTGCAATGGTTTGTCGTATATGAGCGGGCAGCGCGGACGGGCCAAATACAGCAATATTGACATGATGGAAAAGTACCAGTTCATCGGTATGAAATATTTATGGACCCAGCACAGCATTCTGGATCAGAAACTGCTGTATCAGGATTTCCCCGAGCGCCTGGTGCCTTATGACTTTGAGGCTTACAGCAACAATCCGGGAGAGTTTGAAATGGTTACTACCAATTGTCTTACGGGAAAGGCCTGCTATCTGTCGGAGAAGAAGGACTGGGACCGCATGATTGCCATTGCCCGTGCTTCGAGCAGTCTGCCCTATGTCTGTCCGATAGCCTATGTGGATGGCATTCCGATGCTCGACGGGGGTATTGTCGATTCCATTCCTGTGGAGCGTGCCCGTTCGCTGGGATACGAGAAAAACGTGGTGGTGCTTACCCGAAACAAGGGTTACCGCAAAAAAACAAAGGATTTGCGCATTCCTCATTTCATCTATAAGAAATATCCTCGTTTGCGTGTGGTGCTCAGTCGCCGTTGTTCCTGCTATAACGAACAGTTGGAGTTGGTAGAGCGTTTGGAGGAAGAAGGCAAGATTATCGTGATCCGTCCCGAAAATCCGGTTGTGGTTGACCGCATAGAAAAGAACATCAAAAAGCTGGAAGACCTCTATCAGGAAGGATACGAGTGTGCCCGAAAAGTGTTGGGATAATTGATGCTTTTAAGATATAAATGATAAAGGCAGCTCTGGTGGTTCTTGGAACCCTCAGAGCTGCTTTTCTTGTTTTCGGGAAAACAATATTGTTTTCTAAAAATTTTTTAATGGAAAAACGAAGAATAATCGTCTTTGTTTTTATATTTGTGCCTTGTGGAACTGAAAAAGCTTTCTGATTTTTCGGTAGACAGAGAATGGCTTATATTTTTTTGATTATGTTTTACTTAATAACGAACGATTATGAAAAAGCTATTTGTTTTTAATCTGCAGAGATTGCTTTGTGTGGTTATTCTGCTTGTAGCAGGAGTGTCTTTTGCCCTGGCTCAGACCAATAAGGCCTGGAATAAGGATTGGAGCGGCAGAAATTCCTATGGCGATGCCCGTTTTGTGCTGACTCTGAATGTCGATAAGAAGCAGGCATTGAATGAGTTTAACGAGACTTCAAAATGTAATGGATTCTTAAGTGTTTATATGGTGGAGCCCAGCGGTTACCAGTCTTTGCTGGAAACTTATGAGTTGCATGTCCAGTCTGTTCAGGGAAATACAGCCGTGATGACTTTCAAGGGAGGACGTGATATTGATTTGGGCTCAGGTACCTGTAAGGCTGTTTTGAAAAACGGACGCTTACAGTTGGTGGTTACCAAAGGCAGTCAGGATGTCTTGTTTAACAAGGCACAGTTAAAGTAATTCCGATTCCTGTTGATTCATGATATTATCTGGAGGTTTTTTCCTCTTTTTATAAGAGCTGCATTACTGCAAAAGTAAGTGCGGCTCTTATTTGTTTATAACTCGGTGCGAAATAATCATGATGTTTGCCTGAAAAACCGTATTTTTGTAGATGAAAACCGTTCGGAGAAGAACCGGTCGGTTGTTTTCAAAACAAAGTACTTGTCTATGGAAAAGAAAGAAGATATCTATACCTTTAAACCCGACTTTACGAAAGCGGAAGTCAAGGAACTGATAGCCTGGTTTGAAGAGCGCATGGACCGTTTGCCAGCCGAGTTGCAGATCAATAAGTCCAGTCATACCAAGAATCTGCGGTTTACGGTCAGCCAACTGATTTCCATGCTGAAGAATCGTGAGGTTAATGTCACGATTTGCGGATACATTGCGCATCTGGCGCTGATTAAGGAGCGGCTGATACAGGCCGGCATGGAGTAATTCCGATAAGAGAAGTTACAGAAAAGAGTTTTTTCAGAAATGCAGCATTAAGAAATATGGGAAAAGCAGCAGAATACAAAGCCCGTAACGAGGCTTTTTTAGCAGAGAAAAGAGGGCAGGAGGGGGGGCACGAACTGCCCGGAGGAGTTCTTTATCGTGTGTTGGAAACCGGCGAAGGCACCGTTTCGCCTAATCTGAACAGTGTGGTCACGGTGCACTACCGCGGTGTGCTGGTGGGCGGCAAGGAGTTCGACAACTCCTGGAAACGAACCTGTCCCGAGGCGTTCCGTCTGAAAGATGTCATCGAAGGCTGGCAGATCGCCTTGCAGCAGATGCACGTGGGCGACAAGTGGATTGTGTATATTCCTCAGGAGAAAGGATACGGCCGTCGCGCCTGTGGTCCCATCCCCGGAGCATCGACCCTGATTTTCGAGATCAAACTGTTGTCGATTGTTTAAAATGACTGCATCCTCTTAAAAATGTGGTTTTCTAATAATATTTTCCAATAAAAACTTTTTCTATTTAGAATAAGTTCTTATCTTTGCGACAAGAAAATCAGAATTTATGGAATCGATTTGTGTCATAAAAGACTTGTATAAGGTTCTTTATCAGTTTGAGAAGGACTTTGCTGAGGCTCATTCCATGACCATCAACGAAGCGATGCTGCTTTGTTGCATGAAGGACGGAAAGCCCCGTACGGCGGGAGCCATCTGCGAATACATCGGTCTGTCCAATTCTCGTGTGTCTAAGGTTATTACGGCTGTGGAGCAGAAGGGATTCATCGAGCGTGAGATCAATAAGGAAGACAAGCGCCAGATGATTTTTTCGCTTACCGAAGCCGGTTGGCAGACGGTGAAAGCCATGCAGAGCAAGGATCTTCAGTTGGAGCGTTTGTTCCAGCAGCTGAATGAAGTGCTGAAAAAGGAGTAATCTCCTTTTTTTTACCCAAATAGTGTTTAGTAGGAAATATATTACATAGAAATAAATAATAAAAGAAATAATGAAGTATATAGTTATTGGCGGTGTTGCCGGTGGAGCTACGGTTGCCGCGCGATTGAGAAGAATGGACGAGCAGGCGGAAATCATTCTGCTGGAGCGTGGAGCCTATGTGTCGTATGCCAACTGTGGTCTGCCTTATTATATAGGTGGAGAGATTTCAGAGCGCGATCATCTTTTCGTGCAGACGGTGAAAGGATTTCAGGACCGTTTTGCGATAGACATCCGTGTGCGTCAGGAGGCTGTGGAGATTCTGCGCGAGCAGAAAGCCGTGCGCATCAAGAATCTGGAAACCGGTGCCGAGTACACCGAGAGCTATGACAAACTGGTGCTTTCGCCCGGAGCGGCCCCGATCCGTCCGAACCTCGAGGGCATCAATCTGCCCAACATCTTCACGTTGCGCAATGTGCCCGATACCGATGCCATCAAGAACTATATTACCGCCAACCGTCCTCGCCGTGCCGTAGTCGTAGGCGGCGGATTCATCGGTCTGGAGATGGCCGAGAACCTGCACCGCCAGGGACTGGAAGTGCACGTGGTGGAGATGGGCCGTCAGGTGATGGCTCCGATAGACTATTCCATGGCTTCCATTGTGCACCATCACATGGTGGAGCAGGGCATTCACCTGCATCTGGAGCGTGGCGTAACCCGTTTTGCATCCTCAGCTTCCGGTGCACTGGAAGTGGTGCTTTCCGACGAGCAGAAAATCGAAACCGATATGGTGATTCTCAGCATCGGCGTGCGTCCCGAAACCACGCTGGCCAAGGATAGCGGACTGGCTATCGGTGCGCTGGGAGGAATCTCGGTAAACGAATATATGCAGACTTCCGATCCGGACATTTATGCGTTGGGCGATGCCGTTGAGGTGGTTCACGGAGTGACCGGAAAACCGGCACTGATTCCGCTGGCCGGTCCGGCCAACAAGCAGGGACGCATTGTGGCCGACAATATCGTGTATGGCAACGTATCCGTTTATTCCGGTACTATCGGAACTTCCATTGCTCAGGTGTTCGATCTGACGGTGGCCGCAGCCGGAGCCAACTCCAAGCTGCTCGACCGCGAAAAGATTCCTTATCTCAGTTCGTTCACCCATTCGCAGTCGCATGCCGGTTACTATCCCGGCGCCGTATCCATGTCCGTAAAGATTCTCTTCTCGCCCGAAAACGGTCGTCTGCTGGGTGCCCAGATTGTGGGCTTCGACGGAGTGGACAAGCGCATCGAGATGCTGGCACAGGTCATCCAGAATCAGGGAACCGTGGCCGATCTGATGGAGCTGGAGCATGCCTATGCCCCTCCTTATTCTTCCGCAAAAGATCCTGTAAACATGGCAGGCTTTGTGGCCGACAATATTCTGAAAAAACGGGTGGAAACCATTCTTTGGAGCGATGTGGCCTCTCTGCCGGCCGATGCGGTGAAGATTGACGTGCGCACTCCGGCCGAGTATGAGCTGGGTACCATTCCGGGCTTTGTGAACATTCCGGTGGATGAGTTGCGCGGCCGTCTGGCAGAACTGCCGAAAGACCGTCTGATTGTCGTGACCTGCGCCATCGGTCTGCGTGGTTATCTGGCCTACCGGATTCTGAAGCAGCACGGCTTTACCAACGTGAAGAATCTCTCCGGAGGTTACAAGACCTGGAGTGCGGCCACCATGCCGGTCGGTCAGCCGGACGCGTCTTGTGACAGCTGTTGCGGCGATGAGCCTTGCAGCACGAAAAATATTGTAGAAGTCAATGCCTGCGGGCTGATGTGTCCCGGTCCGATTATGAAGCTCAAGAGTACTTATGAGCAGTTGGATAACGATGCCATGCTTTGCATCACCGCCACCGACCAGGCTTTTGCCAAGGACGTGAAGTCGTGGTGCAAGATGACCGGAGCCGATCTGGTGTCGCTCGACAAGCAGGCCGGACAAGTCAAGGCTTTGGTGCGCAAGCAGCAGCCTAAAGCCTGTGCTCCGGCACAGCAGGGCGGGGCAGAGAACAAGACCATCGTAGTGTTCAGCGACGATCTGGACAAGGCACTGGCATCGTTTGTCATTGCCAACGGAGCCGCCTCTACGGGTAAGAAAGTGTCCATGTTCTTCACCTTCTGGGGATTGAACATCATCAAGAAGAGTCAGAAGCCGGCAGTGGAAAAAGACATCTGGGGCCGTATGTTCTCCTGGATGCTTCCTTCTGACAGCAAGGCGCTGAAGCTGTCGCAGATGAACATGATGGGCATCGGCAGCAAGATGATGCGTTTCCTGATGAAGAAAAAGAAGATTGACAGTCTGGAGTCGCTCATTGCCCAGGCCCGTGAGCAGGGTGTGGAGTTTATCGCCTGCACCATGAGTATGGATGTCATGGGTGTGAAGAAAGAAGAATTGCTCGATGATGTGACTCTTGGCGGTGTGGCTACTTATCTGGAGCGTACCGAGGAGGCAAATCTGAACCTGTTCATCTGATGAAAGACAGCTTACTATAAATTTTCTCTGAAAAGGAGAGCTAAAAAAAGAAACTGCATTCCGAAAATTGACTACAAGTTTCGGGATGCAGTTTTCTTTTAATTTTGTCACTTTGTCATTTTGACAATCTAGCTTGATGAACTTTCCGTTTTTACAGGGAAAAGTCCGGAGACTTGGAAGAACTGAAATCTCAGACTTCGTTTTTTAGGGCAATGTTTTAATAATCAGCTTTTTGAAAGAGAAAATCTTGTAGTTCCCTTTGATGGAAAGAGATAAAAATGAAGCGAAAAACAAGGCTTTCGGACTTTGATTTTAAATTGTGCTGATGTTTTGAAAGAGTTACCACGGTCATTGAGTGAAAACACCATGGTACTTTTGGATAACTTGCGCACTGTATTTGAGTGAACTTCGTATGATTTTTTGTATAAAACGCGCATATATGCAGTATATATGCGCGTTATTGATGTATGGTTATGCAAATTCTTTTCCAAAAGCGTACTTTACCCAGAAACCAGTGTTTGTAGAAAAGGGCAAATCAGTAGCAAAAGGAAAGGATTTCTGACCGGCAACTTACTTCAAGCAGATTCGGTCCTCGTCAGTTATCGGTCGTATCGGGCGGCATGGATTACCTACCGCGAGCATTCGGGGTGGGATGGATTTGGTCACCACACTCCCGGCACCGATGACAGCACCTTCGCCGATCTCCACACCGGGCAGGATGACTACATTGGCGGCAATCCAAGCATGGTTCCCGATCTTTATGGGGCGTGCCGCCATCAGTCCTTCCTGGCGCTGGTCTTCCTGCAAGGCATGGGTTATGGTAATCAACGAGCAGTTGGGACCTATCATGACGTTGTCTCCAATCGTCACTTCGGCTTCATCCAGAATGCTCAGATTGAAATTCCCGACGAAATGATCTCCAATCCGGATATTAAATCCGAAGTCGCACCGGAAAGGACTGTGAATCACACTGTCTTTACCGAACTTTCCGAGCAGTTTCTGGAAAGCCTGCCGGCGTTCCTCTTTGCGGGATGGGCGCATATTGTTGATCTCGAAACAGGCATCGGCACAGCGGGTCAGCATGTCGCTGACCTCCGGTGAGTCGGCTGCCGCGGCACTGACCCATTGTCCGGCGTGCAGCATATCCAGTATCTCGTCAATGGACGGGCTGGAAAGGGCGTTTTCTTTATTAGTGGTTGGCATAGTTTTTGAAGTTTCTGATTTTAATATTATAAAAAGGAAGAGTCTTATTCATTTGTTTTTTATGATCAGCCTTTAATAGGCAGAAATATAATTCAAAATAAAACAATTTGTTTCATAAATTGTTGCTTTATCAGAATTATTATTGTCGGCTTGATAGATTTTTAATGAATCAATTCAAATCCGTTTCTTTCTAAAATACCGTTTAAAAGAATGTATTTCAATAAATTCAAAGACCGATTAGCCAACTTTTATTGGGCAATAGTGATTTGTCTTGTCATTTTAATTCAACGGGTTTGAATCAATATTTGGATATATCCTCAAAAAGTCATTATTTTGCAACTAACTGTTATTTCTGAAAAACAACATACTATGAAACATTTCTTACTTATGTTACTGGTTCTTTGGGGGCAAACCGTTTGGGCCGAGAAACAAATCTATGTATCCCCTAAAGGTAACGATCAGGCTGAAGGAACACTATCACATCCGTTAAAAACCATTCGTGCCGCATTGGACAAAGCCAACATGCTGAATAACGAGGACGTAAGGATTTTCTTGCGCAAAGGCTGCTACGAACAGTCGGCGACGCTTGAAATTGGACAAAATGCCCGATATGCCTCACTCACTATCAGTCCATATCAGAATGAAAGTGTGAGCATCTCAGGAGGGCGGGAGATTCCCTTATCCAAAATGAAGAAAATATCAGACCAGGAAATTGCCGCACGATTGCCGGAAGCAGCACGCAAGTATGTCCGTGAAATTGACTTCCGCAAACTGAACATACCTATGGCCGATTTGCGTCCGTCCGGTTTTGGCCGCCCCAGCAGTCCGGCATGGAGTGAATTATTTGCCGACAGTGAACCTCTCAGTATTTCCCGCTGGCCCAACGATTCTACCGTACTGATAGGCAAAGTCCTGGAAGCCGGAACCGGTGAAAGGGTCAAAGATGCCAAACTGCCGGTATTTCAGTACAACGAAGAACGTCCGTCAGCCTGGAGCAATGTCGGCTCATTCTGGATAGGTGGATACTTTGCACACGGTTATGCCAGTGATATGATACGTGTAGATCATCTGGACCCTGAAACCCATACTATTCATGCGGCACAGCAAACCGTTTACGGATTCATGACGGGAGCCGACTGGCGGCGATGGTACGCCCTGAACCTGCTGGAAGAGCTGGATCGACCGGGTGAATATGTCATAGACAAGGAAAACGATAAGATATATGTCTATCTGCCGGAAGGGACCCAACAACTGAATGTCAGTGTGCTGGATGAGCCACTGGTTGCCATCGAGAACTGCCGGAATGTTACACTCAGCAAGCTTACCTTCGAATACGGCCGTTCCATCGGAATCTATCTTGAAAATACCCAACATGTACGCATTACAGGATGCACCATACGCAACGTCGGTGGTGTAGGAATCTCTATCGGTAAAGGAACAGAAACGCCCGACAAGCAGACCCTGAAGCCACATGCAGCCGAAGCTGGAGGCTCGCCTAAATCGCGCGTGGTAGGAGACCTGATGGGCAGAGTTTACCAAGATGTTCTGTTCAACCGTAACGGCGGTACCGACAACGGTATCACGGACTGTTATATCTATAACACCGGTAGCGGAGGAATAAGTTTGGGAGGAGGCGACCGCGCAACACTCACACCGGCCGGAAACTTTGTAGAAAATTGCCGTATACATGATTTCAACCGGGTGGAAAAATCGTACCGCCCCGGTGTGTGGATTGACGGTGTGGGTAACCGCGTCAGCCGGTGCGACATCTATAATGCTCCCAGCATGGCTATCTTATTTCACGGAAACAACCATATTATCGAATACTGCAAAATCACCAACGTGTGCAGTGAGGTAGACGATCAAGGAGCCATTTATTACGGACGAGACCCATCTGAGTTGGGTAATGTCATCCGTTACTGCTATTTCCATAAACTTAGTCCGCGCCACCGTGTCACGGCTACTTATCACGACGACGGTGCCTGCGGAGGCGAAGTATACGGAAATATTTACCACAACGCAGGCTCACTGCCTGTACTGATTGGCGGCGGACATTACAACCACTACCACCATAATATTTTCATCGATTCGCCTGTGGCTATCCATCTGGATAACCGTATGCAGAACTGGGGAGCAGGAATGGTTGCTCCTGACGGCATTATTGACCAGCGACTGAAAGCTGTGAAATTTCAGGAGCCGCCTTACAGCACAACCTATCCGTTTTTAGTAAATTATTGGGAAGAAAACCCCTCCTATCCGCACGGGAACCTGATAGAAGGCAATCTGTTCTATCGCATTAAAAATCTGGTGAACGGACAAACCCAATGGGGAGAATTCCGTAACAACTGGTCTACCAACAACGATCCGGGATTTGTTGACCCGGAAAATCCGCTGAAAGGCTTTAAGGAAGATGCACCTGTTTACCGGTACATTCAGGGATTCCCGCAATTGCCGTTCGACAAAATCGGGTGTACCTTAAAATAAAAATAACCGTACTTCCTGTCATGATTATATCCGTTCAGGCTTCTTCAAATTTCGCCTGAACGGATATTTTTTCTTATCTTATTTCTTCGGCTGTTCCTGTTTCTTTTTATGAATCATCCAGCGGAACAGAGAAGCGGGGATGGTATGGCTGAACGAGTTCACCTCGTCAATCCGCTTGTTGATGCTCTCCATATGCTTTTCGGCATCCTTGTCCGATAGGATACCCTCGTTGGTCAGTTGGTTTACAGTGCGCCGTTCGTCACTCAGCAGCATACGGATAGACTTCTGGGTGAGCGCATGATGATATGCGCGTGGGAACTCCTGCGCCAGCTTCTGAATCACTTCGTTCATCTTGTTGATGTTCTCCGTAATCTCCTCTTTCAGTTGGGCCAACAGGCGTTTCTGTTCTTCGGAAACCAGGTCCGATGAGGCCAGATCATCCAGGAACTTCAGATCCTCGCGTTGCAGGATGATGAAACCGCGTCCCAAATCATAGATGATCATGATGCGTTCGCGGAAGTAGAAACTGATCCAGTCGCGCATGAATCCCAGACTGCGCAGGTGATGCAACAAGGCGGCCTGCTCGCAGAAGTTGAAGATAGACTGGCGGAAGCTCAGGGCATATTCGCCGTCGTGGTCATACATCTCGTCGAGCGAAGCCATCAGGCGCACGAACGAATCTTTCGAGATAATACCTTCCTGATAGATCATGCGGCAACTGGATTTCTCCTTGTCCAGCACACGCAGACGGATTTCTGCCAGAAAGTCCTTGGAGCGAGGATCTTTTACTGGCTCTTCCGGTATTTCGGGCAGATAGTTACGCACATGATCCCAGTTGGCATCCGCCAGCTGTTCGCGCGTGGTCAGCTTGTTGAAATACTTCTCCGAACTCTCGTAGATGTGTTCCTGAATGCGATATTCCATCTGGCAACGCGCTGTAGACACATGGATCAGTCCCAGGCGTTTGAGCAGCCAGCGCATGGTCGTAGCGTTGACCGACAGGGTGAGCGTTACAATTCCCGCCGTGAAGAACAGCACCTGTTTGCGGATCTCTTCCGGAATTTCCGGAGTGTAGGACACCATCAGAGCCAGCGTCATACCCAAGGCACCGCGCAGTCCGCCCCACGTCAGGATCACCGATTCGCGTTTGGTCAGTCCGTAACCCAAATGCTTCATCAGCGGATACAGCATCATGATCATGACAAAACGGATCAGATTCAGTCCGATATACAGCAGAATCAGAATACCGATATTGGTCCAGGTAACATCCACCTTTTCGGCAATGACGATACCCACGATGATAAACACCAGCGTGTTGGCGATATGGGCCAGCAGTTCCCAGAACTTTTCCATAAATTCATTGACCTGCGGCTTCAGGCGCGGGCGACCTTTATAGGAGATAGTCAAACCGAAAGCCACCAGGGCAATCACTCCCGATACACCCAGATAGAACTGTGACAGGATAAAGGTGGTATAGGCCGCCAGAATGATCACACTGTTCTGAATCACCTCTTCGGAATTGATGCGGGTGATGAACCACAGGGCAGCCCGTGCCAGAATGAAGCCCAGCAAGGCACCGCCGGCAACTACTATCGTGAATTCCGCTAGTGGAGACGCACCGGACTGCATGCCGCCCACATACGCACCGAAAAACAGCATGAAGCACACGATACCCGTTCCGTCGTTCAGCAGCGACTCGCCGTCCACCAGAGTGGAAAACCGCTTGCTGGTGTTCAGTTCGTGCAGCAAAGCCACCACGGCCACCGGGTCGGTGGCACTGATCAGGGCGCCGAACATCAGCGCGAACGACCACGACCACGAAGCATACTCCGGAGCAATCCATCGGAAGCCCATCACCAAGGCGGCGGTGAGCAGCATGCCGATAATCAGTCCCGGACCGGCCAGCAGCGTGGCGTTCGACAGTGTTTTCTTGAAGATGTGCATATTCATTTCGTAGGCCGCATCGAAAATCAGGATGGGCAGAAACACATACAGAATGAAGTCGGGGTTCATGTCGCCCACCGACTGTATGGTCTGGCTGATCTTGGGCAGTGTGGCAAAGCAGTCAAAGCGCTCCAGCACACCGATGAGCAGACCGAAGGCAAAGAGTCCCACGGTATAAGGGATATTCCGCGGTTGCAGGATTGACTTCAGGATGGCTCCGATCATGAGTCCGCTCACGGCCAGAAGCAGGGGAGAGAGTAGATTAAATTCTTCCATAACAGATTCAGTTTGTGTTCTAGACGTAGAACTGTTGCATATAATTAAACTTTGCCAACAAATATCGCTATAAAAACCTATATATGCAAGATATTTAAAAAAATAAAAAATGACATCCGCCGGATTTTGATCTCCGGCAAGATGCCATTTCCCATTAATCATCAATGAAACAAAAGTCGCTTTTGTTTGCTTTCCCTATGAACTGATATTTATCTGATGAACAGTAATTCGCGGTATTTCGGCAGTGTCCACATCTGGTCGTCTACAATCAGTTCCAGTTTGTCGATATGGTAACGGATTTCGTCCAGTGCGGGTACCACGGTATCGTGGTAGGCGATGGCCTTTTCACGTTCGCTGGTAATCTTGTTGGCCACCTTGCGCGCTTCGATCATGCTGTCCACATGTTCCTTGATAAAGGCCGTGTGCTTTGAAATCTCTTCAATCAGTTCCAGATTCTTTCCACAGAGCTCTTCAGCCTTGTCTGCTGCGAACAGCTGGCGCATCTTGAACACATTGTCAATCAGTTCGCTCTGATATTTGGTGGCAACCGGTACAATATGATTCATGGCCAGATCGCCCAATACGCGGGCCTCAATCTGAATCTTCTTGGTGTAGGTTTCCCATTTCACCTCGTTGCGGGCCTCCAGTTCCTTGCGGGTCATCACGCCGGTCTTTTCAAACATTTCCACACTGCTTTCAGACAGATAGTTGTCGAAGATGACAGGCACACTGGTTTCGCAGTCCAGTCCGCGGCGCGCTGCCTCTGCCTTCCACTCGTCGCTGTATCCGTTTCCGTCGAAGTGGATCGGTTTGCATATCTTGATATACTTGCGGATTACAGACAAGATTGCCGAAGTCTGCTTTTCGCCTGAGGCGATGCGGCTGTCCACTTCCTGCTTGAATTCGGTAAGCTGTTCGGCCACGGCGGTGTTCAACGCAATCATCGCGCTGCCGCAGTTGGCTTCAGAACCCACGGCACGGAACTCAAAGCGGTTGCCGGTAAAGGCGAATGGAGAAGTACGGTTGCGGTCGGTATTGTCGATCAGCAGTTCCGGAATCTGCGGAATATCCAGTTTCATGCCCTGCTTGCCGCTCAGAATCAAAGCATCCTGATCGCTTTCCTCGATGTGGGTCAGCAAATCGGACAGCTGTTTGCCCAAGAAACTGGAGATGATGGCTGGAGGTGCCTCGTTGGCGCCCAGACGGTGGGCGTTGGTGGCACTCGAGATAGAAGCCTTGAGCAGTCCGTTATGACGGTAAACGGCCATCAGGGTGTTCACCACGAAGGTGACAAAGCGCAGGTTGTCGGCCGGAGTCTTTCCGGGAGCCATGAGCAGCACGCCGGTGTCAGTACCCAAGGACCAGTTGTTGTGCTTTCCGCTTCCGTTTACGCCCTTGAACGGCTTTTCGTGCAGCAGCACGCGGAATCCGTGGTTACGGGCTATCTTGCGCATGAGCGACATGATCAGCATGTTGTGGTCGTTGGCCAGATTACATTCCTCATAGATCGGAGCCAGCTCAAACTGGTTCGGGGCAACCTCGTTGTGGCGGGTCTTGACCGGGATGCCCAGTTTCAGCGCCTCAATCTCCAGTTCTTTCATAAAGGCGGCCACACGGGTCGGGATAGCACCGAAGTAATGGTCCTCCAACTGCTGGTTCTTGGCAGAGTCATGTCCCATCAGGGTGCGTCCGGTGAGCAGCAGGTCGGGGCGGGCGGCATACAGCCCTTCGTCCACCAGAAAGTATTCCTGCTCCCAGCCCAGGTAAGTGATTACTTTTTTCACTTCCGGATCAAAGTAATGGCACACGTCGGTTGCCGCCTTGTTTACGGCGCGCAGAGCCTTGAGCAACGGGGCCTTATAGTCCAGTGACTCGCCGGTGTAGGCAATGAAGATGGTCGGGATGCACAGCGTGTCGTCTACGATGAATGCCGGAGATGAAGGGTCCCAGGCCGAATATCCGCGTGCTTCGAAGGTGTTTCGGATACCGCCGTTCGGGAAAGAAGAAGCGTCCGGTTCCTGCTGCACCAGCAGTTTTCCGCTGAATTCCTCGATCATACCTCCCTTACCGTCGTGCTCCACAAAAGAGTCATGCTTCTCGGCTGTGCCTTCGGTCAGTGGGGCAAACCAGTGTGTGTAGTGGGTTACGTGCATTTCCGTAGCCCATTTCTTCATACCTTCGGCCACGGCGTCGGCAATGCTGCGGTCCAGCGGACTGCCGTTGTCAATCACGTCAATCAGTTTGCGGTAAACCGGTTCGGAAAGATACTTGAACATCTTTTCCTTGTTGAACACATATTTGCCGAAATATTCCGAAGGTCTTTCGGCGGGAACCTCTACGTGGGCCGGTTTCTTGAGAAACGCGCTTTCCACCACTCTGAATCTCAGTGTAGACATAGCTAATCTTGTGTTATGGTTGTTGTTATCGTTTTGTGATTTTCTTTTCTCAAATTCTGTTCTTGATGCGCTTCATGGCTTCGATGCAGTCCTCCCGGTTGCCAAAGGCGGTGAGGCGCAGATAACCTTCGCCGCTGGGGCCGAAGCCCGATCCCGGTGTGCCTACCACATGAGCCTGATGCAGCAGCCGGTCGAAGAACTCCCAGGAAGTGACGCCCTGCGGTGTCTGAAGCCACAGATAAGGCGAATTGACTCCTCCGTAAACGGTCAGCCCGGCTTCGGTCAGTCCTTCGCGCATGATGCGGGCATTTTCCAGATAGAAGTCGATGGTGGCCTTCACCTGCTGTTTTCCTTCCGTACTGTAAACCGCCTCGGCTGCTCGCTGGGTGATGTAGCTGGTGCCGTTGAATTTGGTACACTGGCGCCGGTTCCAGATCGGGTTCAGTTTTTCTCTCCGTCCGTCCCGGGTGCGTCCGCAAACATCCTGAGGCACCACGGTGTATCCGCAGCGTACCCCCGTAAATCCGGCGGTCTTGGAGAAGCTTCGGAACTCGATGGCACATTGACGCGCTCCCTCGATTTCGTAGATGGAGTGGGGCACTTCCTCTTCGCGGATAAACGCCTCGTAGGCGGCATCAAACAGGATGAGGCAGTCGTGCTCCAAAGCGTAGTCCACCCACCGTTTCAATTGTTTGCGGGTCAGTGCCGTACCGGTGGGATTGTTGGGGCTGCACAGATAAATCAGGTCTACCGGCTGCTCCGGCAGTTCCGGCACAAACCGGTTTTCTGCGGTGCAGGGCATGTAGGTGATGCGGCTCCACCGTCCCTGTTCGTCCAGTGTTCCGGCTCTTCCGGCCATGACATTGCTGTCGATATATACCGGATAGATCGGATCTGTGACACACACCCGGTTGTCGGTATGCAGGATGTCGCCGATGTTTCCCGTATCGCTTTTGGCTCCGTCGCTGACAAAGATTTCCGATGCGTCCATCTCGATGCCGTAAGGTGCGAAGTCGTTGCGGATGATCGCCTCGATCAGGAAGTCATATCCCCGTTCCGGTCCGTATCCGTGAAAGGTCGCGCTGTCGGCCATTTCGTCTACAGCCCGATGCATGGCCTGGATGCAGGCTTCGGGCAGCGGCCGGGTCACATCGCCGATTCCCAGGCGGATGAGTTGTGCTTCGGGATGCTCTTCCTTGAAGGCTCCTACTTTGCGTGCAATTTCCGAGAACAGATAGCTTCCCGGCAATTCCAGAAAATGGTCATTGATGCGTAGCATAATTTTTGCTTTAATATATAAATAATGTGTTTGTGTTGTTGTTATCCCTACTCGTCAATCTCTATTTCTCCGTCGAACACCCGTGTGGCCGGTCCGGTCATGCGGATTTGTCCGTCTTCTTCATTCCATTCAATCGTCAGTGTACCGCCGTCCATGGTAATCTTTGATGTCCGGCCGCAGCGTCCGCTGAATGCGGCAGCCACAGCGGTGGCACAGGCGCCGGTACCGCAAGCCATCGTGATGCCCGAGCCTCGTTCCCATACTCGCATCCGGATGTGTCCGTCCTCCTGAATCTGTGCGAACTCTACATTCACGCGGTCCGGAAAATCCGGATGATGTTCTAATTGAGGACCGATTTCTTCGAGCCGCACCGTTGAGATGTCATCCACAAAAATTACCAGATGCGGATTGCCGACCGACAAGGCGATGCCTTTTCCGGGATATATGCCACAAAGGTCGGTTTCACGGATATTTTGAGGCATTCCCATTTCCACGGTGACCGATTCTACTCGTCCTTCTTTGGTGTTCAGGTGCAGGTGTTTGATGCCCGAAAGCGTTTCCAGCCGGATATCTTTCCGGTCGGTGAGTCCGTATTCGTACACATACTTTCCGATGCACCGGCTGGCATTGCCGCACATCAGGGCTTCGGAGCCGTCGGCATTGAAAATCCGCATGCTGAAGTCTGCGGTTTCCGATGGTCCGATCAGTACCAGTCCATCGCTTCCTATGCCCGTATGCGGTCGGCTCCAGCATATCGCCCATTTTTCGGGATGGGGTAACGGGAACAGCTGTGTGTTCACATAAATATAATCATTACCCGCTCCGTGCATTTTGGTAAAGCTGATGACTCTTTTCATGTTTTATTAGTTTTGTGCTTTCTTTTTGCTTTTCTTTGATGCAAAGTTATTTCTTTTTGTCCCGAATGAACTTGAAAGATGCATCTTTCTGAAAAGATTTTTGTTTTACTTACGTTTTAAGTGTAAATGTGTCTTGAAAGTTTGATTTTGATGGTTTGAAAAAGGTGTATATTTCAATCTGAAACTTTCTCTGGAAATAGCCGGAGAAAGCAAATGCCGATTTTAATTTTTTTGATAAAATATCTGTTTTCAAAAGGATTTTAAATGGAAAAAAGTAAGTAATTTTGTAGGAAAATAATTAAACAGAACAACTCATGGATTATGTTGTTTATCAGTATTCGCTTTGCATCGCGTTGTCTTTGATGCTGTTTTTCGCGTGCTATTTCTTTTTTGGCCGGACTCCGGAAAAAGAAATTTTTGCCACTTATCTTCGTTCCCGCCGCATTATGGGGGCAGCACTGTTGGCGCTTTCGGCCAATTATTCCGTACATTTGTTTTATGGTATTCGTTTTGTTAATGTGGATGCGGCCATTTTAATGAATCTGTCTACCTATTTTTTATGTTATTGGCTTTTCAGTTCGGCGTTAATCACTCTGCTCAACCGTTTTTATCTGACGCCCAAGCGTATTTGGTTTCATCTTTCCGCATGGGTTTTGTTTACGGGACTTTCTGTTTGGGTGCTTTTCGGTTTGTCTAAGGGAGCTCCCCGTCATGTCGGTTTGTTATTTATGACGATATGGCTGTTTTCTTATGGAATATGGCTGGCGCGCCGTATTATAGTTACCTACCGCCGTTCGGTCCGTTCGTTTGATGATACTCATTCCGATTATATAGCCGTATATATCAAGTGGATGTCTATTTATACTTATTGGGCGGTGATTTATGGAGTGAGTTGCGGTTTGCTTACCTTTTTGCCGGATGAATATGTTTATTTGTGGATCATTTCTTCCATTCCTTTTTACATCTATTTGTTCTGTTCTTATTTGAATTATCTTCTGTTTTATGAACAGGTGGAGCGTGCGCTGGAAGTAAAGAAGGACCCGGATGCCGATGATGAAGAAGAGGAAGTGGAGGCTTCGGACAATCCGCAATTTTATGAAGGCATATCCGGCAAACTGAATGACTGGATTGCCGGCAATTCCTTCACAGAGCCCGGTTTTACCATTGAGGATCTGGCTCGTGCATTGAATACCAACCGTACCTATCTGAGCCATTATATCAAGAATATTTATAAAATGTCTTTCCGTGAGTGGGTCACTTCGCTTCGTTTGGATTATGCCAAGAAGATGTTGTTGGAGCATCCGGAAATGAATGTAAGTCAGGTGGCCGAGGAGTCCGGCTTCTTGTCTTTGAGCTATTTTAGTAAAATCTTTACAGAAAAAGAAGGTTGTTCTCCGGCACGTTGGCGCAAAGGAGAGCGGTGATGAATACCTTATACTCAGAATTTGTTTTTTGCTCTATCCGCAAAAAAATGTCCTTCTGACAAATCAAATCTTGTTATATTCACAAAAGTTTGTAGTTTTGACATAAAACAGAAGAAAAGTTGATAAATATTTATTGTTTGTATTTTTTATTCTTTTCTTTGTAACTGTAAAAGTGCTATTAATCTATGAAATGTGAATATGAATAAAAGATTTTTTATGACAATCCTGTCTTTTTTTCTCTTGCTTCCGATAATGGCGCAGCAGAAAGCAGACACGACCTACACCTTCCGCTTCGTTCCGCTGAAGGATATGTTCTATGTACCTTGGAATGGGAATGACACAGAACTTGCCCGCCTGCTGGAGTGTATCGAAAAAAACAAAGCAACAATTCTTGACGGCAAGCTGCCGCTATTGGTTGACGGCTACTGCAATTCGCTGGGCAGTGAAACCGAGAACCTTGCCACGGCAAAGATCCGTGCCAACCGTGTGAAATCAGAACTGATTACACGCGCGGAAATAAAAGAGGAGAATTTCATCACCCGCAACCATGCGACTGAGGGTGATTTTGTCACCGTGCGCCTGACGGTACCGGTAAAGGAAACAACCGCGACGGATGCGGAAGCAGAAGCACGACGCAAGGCGGAAGCTGAACGACTGGCAGCCGAGAAGCGTGCCGAACAGGAACGACTTGCCGAAGAGCAGCGCAAGGCGGAAGAAGCCCGACCCAATACTCTTGCCGACACGCCGTCGGAAACCAAAATCACAAATGATTATCATCTCTCCCTGCGTGCCAACCTGCTGCGCTGGGCTACCCTGACACCAGATCTTGGCGTGGAATGGCGCATCTGTCCATCGTGGGGCATTGCCGTAAACGGCTCGTGGACTTCTTGGAGCTGGAGTGACAAAGACCGCCGCTATGCACTCTGGGAAGTGGCTCCCGAAGTGCGTTACTACATGGGCGAGAAGAAAGCCTGGTATCTGGGTGCGATGTTCAAGGCAGGCGAGTTCAACTACAAGCTCTCCGAAACAGGCAAGCAGGGCGACCTGATGGGTGGCGGCATAACTGCCGGCTACCGGCTGCGGCTGAACAAGGCATTAGATCTTGATTTCAACCTCGGCTTGGGCTACCTGAATGCCGATTTTGAAAAATATGAGGTCATCGACGGCGTGCGTGTACGCCGCGGCAACGAGACAAAGGACTGGTGGGGCCCCATCAATGCCGGTGTGACATTGGTATGGAAAATTAAATGAAGAATTAAGAATGAAGAATGAAAGACTGAACTGACGGTCAACGGGGTTAACCCTATAATATTTGTTCTTTTGTTCTTATGTCTAAAAAAATATAATATGAAAGCAAGACAATATATAAATATGATGGGAATGGCAGCCGCCGTGCTGCTCTCTTCCTGCGTGAAGGACACGCTCTATGATACGCCGCATCCCGACAAGGGAGCTGTCACCATCAGCCTGACGGGACTGTCGGCAGACGATAACTATGTACTCGACATGGACGGGAAGGTGGCCGACATTACAGGTTCGCCATTCACCAATCCCGACCTGCTCAATCCGGGAACACACAGTATGATAATCTACAACCGTGCGGAAGGTTTCACTTTCGACGGACGAATGGCACGGGTCAATGCCCCTGATGGCAAGAGCCGTGCGGAAAGTGCATCCGTCATCCCCCTGCCGGGCTATCTGAAGACCGTCAGTCAGGAGATAACCGTAACAGCTGACGACACGCTGCGTGTCAACCCTGTTCCGCAGCAGCGTGTACGTGACCTGCAACTGGAACTGGAAGTGACGCAGGGACGCCCCGAACTGATACAGAGCGTGACCGCCACCCTCAGCGGCATAGCCGGAATTTTTGATATGGAGAAGGGACAGACCACCGGCGAACCGACCTCCACGGTCTTCTCCTTCACCCGTGACGGCAGCAAGCTCACGGCCGACGCCCGCCTGCTGGGTACGATGGGAGCCGTGCAGACGCTGGTGCTGGACATCGTCTTTACCGATGGCGGACGCACACAGCGCACGGAAGTCGACCTGACGGAAGCCCTTGCGGACTTTAACGGCGATATGACCACCGCCTACCGTGTGACCGGAACACTGGAAACCCCCGTCGGCATGGAAGAAGGCAAGGGCGAAATTACCGGATGGGAAACGGTAGAAGGTGGTGATGCCAGTGCGGAAATGTAACGGTAACTATGCAATTTAACAATTTAAGACTATAAATATAATGAAGACAAGATTTTTTGCTTTCGCAGCGCTGGCATTGACACTTGCCGCCTGCAACAACGACAATGAGAACCTGAATGACGGCCCGGTAGCCGCCCAGTTTATCGCCGACATTACGCCCGCTACCCGCGTCAATTCGGAAGGAACCGACTGGACCGACGGCGACCGCATCGGCGTCACCGGCGCAGGCTTCACCAACGTGCCCTACAAGAGAGAGAACGGTAAGTTCGTGACCGACGGTACGACCATCTATTTCAATGACACCGAAACGCATACCTTCCATGCCTACTATCCGTATCAGTCTGACGGCGGAACGGTGACCGTCAGCACCGCAGCCGACAAGCAGGGCCCCGGCATCGACTTCCTCTTTGCCTCGGGAGCCACGGGCGACACCCACAACCCGACGGTGAGCTTCACCGGCGACCATGCGTTCCACCACTGCATGAGTCTCATCAAGTTCACCTTCAAACCAGGCGATGGTCTCAGTTTCAACGAAACGGAACCTGCCGGCTACACGTTGGAGGGGCTGAAGCATGAAGGCACATTCGACACGGCTACCGGCACGACTGCCGTAACCGCAGCCTCCGAATCGCCGATTACCATGCAGCTGGGCGGTGCCACCACTTCGCAAGTCATCATTCTCCCGCAGGAAGTGACCTCCTCTCTTAACCTTAAAGTGTCTTACAACGGACAGAGCTACAACGCCCAACTGAAACTGCCTGCTACACCCACAGCCAATTTCTACACAGCAGGCTATGCCTACACCTACAACATAACGCTCAACAATAAGGACATCGAGGTGAGCGACCCCACAATTAACCCGTGGGAATCCGGAGATTCGAACGATGCAAGTGCAGAGTTGTAATCCCCGCACACCGCTGCCCCGGCGCAAGCGTCAAGCCGGAGCTGCCCATAGACAGAATGGTGCGACGGCCGCCTTCGCAGGCGGCGGCAGCACAAAACGAAAACAAATAAAAAACAACCCGATATGAAGAAAAGACATTCCATCCATCTGCTTCTTGCCGCAGCCGTGCTGCTACTTGTCATGGCTGCCTGCACGAAGGACGAACTGGCGGACGGCAACCGTCTGCCCGAAGGACAATACCCCCTTGAGATAGCCCGCATCACCCTCGGCGTGGAGGGCGGCGAGGCGCAGCCGTGGGGCGCACCGCAGACACGCGTCAGCGAGACCGTGGACGGCACGGGTAGCGTGTTCGACACGGGCGACCCGTTCGCCGTGCAGATAGACGGCAAGGACGAGGTCGGCACCTACGCCGTGCAGGACAACAACACCGTCAAAGCCGAAATACCCCTGTACTGGAGCGACACCGGCGAACATACCGTCACCGCCTGGTACCCCGCCACGGGCGGCACCCTCGACCTCAGCGACCAAAGCCAAAGTCTTGCCTACCTGCTGTACGGCACAGGCAGCGGCAACTACCAGACTCAGGTCACGCTGAATTTCACCCACGCTCTGGCGAAGGTGCGCGTGACGCACACGGACGATGCACTCGGCGAGGTGCAGAGTCTTCAGCTCTATACCTACACACAGTGTACTTATGAAAAGGGCACGGTAGTGCAAGGCTCGCAAGAGGGCTGGATAGAGATGAAGAAGTGCGAATACACCGAGAACGGCGCCACCATCACCTGCTGGGAGGCGAACGTGGTGCCCGGCTACACAATAACCAAGCTGCGGGCAAACGGCACCGAGGAACGCGAACTCTCCTCCGGCATCACCCCCGTGGCAGGCAAGTTCTACAACATCACGCTGGATAAGGACAAGGGATATACCGACGACGGACAGGGCAACTACACCGTGACCTCCGCCGAGGGATTGAAGGCTGTGGCAGACATAGCCAACAACGGTAATCTCGGTATCAACATTACTTTGACTGAAAACATCAATCTCACAGATATGGACTGGGCGCCGATAGGCATAGACTATAACCACCAATACACCGGCACCTTCAACGGTGGCGGCCATACCATTACGGGGCTGACCGTTACGGGAAGTAACGAATATGCGGGTCTGTTCGGACGTATCGGCTCCGGCGGCAAGGTGATGAACGTGAAGTTGGAGGGCGTACAGATAGAAAGCGATAACGAAATGAGCGCTGTCGGCGGCGTGGTGGGATATAGCTATGGCAACATTGAAAACTGCTCGGTGTCGGGCAGCGTCAGCAGCAACTCCACCGCAGGTGGCGTGGTGGGCGCTCAACTGGGCGGTTCCATCACCGGGTGCAACACCTCGGCCACAGTGAAGGGCGTGACCTATGCCGGCGGCATAGCGGGATATACGAATGGTGGTGGCTCCCTGACCGGCTGCTATGCTACGGGCAGCATAAGCGTTGAAAATAACACAACAAATGCTGCCTGGGCCGGCGGCGTGGTGGGATCTAACGGAAGCAGCACCCTAACCGCCTGCTATGCCACGGGCAGCGTGACCAGTAGCGGAAGCGGCACCATCTATGCAGGCGGCGTAACGGGAACCAACGATTTTGGCACCCTGACTGCCTGCTACCATGCCAATGGGACTATCAGCTGCCCAGGAGGAACCACAGGCGGCGTGGCGGGACGGAACTACAAGGGCCTCATGTCGTATGGCGGTATCATCACCGCCTGCTACTGGGGAAGCAACGGCCAGATACAAGGCATCGGTGAAGACCAGGTAGGCACCGGCGGAACCACGATGGTGACGGACGGCGACTGGCAGACGGCCGTTGATGCCATGAACGCCGCCCTGCAGAATGCAGGTTCAGAGTGGCGTTACGAACTCACTGGAGAATTGCCTACCTTGAAAAAATAGTAAACCGTCGGGCGGGAAAAATTCCGCCCGAAACGGAAAATAACCGAAGTATAACCCCAAAAGAAAAGAACTCCCATTCCGGGCGGGAGTATTGTGCCCGGTAACATCATACAGACACCGCAGCCCGCTACCGTAAGGTCAGTGGGCTGCATTTGTCTATATTTGGCTCAATGAACAGAACAGACAACAGGAATTGGAAGCTACTACCTACAAAATAAGAAGTCTCCGCAAGGATGTACACGTGGTATATATGAAGGTAGTGGATTTATCCATGATTGGTGAGACCGTGCTGGACTGGAATGAGGAAGACATGGCGGCGTACCATGAGAAGCGACTGGAAGTGGACAGCCTGCTCAGCCGCTTCAAGTCCAGAACCTGCCGCAGCGAGCGTATAGACAGTATATGCCAACTGCTGGCTGAAAAGGAAAAATTGCTGAATAGAATCATGCTGATACTCCACGAACAAGAAGAGATAAAGGAAAAGATAGCAAGACAAGTGCCAGCCATTGCATTGAAAAGTTCACAAGAAGAACCGAAAAAAGAAAACGGTGGTGACTATCTGCAATATACTTGAATTATCAAACCATTATAAATAGAATAATTATGGGAAAATACATCTGCCAACGCTCTATACATCCGGGCGAACTGCTGAAAAAAGAGACCGAAGAACGCAAGCTTTCGCAGCGCAGGTTGGCCGAGCAGATGGGCATCTCCTACAAGGTATTGAATGACATTCTCAACTGCCGCAGGCCGATTACTACGCAGACAGAGATACTCTTCGAGGCAGCTTTGGGTATCAGTGCTTCGCAACTGATGCGGATACAGCTTGATTACAATATACAACAGGCAGCTGCAGCCCCCTTCTTTATGGAGCGTCTGAAGCAGGTATGTGAGAGGAAGAACTATTAAAATATAGATATTTACAGAAAAATATCTACCTTTGTAAAAACAATTATAAAATAATAATTATGGCATTAGAAATTAAAGCAATTCCTACGTTGAAAGGGAAAGAAGCAGAGCGCTTTGTAAAAGAAGCAGATATGGCTTACCAGAACAAAGAGAAGAGTGATTTCAGCGAGCAGGTTAAAATAGCCCGTGCCATATTGAAAAAAGCCAATATGCTGTAAATATGGGGTTCCTGTTAGATAAATGTACTTTTTCATCATTGGACGAGAAAGTTATCAGGGGATGCCTTCCTTTTTTATGTGGCAACACAGACTTGGATGAATTTTTCCGTCATGATGCTCCAGCCTATAGCAAGCAAATGCTTGGAAAGAGTTATTGTTTCAGACTAGACGATGATCCGTCTGTTATTGTTTGTGCTTTCACTCTTTCCAATGATAGTATACGTGTAGATATACTTCCGAACAGTAGAGAGAAAAAAGTTCAGAAGAACATACCACATTCCAAACAGATGCGTCGTTATCCAGGAGTATTGATCGGAAGACTAGGTATTAACGTAGATTTTGCTCATCGTGGTATAGGGAGTGAACTTATGGATTTCATTAAGTCATGGTTTATAGATGCTGGGAACAAGACTGGATGCCGTTTCCTTATTGTGGATGCCTATAATGAAGAAATTCCATTGGGATATTACCAAAAGAACAATTTTACATTTCTGTTTTCCAGTGAAAGTCAAGAAGCTGAAAATACTGGATTTGACAAAAATACAAAACTGCGGACACGACTGATGTATTTCGATTTAATATCATTGGTAAATGAGCAGGAAGGATGATAGAGAGATAAAACTTTATAAAGGATATGCAACAGGCAGCTGCTGATCCTTCCCTTTATGGAGCGCTTGAAGCAGGTACGCAAATATGCCGCCATGCTGTAGGTTGCGATACACCAAAAGCATCAGAACAGTTCGTGCTGATGAAATAGAAAAAACATTATGATGAAATTTTCAAATCATCATAATGTTTTTTTGTTTATTGAGGTTTAGTCTAAAAGATAAAGTTATCAGCAATTCTGCTTTTCCTTTTTTATTCGTAAGCTTCTTCGTGAACACCCTTCACCGCTCTTCCGCTCGGGTCGTTCTTGCCTTGGAAAGAAGCGTCCCATGCCAGCGCTTCGGCAGTAGAGCAGGCCACGCTCGGCACACTCGGTACACTGCGTGCGGCGCTTTCGCTCGGGAAGTGTTCTTCGAAAATGCTGCGGTAATAGTATTCCTCCTTGTTCTGTGGCGGGTTGATCGGGAAGCGTTCGGCTGCATGGGCCATTTCTTCGTCGCTTACCGCCTGAGCTGTCATTTCTTTCAGTGTGTCAATCCAGGAGTAACCCACACCGTCGGAGAACTGTTCCTTCTGTCGCCAGGCCACGGATGCCGGAAGCATGTCGGCAAAGGCTTCGCGCAGTACGCGCTTTTCGATTTCCTGACCGGGGCACATCTTGGATGCCGGGTTCAGGCGCATGGCCACATCCAGGAATTCCTTGTCGAGGAAGGGGACACGGCCTTCGACTCCCCAGGCCGAGAGTGATTTGTTGGCGCGCAGACAGTCGTAAAGATGCAGTTTGGAGAGCTTGCGCACGGTTTCTTCGTGAAAGGCCTGTGCGTTTGGCGCTTTGTGGAAGTAGAGATAACCGCCGAACACCTCGTCGGCACCCTCACCGCTCAGCACCATCTTGATGCCCATGCTCTTGATGACGCGGGCCAGCAGATACATCGGGGTGGAGGCACGCACGGTGGTCACATCATAGGTTTCTATGTAATAGATCACGTCGCGGATGGCGTCTAGTCCCTCCTGAATAGTGTAGTTGATTTCATGATGCACGGTTCCGATATGATCGGCCACCTCGCGGGCCTTGGCCAGATCGGGGGCTCCCTTCAGACCTACGGCGAACGAATGGAGCTGTGGCCACCAGGCTTCGTTCCGGCTGTCGCTTTCGATGCGGCGTGAAGCGAATTTCTTGGCCACGGCCGAGATGATGGAACTGTCCAGACCGCCTGAAAGCAGCACGCCATAGGGCACATCGCTCATCAGCTGGCGCTTGACGGCTTCTTCGAGTGATTCCTTCAGTGCCGGAACGCTGGTGGGCGCATCCTTTACGGCGGCATAGTCAAACCAGTCGCGTTCGTACCAGCGGGTCATCTTGCCTTCACGGCTCCAGTAGTAATGTCCCGGAAGGAAAGGCTCATAACGCTCGCAGAATCCTTCAAGCGCTTTCAGTTCGCTGGCACAGTACACGGTGCCGTCGGCATCATAACCGATATACAGCGGAATGACTCCGATCGGGTCGCGCGCAATCAGAAACTCGTCTTTCTCCTCGTCATACAGGGCAAAGGCAAAGATTCCGCTCAGGTCTTCCAGAAAGCGGATGCCTTTTTCACGGTAGAGGGCCAGCACCACCTCGCAGTCGGAACCCGTCTGGAAGGGATATTGCCCTTTGTAGCGGTTGCGGATGTCGCGATGGTTGTATATTTCGCCGTTCACGGCCAGAATCTGTTTCCGGTCGGGCGAGAACAGGGGTTGCCCGCCGCTTTGCGGGTCCACGATCGAGAGGCGTTCGTGCGCCAGAATGGCGCTTTTGCCACAGTAGATGCCACTCCAGTCCGGACCGCGGTGCCGGATCTTGGCCGACATCCGCAGCGCCTTGTCGCGCAAGGCTTTGGACTGCTCCTTGATATTGAATATTGCTACGATTCCACACATAGTTGTTCGTGTTTATGTTGTTGGTTATAAGATGCGTGTTTGTGTTGTTTATTTCTTGAGATAAGCGTCGATGTCGCGTGCGGCCTTGCGTCCGCCGGCAATACATTTCACGACCAGACTGGCACCAGTGGCGGCATCGCCTGCCACGAACACATTTTCCGGCAGTTCCGGAAGGTTGTTCTTCAGGAAGCCCATGGCCAGCAGAACGAGGTCGGCCTTGAGTATCTCTTTCTTTCCGGTAGGCTGCATGGTGGGGCGTCCGCCGGGTTCTGCAGAAGGTATCCATTCCACTTCTTCCACTTCCATGCCGGTGACATGTCCGTTCTCGCCCAGAAAACGGTTGGTGGTCAGTGACCAGCGACGGGTACAGCCTTCTTCGTGGCTGGAGCTGGTCTTGAGCACTACGGGCCATTGTGGCCACGGGGTGGCCGGATTGTGGCCTACGGGCGGTTTGGGCATGATCTCGATCTGGGTAACGCTGGCGGCTCCGTGGCGGTTGCTGGTACCGATACAGTCGCTTCCCGTATCGCCGCCGCCGATGACAACGACATGCTTGCCGTGTGCCTGGATGCGTTCCTCGTCGCTGAAATGCTGTCCGGCCAGCACACGGTTCTGCTGGGCCAGCATCTCCATGGCCAGATGGATTCCCTTCAGTTCACGGCCCGGCACATTCAGGTCGCGGGCCTGCGGGGTACCGGTACATACGCAGTAGGCATCGAAGCCTTCGGGCAGACGGGTGAGGTCGATCTCGGTATTGGGCTGGAAACGGATGCCTTCGGCCTCCATAATCTTGAGGCGGCGGTCGATCACGGCCTTGTTCAGCTTGAAGTTCGGAATACCGAAGCGGAGCAGTCCGCCGATATATTCCAGTTTTTCGAATACGGTCACCTCATAGCCCATGTGGTTCAGCTGGTTGGCGGCGGCAAGTCCGGCCGGTCCGGAACCGATGACAGCCACTTTCTTTCCGTTGCGGGCATAGGTCTTGGGTTGCACATATCCTTCGCGGAAAGCCGCCTCGATGATGGCGCACTCGTCTTCGCGAATGGTTACGGGAGCGTCCATGCTCAGTTTCAGCACACAGCTTTTTTCGCAGAGCGCCGGGCAGATGCGTCCGGTAAACTCCGGAAAGTCGTTGGTGTCGTTCAGTATTTCGTAGGCCTCTTTCCATTTGCCCTTGAACAGGGCGTCCTGAAACTCAGGCGGGCGGTTGCCCAACGGGCAGGCCCAGTTGCAGAACGGCACTCCGCAGTCCATGCATCGGGAAGCCTGTAACTTGCGTTCTCCGGTGTTGAGGGTCTGCTCTACTTCTGCAAAGTCCGTAAGACGTTCGTGAATGCTGCGATAGCCCGCAGTCTGGCGCGGTATGGTTAAGAATGCTTTTGGATTTCCCATGATTCTTGTGATGTTTTTGTGGATTGATGATTCTTTTTTGAAACTCTCTTGGGGCGGCTGCCGGTTAATAGTCGCGCTGAACGGCTTCGATCTTTTCCTTCAGCTTGGCCATCTGTTCCTCGGCCAGCACCCGTTTGTACTCAATCGGGGTGACCTGAATGAACTGGTCGGCATACTGTTCCCAGTGCTCCAGCATATCCTTGGCCAGCGGTGAGCCGGTGTGTTCGTAATGCTTGCGGAGCAGTTCCTTGACTTCTTTAACAGAAGATTTGTGTTCCAGAAGAGAAAGCTCTACCATTTCCATATTGCAGAAGTAGTCGAAGTCGCCTTTCTTGTTCCACACATAGGCGATACCGCCACTCATTCCGGCTGCAAAGTTTCTTCCGGTTTCGCCCAGAACGAGCACGCGTCCGCCGGTCATATACTCACAGCAGTGGTCGCCGGCTCCTTCTACCACGGCGATGGCTCCTGAATTGCGCACGGCAAAGCGCTCGCCGGCCTGTCCGTTGATATAGACCTCGCCGCTGATGGCACCGTATAACAGAGTGTTTCCGGCAATGATGTTCTGCTCGGGAGCAAAGTCGCTCTTGCGGTCCGGATAAACGGAGATGACACCTCCGCTCAGGCCCTTACCCAGATAGTCGTTGGCCTCGCCTTCAAGCTTGAAATGGATGCCGTGGGCCAGGAAGGCTCCGAAGCTTTGTCCGGCCGAGCCGCGGAAGGTGACGCGGATGGTTTCGTCGGGCAGTCCGGCATGGCCGTACTGCTTGCATACGGCTCCCGACAGCATGGTTCCGGCCGAACGGTCGGTGTTCCGGATTGGGTATTCCAACTCTATTGGGGTTTGTCCGTCGATGGCAGGCTGAGCGTCGGCCAGAATGCGGCGGTCCAGCACTGTGTCGATTTCATGCTCCTGCTCGGTGCAGTGGCAGATGGCGGCATCGGTATCCACACGGTGCAGCAGACGGCTGAAGTCCACCAAAGCAGCCTTGCTTCCTTCCGGTCGCGGCTTGATTTCAATCAGGTCGGTGCGTCCCACAATGTCCTCCAGACGGGTGAATCCCATCTCGGCCAGATATTCGCGCACTTCCTGAGCCAGGAATTCAAAATAGTTCACCAGATACTGGTAGTGTCCGCGGAAGCGTTCACGCAGTTTCGGGTCTTGGGTGGCCACACCCACCGGGCAGGTGTTGGCGTGGCATTTGCGCATCATGACGCAACCCAGCACAATCAGTACCGTGGTTCCGAAGGCAAACTCTTCCGCACCCAGGAGCGCCATGCTGATGATGTCGCGTCCGGTCTTGATCTGACCGTCGGTCTGAAGGCGCACCTTGCCGCGCAGTCCGTTCAGAACAAGAGTCTGTTGGGTTTCGCTCAGACCGATTTCCGGAGAAATTCCGGCATAGCGCATGGATGAGGCCGGTGATGCGCCGGTTCCTCCTTCGGCACCCGAGATGACAATCAGGTCGGCCTTGGCTTTGGCCACACCTGCGGCAATGGTGCCCACACCGCTTTCAGCCACCAGCTTGACGCTGATTTTGGCCTGAGGATTTATATTTTTCAAATCGAAGATAAGCTGTGCCAGATCCTCGATGGAGTAGATATCGTGATGAGGTGGAGGAGAGATGAGCGAGATGCCCGGGATGGAATGACGGGTCTTGGCAATGACCTCGTTCACCTTGAAACCCGGAAGCTGTCCGCCTTCGCCCGGCTTGGCTCCCTGAGCCACCTTGATCTGTATTTCTTCGGCATTGACCAGATATTCGGCGGTGACACCGAAACGTCCCGAAGCCACCTGCTTGGTCTTGCTGTTGAGCGAGATGCCGTCGTAGGTTTCATGGAAGCGGTCGCTGTCTTCGCCACCCTCGCCGGTGTTGCTTCGTCCGCCTAATTTGTTCATGGCCAGCGCAAGAGCCTCGTGCGCTTCCTTGCTGATGGCACCGAAGGACATGGCACCGGTTACAAAGTGCTTCACGATCTCCGAAACGGGCTCAACCTCGTCAATGCTGATCGGGTTGCGCTTGAAGCTGAAGAAGTCACGCAGGAATATCGGGTGCTCCTTCTCGTTGGCCAGATGGGTGAACTCCTTGAATTTCTTGTAGCTGCCCAGACGGGTGGCCAGTTGCAGACTGGCGATGGTTTCCGGATTCCAGGCATGCTGCTCGCCGCCCTTGCGGTAAGAGAACTGGCCGATGTAAGGCAACAGATCTTCCTGTTCGTGGGTGTGGCAGAAGCCGTCATCGTGGAAGAACAGATAGTCCTGGGCAATCTCTTTCAGTCCGGCTCCGCCGATGGTGGAGATTTCGGTTCCGAAATAATTCTTCAGGACGCTCTCGCTGAGGCCCACAGCCTCGAATATCTTGGCGCCGCGGTAAGAACGGATGGTGCTGATACCCATTTTGCTCATCACCTTATACAGACCCTTGCAGATGGCCTTGATATAGTTCTTCTCGGCGGTTTCGTAGTTCATCTGTACTTCGCCTTTCTTCACCAGATCGTCCAGCACGGCAAAAGCCATGTACGGATTGATGGCGCTGGCACCGTAGCCCAACAACAGGGCGGCATGCATCACTTCGCGCACCTCGCCGCTCTCAACAATCAGAGCGGTTTGCAGGCGCTTCTGCACCCGGATGAGGTGATGGTGCACGGCACTCAGGGCAAGCAGGGATGGGATGGCGGCGTGCTGTTCGTCCACACCACGGTCGGACAGGATGATGTAGTTGGCTCCGTTGGCAATGGCTTCCTCAGCTTCGTGGCAGAGTTCCTGCAGGCGCTGCTCCAGTCCGTCGGTACCCAATGCGGTGTCGAATACCATTTGCAGTTTGGTGCACTGGAAGCCTTTGTAACGGATGTTGCAGAGGATATCCAGCTGCGTGTTGGTCAGTATCGGGTGGGGCAGGCGTACCATTTTGCAGTGTGTGCCGCTTGGAGTCAGAATGTCCTGACCGATGGCACCCACATATTCGGTGAGCGACATGACCAGTTCCTCGCGGATCGGGTCGATGGCCGGGTTGGTCACCTGGGCAAACTGCTGGCGGAAATAGTTGAACAGCAGCTGAGGCTGTTCGGACAGGACGGCCAGCGGGGTGTCGTTACCCATAGAGGCTGTCGGTTCCGAACCGGTGCTGCACATCGGAGCGATGGTGCGCTCGATGTCCTCGCGGGTATATCCGAAACTGCGCAGGCGGCGGTTCAGGTCGTCCACCTTGTTTTCTGCCTTGCGTCCGCTGCGCAGCTGGTCCAACTCGATGCGGTTGGTAGAGAGCCACTGGCGGTAAGGATGAGCGGCTGCCAGTTCGGCTTTCAGTTCGCCGTCGTAGTGAATCTGTCCGCTTTCGGTGTCGATCAGCAGGATCTTTCCCGGTTGCAGGCGTCCTTTTTCCTGAACGCGCTCCGGAGCCACAGGAATCACTCCCGCTTCGCTGGCTACTACCATCATGCCGTCTTTGGTGATGAGGTAGCGTGCCGGACGCAGTCCGTTGCGGTCGAGCATACCGCCGGCATACCGTCCGTCGCAGAACATCAGGGCGGCCGGACCGTCCCACGGTTCCATCAGGATGGAGTGGTATTCATAGAAAGCCTTCAGCTCTTCGCTGATGGGGTTCTTGTCGTTGAATGATTCCGGCACGAGCATGGCCATGGCGTGTGGCAGGCTCAGACCGGAGCGTACGAGAAACTCCAGCACGTTGTCGAGTGAGGCACTGTCGCTCATGCCCGGCTGTACGATAGGGCGCAGGGGAGTGATGTCGCCCAAGGTAGGGCTGGACAGCACACTTTCGCGCGCTTCCATCCAGGTGCGGTTGCCGCGGATGGTGTTGATTTCTCCGTTGTGGGCCAACAGACGGAAAGGCTGTGCCAGACTCCAGCGCGGGAAGGTGTTGGTGCTGAAGCGGGAGTGCACCACGGCCATACCGCTGGTAAAGTAAGGCTGCTCCAAATCCAGGAAGTACGTACGTACCTGAGTGGAAGAGAGCATACCTTTATAAATAATGGTTTTTGCAGAAAGAGAAACGACATAGAATTCCGGATCGGAAATAAGTCGTTCCATTTCCTTTCTGACTATATATAAGGTCTGTTCGGAAACTTCGCTTCCGTCTTGTGCCGTAACGAAAAGCTGTTTGATGTCCGGCTCCACAGCCAAGGCATCCTTGCCCAGTACCGAAGAGTCGACAGGCACCTGGCGTACGTGCATCAGTTCCAGACCTTTGTCGGCTAAAGTCGTGCGGATAATATTCAGATAATCAGCCTGCTTCTGCTCGTCTTTCGGGAAGAAGAACATACCGGTTCCGTATTTTCCCTTTTCGGGCACGGGGATGCCCTGCAGCAGGATGAACTCGTGCGGAATCTGCAATAAGATGCCCGCACCATCACCGGTCTTGTTGTCGGCTCCTTCGGCACCGCGGTGCTTCATATTCTCCAGCAGTTTCAAGGCAGAGTCTACCAGTTCGTGCGATTTTCCGCCCTGAATATTCACCAGCATGCCCACACCGCAGGCATCATGTTCGTAAGAAGCATCATACAAACCCTTACCCTGCAACTGTTGCTGTGCATTCGATAAGCGGCTGCTTCTATCAAAAAGACTTTCATTGATGATGTTTGCTTTCATATTGTTGTGTGTTTGTTTATTATCCTGTCTAAATGTCTGTGCAAAGATAGCGGATGACGGTTGATTTCAGGAATGGGAGCCGAGAATAATTGCAGAGATTTTTACGAAACTTACTATTTGTAATAAAAAGTGGATTCTGACATGTTGTTTTTTATAAAATAGCCTTTGTCTGGTTTTATTTTTTAAATTTCTTTTTTCTGCTTTTTGATTTGTTGCGCTGAATCTTGTTTATCTAAAAAATGATTTTCCTGCAAAATAGTTCGTAAAAAGTTGTTTTTGCTGTCTTTATGAGCAGAATATTCCGTATATTTGTGGCAAAATAAAAAACATTTGTAAAAGATATGGAACCTTTGAAGCATGAATGTGGTGTGGCTATGATCCGCCTCTTGAAACCGTTGGAATATTATCAGGAAAAGTATGGCACCTGGATGTATGGCCTGAACAAACTTTATCTGTTGATGGAGAAACAGCACAACCGCGGACAGGAAGCTGCCGGACTGGCTTGTGTGAAGTTGCAGGCCGATCCCGGTGAGGAATATATGTTTCGCGAGCGCGCGTTGGGAGCGGGAGCCATTACGGAGATTTTCAGTAATGTGCATCAGAACTTCCGCGATTTGACTCCCGAAAAACTGGCCGATGCCACTTATGCCAAGACCTGTCTGCCTTTTGCCGGCGAACTCTATATGGGGCATCTGCGTTATTCCACTACCGGAAAGAGCGGCATCTCTTACGTACATCCGTTTTTGCGTCGGAACAACTGGAGAGCCAAGAATCTGGCGCTCTGCGGCAACTTTAACCTGACCAATGTGGATGAGATTTTTGCATCAATTACAGCCATCGGACAGCATCCGCGCAAATATGCCGATACTTATATTATGTTGGAGCAGGTGGGCCATCGTCTGGACCGTGAGGTGGAGCGCCTGTTTTTGCAGTGTAAGGAAGAGGGGCTGGAAGGCATGGACATCACGCATGCCATCGAAGACCGTATTGATCTGGCCAATGTGCTGCGCACTTCGAGCCCGCAGTGGGACGGCGGTTATGTGATTTGCGGTATGACGGGTAGTGGAGAAACCTTCGCCGTGCGCGACCCGTGGGGCATCCGTCCGGGATTCTGGTATATGGACGATGAGATCATGGTGCTGGCTTCGGAGCGTCCGGTTATCCAGACAGCCCTGAATGTGCCTTCGGACGCCATTCATGAGCTGTTGCCCGGTCAGGCTATTCTGTTGAACAAGAAAGGTGAGATGCGCCTCACGCAGATCAATGAACCGAAGGTCCGGAAATCCTGTTCGTTCGAGCGCATCTATTTTTCGCGCGGAAGTGACATCGATATCTATCGCGAACGTAAGATGCTCGGAAAACTGTTGGTAGATCCGATCCTGAAGGCGGTGAACAATGATGTGGTGCACACGGTGTTCTCTTTCATCCCGAACACGGCCGAGGTAGCTTTCTATGGTATGCTCGAAGGATTCGACAATTATCTGAACAAACTGAAGATAAAGCGTATCGAGGCTTTGGGACACAAGCCCAGCCACAATGAATTGCAGGCCATCCTGTCACAACGCATCCGCAGCGAGAAGGTGGCCATCAAGGATATCAAGCTCCGTACCTTCATTGCCGAGGGAAATACGCGAAACGATCTGGCTACCCATGTGTATGACATTACTTATGGCAGTCTGGTGCCGTATGAGGATAATCTGGTGATTATCGACGACAGTATTGTGCGCGGAACGACCCTGAAGCAGAGCATCATCAGCATTCTGGACCGTCTGCATCCCAAGAAGATTGTCATCGTATCTTCTTCGCCGCAGGTACGCTATCCGGATTATTATGGTATTGATATGGCCAGTCTGGAGCAGTTCATCGCTTTCCGTGCAGCCATCGCCCTGCTGTTTGAACGCGGCATGGAGAGTCGCATCCGCGAGGTGTACGAACAGTGTCAGCAGCAGCTCACGTTGCCTAAGGAGCAGATGGTCAATGCCGTGAAGGGTATTTATGAACCGTTTACGGACGAAGAAGTATCGGCCAAAATGGTGGATCTGCTCAAACCGAAGAATGTTGAGGCACAGGTGGAGATTGTTTACCAGACAATTGAAGGATTGCATGAGGCATGCCCCGACCACGAAGGAGACTGGTATTTCAGCGGCGACTATCCCACACCGGGAGGTGTCAAGCTGGTTAATCAGGCTTTTGTACGCTTCTATGAGGCGAACTTTACGAAATAAATTTATGAAGGCAGTTCTCTGTTTCAAGAGGATGCCGTATAATCAAGACCGCCCCTTTGTCCGGTTTCATCCGGACAAAGGGGCGGCATTTTGTTAATGTCTTCTGTTTTTTATATTCTTATCAGAACAGAAGCTTATTGCTTTTCCGGTATAGCGACCGGATTATACGGAGTTCGGAAGCTTTGGGTTACTTCTTTCCGATTTGTTTGCTCAGGAGCGTACCGTCCTGGCCCAGTCCTTCCGCATCGACCGAAAGTTTGGTGTTTTTACCGTTGTTGTAGAATGTGATGGTTTTCTTTTCTCCCGGTTTGAGACGGATGTCGGGGTTCCAGTAAAGGGTACGCCGATAGTCTTTGGTCTCGGGGAGCGGCTTTTTACTGTAGTCCGGACTGTAGAAGGCATCGCACTCGGCAAATCCCGACAGGATGATGTAGCGGTCGCGATAAGTCTGCCGTTCCATATTCTCGCCATACTGGATGGCATTGAAAACAATTTCCGGAGTGTTGGAACCGGCATAACGATCATTGCCGCGCTCACGTGGAGCAAAATCCGTGTAAATCTTGAACTGACGGGTGTATTTCAGATAGCGGTATGATTCCAGCTTGCCTTCGCCGCCCCAGCCCATGGACTTGCTCCGGTTGTTGAATTCCACACGTACTTTCGGCATGGTATTGGTGCCGTAGTCGCCGGTATAGGCCAGAGGAAAACGGCCCAGCATGCTGACTGTCTGGTTTAAGGAATCCTGATAATAGCGCGGCGAGGTGACCAGACCCAAATCCAGGGCGTCGTTGAATCCCCGGTAGGCATCGAGCACCAGAGCCGGTTTGCTGCGGCTGATCTTTCTTAATCCGCCTTTGTTGGAACGCACACTGATTTCGGGCAGATTGTAAATGTTGGTAGCCGATTCTGTTTCGTAAGGCATGAATACTTCTCCGGCCAGATTGTCCTGATAATAAGAATAAGGCTTGCTGCTCAACGGGAAGAACAAGTCCCGCTTGATGTAATACTCAGGGAAGGCTTCTTCGTTGGCAAAACCGTTCATCCTCTCCATCTTGTTTTTAATCCAGCGTTGCAGTCCGTTTTTGGATTTATTCTGGTTCGGTGCCTGGTTGTTGGTAGAATCATTGGCCGAGAGGAACAGCACGCATTTTCCGAAGAAACGGGGGGTGGTCATGTAGAAATAGCCGTTGTCGGTATACTGTTCGGTCTCTACCACGAGAGTGTCCTGGGCATAGTCGGCATGCACTACGGCCGGCTTGCTGATGGTGCAGTAGTTCTTGGCATAATAGCTTTGGGCTTTCTGCGGATCAGTTTCTTTGAGTGACAGATATTTGTCCAGAATGTTTCTGCGGTCGTAACTCTGGTTTCGGATATCGCCATAATCCTTATATAGACGGCCTGAGAGGGTCTGGTATTTTTCGGGCAGGTAGTTCAGTTTGAAAGTACCGGTTCCCGAAAGGTCGGTCCATTTGTACCGGCGCCATCCCTGTACCATCATCAGTAGGTCGAGATCGGCACGATGGGTGCTGTCGTTGGCTTCAAAGTAATAGCCCGGGTTTTCGATAAATCCCTTCAGTTCGCTGCCCAGCAGCATTTCGGTCAGGATGCTGCCGTTGTCGTAGTTGGTTGTCATGGTCGATGCGTCGCGTACGGCCAGAGAGACGTGAGCATCGGCTGGTGCGGTCTGCGACAGAGTGAGCTGGATCGGTGCAAAAGCACTGTATTCGGATTCAATGCCTTCGATGTGCAACTGTTCCTGCAATGTGTCTTCATGACGCACAAAGAAAAGCCGTTCGGCATAGATTCTTCCTTCTGCATCGAAAAGAGTCACCTGATTCACTCCGGTTGGCAGCTCGCTCAGGGCGACGGAGATTGTGGTAGGCTGGTTGCTCTGAATCTGGCATACCGTGTCCTTGCGCAGGATTCCGCTGTTCAGAATGTGCAGTCCCAGTTCTTTTCCGGCCGGTAATCCCACGGGTTGCAGGGTGATTTGCGCCTGATTGTCGTTCTGGATCAGGTTGAGGGCACATCCTTGTTCTGCGGCCTGTGGCAATTCAAACTTATAGTCATAGCCTTCGTATTTCAGTTCGGCGGTGTAAGTCTGCCCTTTTTCCGGGCGGGAAAGGGTGAAGGCACCGCGTCCGGAAGCATTGGGTGTGGTTTGTGCCACAATGGTTCCCTGACTGTTTCGGATGGTGATGGGGGCGCAGATTTTTTTCAACTGATCATCGGTCAGCTCATAAGCCACGCGTCCTTCCGTTCCGGCAATCAGATATCCTCCTTCGGGATAAAAGGACAAGGTGAGTTTCGGTTTCTCCTGTTTGGTCTTGAAGTAACGCATCAGGGGTCTGACGGTCATGTTCTGTTCGTAGACTCCTTTTTTCTGAGGCTTGTCATACACCGGAAATACTCTGGAATACAATTTTTCGTAGTCCACGAAAAAGTCTTTCATGGCATCAGTGTTGAAGAAGTAATCCTGATAACCGAATTCCTGCGGCACTTTTTCCGGTTCGATGCGTCCGAAGTTCAGCATCCACCGGGTGTAGGCTCTCAGTTCATAAAAACCGCCGTAAAGGGAGTCCGTAAGCACGAAATTACCATATCCGGTGGTGTCGTTTTCCAGCGGAATCTGTTGGCGTTCCACCAGGAAACCGTCCGGAGTAAGCAATTCCACATAGAGTATCTTGCTCAGGTCTGTCGGCTTTTTGGTGTCTGTGCGGGTTACGTAGGCTTTGAACCAGATGGTGTCTCCCAGAAAATAGCAGGAATTGTCCATGTGAAGAAATACTTTTTCCTGCGGGAAACTCTTGCCGTTCTTTTCCACCCGTTCTGTCCAGTCGGCCAGACTTTGTGCCTGAACGGTGGCTGCGGTTGCAGTTGTCAGAAGGGCGGATATCATGATTTTCTTTATGTTCATGTTTCTGTTGTTTTAGTGAATGAAACAAGCCATTCCGGACAGCCTGTGATCGGCGGTTGGAATGGCTTGTATGGGTATGATTTGATTACATTTTTTTGTTCAGAATATACTGGTCGGCCAAGGCACCCGTGATGACCTGCTGCTGTTTGTCGAGCATCTTCAGGCGGTTTTCTTCCACTTTATAATAAGTAGTGTCTCCGTCCTCGGTCACGGTATACAGGATGTTCTTGTCGATGACATAAGCTCCTTTTGAAGTGAACTTTTCCCGGTCAATATAATCTTGAGTAAGATCAAATGTCTTGTCCTCGTTCAGGGTGAGGGAAACCTTGATGCCCGGACAGTCGGCTGCCGGAATGGTTCCTTCGTAAGTGCCCCAATAGTCGAGTGCGTTTTCGGCGTTGTGCATATCAGGCACCTGAGTTGTATCACAGGCAATGCTGTCTGTTGTTTGGTTTCCTTCCGTTTGCTTATTGTTGGAACAGCTGCATACTGTAAATCCTAATAAGAATAAGATTCCTCCGAATATTTTTTTCATGATTTCAAATTTAGTTGATTCATCGCAAAGGTAGGTTTTATTTGTTGATTAATCAAGCCTGATTGGTATTTTCTTCTTGAAGCAGATTCGGAAACAGTCTATAAAACAAGTTTTCTGTTTTTTAGAAAAAACTTGTTTTATATAAGAAGATAATAATAATTTTTGTTTCTTTGTCAAATCGAATTTATAGAAGATTCTTTTACTTTTCTGATGTTGCCATAAGGAATACAAAATATATCAGAACAGAAACTCCGAAGGGAGAGTATTATAAAAAGGCGAGATAGGTAACAAATATGTGAAACGAAAACGAATACCCATGAAAGTGAAAAACATTTTACCGCTATTTGCACTGATGCTTTTGGCATCTTGTGGTGAGAAGAAAGAAATAACCCACCTTCCGGTCCAGTCAGAGCAGGAAGGTCGTTGGGGAATGGTAACCACCGATGGAGAAGTGGTGTTTGAAGATAAGTTTGAGAATGCTCCCAGTGTGCCCCGGAATGAGCGTTTTCTGGTGCAAAACAAAGAAGAACTTTTTGAGTTTTATACGGTAGAAAAAGAGCCTCGTAAAATAGGTACGGTTTATCGTACTGCTATGGATTTTGTCAATGAGGTGACTGCAGTGGCAGAGCCGGATAGTGTGATTAAACTGATTGATAAGGACGGAGATGTTGTTTTGCGTTTGGATCAGATTAATGATAAAGATGTGGAACAGGTAACCGAAGTTTACGATGAAGCTTTTATCTATGCCGATGAAACTGAGGCTTATGGTTGTATTGATACCAAGGGTAAAGTGCTGATTCCCGCAGAATACGAGTTTCTTAGTTTTTTGGGAGATGGTTACCTCTTGGGTAAGCCCAAGACTTTACTGCCCGAAGGAGAAAGACGCAATCCTTATTGGATTATGAATCTTAAGGGTGAGAAGCTTGGCGAAGTAAATATGATGAAGTATGATGGGGTTGGTTCAGAACTTATTGACGGAAAGTATCTGCAGGTATATGCTTATGATGGAGAGGTGCCTAAATATGGACTGATAGCTTTGGATGGTACGGAAAAACTGCCTTTAAGTGAAGCTATTTCCAATATACAAAGTTCCTGTAAGGATATGTTTGTCTTTTCAAGCGGCGAACTATATGGACTTATGAATGTTGAGGGAGAAGTCTTGATTCCAGCCAAGTATAAACATCTTTATTTTATGTCCGGAGAACGGTTAATGGCATTTGATGAAGGGTATCATGGAAAAATCATTGACGTAGAGGATAATCAGATAGGTACTTATGGAAATTATGTTCATTTATATCCCGAATCCAAGTATTATGGCAACAATGCTTTAGTTCCAATTGCTGATAACCAATGGACGTTTGTCAATAAAGAAGGAATTGAGGTGGGAGAAAGACACTGGTATCAGGCTGGAGGGCTGGGGTACCAAAGCTTTGTAGAAAATGACTATTGTGATCCGAAAGAACTCTTTGAATGGTTGAAAGTTAGAGAGAACGGAATTGACGGACTTACTTTTTCTTCAATGTCAGAAGAGGTGCAGGCTCGTGAAACAGATATTTTCTATGATAATATAGGAAAGAATACCGGTTTTCGTAAGAAATATCGTAATCGAGATATTTTGGTGGACATTTATATGTCCGGTAATCTGAAAGCTCGTCGCGGTGGAGTCTGGAAGCATACAAATGCCACTCCGATTTGTTTTGAAGTGTCTTTTATAGATGATCGGATTGATGTACCATCCTGCTGGAAGGCCGCTCAGGAAATGCTGCAAAAACTGGGAAAAAAGAAAGTAGAGGTTTCTGGCCCGTTTGAGGTTTATCAGGTTAATGAGGATACCTATGCGGTAGCAAAGCGCGGTCCGGAGTCTGTTTATTTTTATTTGTGTAAGGCTTCGGCATTGAAGAAAGTGTTGAATGATGATTTGTATGAAGAATAAATAAAGTGATAAAAGTCGTATCAAACTTAGTTTGGAGTTGTGTGATACGACTTTTTCCGTTTTTTATAGTGGTTCTGTTTCAAAATTGGAAAGGCCATTGTATTTTACCTTGATTTTGGGGTATTTCTCATTTTTTTTGTTTGCGCCATAGTGGTTTTTCATTCCTTTTGCGTTTCTATGAAAAAAGGGAAAGTATGAAGAAAGAGATTAAGGAAAAGTTTATGCGTTTTTCTGCTTGCGAGAGCAGAAAAAATGTTGTGGGGCAACAAACAACCGCCAATGGTTTCTGGACCGTACGCTATGGTATGAATCATCCGTTGATGTACCGTCAGTTGTTGGTGCGCTATCTGATAGCCTTCTGTGTGTTGCTGGCTTTGCTCCTCACCTTGGCCTTCTATATCCGTAGAGGCCGCCACCTGCATGTTTCTCCGCAGGCCGATATGCCGGAGTGGGTTGCCGGTGAGTATGAAAAATATAGTCCTGAAGGAGAGCAAATCTAAAAAATAATTATCTTTGCCTACTAACAAAAACAAACAGAGTTTTGAATGCGGCGGTTATAGAAAAAGTTTTTGTGCAGCATTACAGACCAATGTGTCTGTATGCCTTGCATTATGTGCACGATCTGGATACTTCTGAGGATCTGGTGCAGGAATGTTTCTGCAAATTGTGGGAACAGTCCGGTCGGGTGCATCATGAAGAACTGACACAGGCCTATCTTTATCGCATGCTTCGGAATGCCTGCATTGATTTTGTGCGTAAGAATGGTGCGCGGGAAAGGGGAGAACAGCCTTCTGATCTGGAAGGGGTGCTTGCAGAAGAAGCCTGTGAGGAGCAGGCACAGAAGGAAGCCCGGTTGTGGGAGGCCATCGACCGCTTGCCCGACCGATGCCGGAAAATATTCCTGATGAGCAAGCGCGACGGTATGAAACATAAGGAAATTGCACAAGTCATGGGATTGTCTGTAAATACCGTAGAGAATCAGGTAATCAAGGCATTAAAACGTTTGCGTGCCGACGCGGAACGCATTTATCACTTTTTTTTCGGATAATTTTTGTTTTTCGGATAGTGGATTTTCTTTTTTCCTCCGTCTTATCGAAAAAAAGAAAAGAATATGAACGAAAAGCAGAAAAAAAGAGAACTGGATTTTGTACTCCATTATTATCAGGAGGGACGTCTGGACGGGCGTAAGGCTTTCCGCGCCTGGAGCCGTCGTGTGGGCATAGGGCGAACGGTGCTTTTTCGCCGTATGGTGCGTTATGCTGTGGCGGCCTGTTTGTTGTTGGCCTTGGGAGCATCGGTCTTTGTATATCAATGGTGGCAGGAAAACCGCAGTGTGGAGCTTGTGGCCGATACCCGTTTGCAAGTGTGCCGTTTGCCCGACGGTACGACAGTTACCCTTTCGCCTCATGCTACCTTATCTTATAGTCCGGGCGATTTTAAGACCGGAAACAGAGCGGTTGCTTTGCAGGGAACAGCCTATTTTGAAGTAACCCACAATCCCGCAGCACCTTTTTCTGTAACTACGCAATATGCCCAAGTCAAAGTTTTGGGAACCCGTTTTCAGGTACAGGAAACGGGGCGCGAAACTCGTGCGTGGGTGCGCGACGGACGAGTATTGTTTGCTTCATCCACTCATTCCGACGGTGTGGTGCTGACCCGTGGTATGGAAGCCGTTTTGCCTCACGGAGCGCCTGTTCCCCGTCGGGTTACCCCTTCTTTGAATCCCGAAGCCTGGCGCACCGGTACCTTTGTTTATACAGATACTCCACTGGAGGAAGTGCTTGAAGAGCTTTCCCGTTATTATGGCGTCCGTCTGAATACGATGGAGCCGGACCGACGTCTGACTGCCACATTGCCTGCCGGCGATCTTGACCGGACAATCCGTATGATAGAAACAACTTTGAATATCCGCATAAAACGATAACCGTATGAGAAACTTTCGTGCCCCAATCTGGCGTATTGGGATTTTGTTTTGTTTTTCTTTGTTCTGCTCGTCTTTTCAGGCAGAAGAAAAGAAGCCTCTGAAAATCCAGTTACAGGAACTGGAAAAGAAATATTCCGTACATTTTGTATATGATGCCGCCTTGCCTGTTTGGAACACTCTGGTTGATGCCGCTCCTGCGGATCTGTCTCTGGAGCGCGCCTTGCACTCTTTGCTTTCCGCTTCCGGTCTTTCCTGGAAGCGCGACGGCGACTATATTCTGCTGGTGCGTACGGAGCGCCGGATCACTTGGAGCGGTTATGTGTATGCTCCCGATGGCGAAACCCTGATGAACGCCACCGTGCGCGATATGTATTCCGATGCTTCGACCATGACTAATGCACGCGGATATTACAGCATAGAGCTGCCAGCAGGCAGTAATCGGGTACGCTTCTCCTTTACCGGTTTTCAGCCGGTGGAGCAGGAAGTGCGTGCCGATGCCGATTTGCGTCTGGATATTGTGCTCAAAGAGCAGGATGCCCTGCGTGAGATTGTGGTTACGGAAGACCGCAACCATGCGCTGAATACCACGCAAACCGGTAAGGTTTCTCTCACAGGTGCGGAGCTGAACCGTGGTTTCTCCATGATGAGTTCGCCGGATCTGGTCAAGTCGCTCCAGCTTCAGGCCGGAGTGCATCCCGGCGCGGAACTGACTTCAGGCCTTTTTGTGCATGGGGGAGGGGCCGACGAGAATCTGTTTCTGTTGGACGGTACTCCCGTTTATCAGGTGGGGCATCTCGGAGGACTGTTTTCGGCCTTCAATACCGATGCCGTCAAACAGGTGGATTTCTACAAGAGCGGTTTTCCCGCACGCTATGGAGGCCGTCTGTCTTCGGTAACCGACATTCGTACGCGCGATGGTGATTTTCAGCAATTTCACGGCAGTTTCTCGGTGGGACTTCTTGACGGCCGTCTGCAACTGGAGGGACCGTTGGTGAAAGACCGTACCGCCTTTCATCTGGCCATGCGGCGCAGTTGGGCCGATTTGTTTACGGCTCCGGTGTTTGCTCTCTACAATCTGACGCACAAGGATGAGGTGCTGAACGGAAGATATGCCTTTCAGGATGTGAATGCCAAAATAACCCACCGTTTTTCGGAACGCAGCAAGGCCGATATAGCCTTCTATATGGGCGATGATCTGATGAAGTATCATAATGATTATCAAATCATAGACCCTTATGGCGTGAACGACGGGAACTGTGTGGAAGAGGAGAAGAAAAATTTCCGGATGAGGTGGGGAAACATCAGTCTGGCTGCCGGTTGGGACTATATTTTCTCGCCGCGTTTTTACAGTCGTTTTTCACTGGTTTATGCCCGCAATACTTCCAATTACCGCTTTACGCACGAAGAAACAGAACGTAAGGAGGGAAAGGAGCAGTATCGTAGTTATGAGCAGGAGCAGAACCGTTCGGTTATCGATGACGCCGGTTACCGGATGGAGTTTGACTTTCTGCCGAACAACCGCCATCATTTGCGCTTCGGTTCCAATTATCTGATGCACTGGTTCCGGCCTCAGAACATGAAGACCTACAGCGAAGAACATGCTTTGGGTGCGCCTTCGGATACGTTGTCCGGAGGGAGCAGATACTTTGACCGGGTGCATGAATTGTCTTTCTATGGAGAAGATGAGATAGAACTTTCGCAACGTTTCCGCATGAATCTCGGGGTGCATTATACGGCATTCGGGGCCGCCCGCAGTATCCGTCATTCGGTAGAGCCGCGCCTGTCTTTGCTTTATCGGGTGTCTGACACGCATTCCCTCAAGGCATCTTATACGGAAATGAGCCAGTTCGTGCATCTGCTGTCCAATACCTATCTGAGCCTGCCTCTGGATTTTTGGGTGCCCGCCACCCGCAAGGTGCAGCCGATGCGTTCACGCCAGGTTTCGCTGGGAGTGTACGGCCGTCTGCCCGGTCTGCTGAGTTATACTCTGGAAGGGTATTATAAGACCATGAACCATCTGCTGGACTATAACGGAGGATCGGAGCTGATTCCGAACGCAAGCCATTGGGATGAACGGATCACCGAGGGGCGCGGGCGTGCCTATGGCATGGACCTGTCTGTAGATTATGTCCGCGAGCGGCTTTCTCTGTCGGCCCAATATACCTTGTCGTGGAGCGAACGTCAGTTTGACGCATACGGTCCGCACTGGTTTTACGATCGTTTTGATCACCGTCATATCCTTCAGTTACAAGGGCGTTACCGTTTCCGTAAGATGGATCTCTATGCCGCCTGGATGTATCGAAGCGGCGACCGGATGACTCTGCCGGTGCAACGGGTGTCTAATCCCTGGTTGCCCGATGCCGGACAATCGCCTGTGCTTGGAGGCGAAACGCAGGTGGCCGAATACCCGAACAACATCAAATTGCCGAATTATCACCGTCTGGATGTGGGGATGAACTTTTACCATCGCACCAAGAGAGGCTTCGAGCGCATCTGGAATGTCAGTGTCTACAATGCCTATTGCCGCTTGAACCCGCTCTACACCGAGGTGGTGCAGCAGAAAGACGGCAGTTACAAGGGACGTTCGGTGGGTTACATACCGTTGATTCCTTCTTTCAGTTACACTCTAAAATTCTAATTATGAAATCAGTTCGTATTGTATTATCCATATTGATGCCGTTGCTGTTTGCGGCATGTACCTATGAGTTCGACTTGCAACCGTCGGCCGAATCCGGCAGACCGGTGCTTTATGTCTTTCCGGGAAACCGGGATACCATTGTCATACAGTGCTCCCGGAGTGTTCCTGTGACACGTCCGGATTCACTGAAACCCTCTGTTTCCGGTGCGGAAATCTCCGTGTGGGTGGATGGAGAATCCTGTCCGGTACAGTGGAACAGTCAGGCTACGCCCGCTGTGCCCAAGGGATGTTATTATTATGTGAAGCGCATGCAGGCCGGCCAGAAAGTACAGATAGACTGCCGTTTGCCTGAAGGAGATCATGTAAAAGGAGAAACCGTGGTGCCCGAACAGATACCGATAGACGATTGGAACATCGCGATGACTAATCAGAAGAACAGTCAGATGGTGGAGTTCCGGTTGCGCTTTACGGATAAAGGCGGAAAGCGTTTTTATGGTCTGCGTGTGGAGAAAATGGTGCAGGATGCCTGGATTTATGAGGAAGACACCGTACATTATCAGTACCTCCAGACAGAGCTTTGCCAGATAGACAAAGAACCTCTGTTGAGCGAAAGTAATGGACTGGAAGGGGTGCTGACAGAGTACCGGCAATATGAGAACGGTTTTTATATCTGGGACAATGAGCGTTTGCGGGGCAAGCCCTATACATTGAAAATATATACCAATCCCGAACGGAGCTGGGACAAGCCCGACGGAACCTATTCGCATGTATATTATCGCATGGTCTTCTATTCGCTTTCCGAGCCTTACTTCCGCTATCTCGAAAGTCGGAACGCACAAATCAACAACGAACTGGGAGATATGGGATTCTCGCCCGTCCGTCCGGACTATAGCAATGTGGACGGCGGGATCGGAGTCGTCGGCGCCTATCAGGTGGAATATACCCCTTGGGTAAGATTATAACGCGCAGTTAGGAAATTTAAATCCGGCAGTTTGATTTAAATGTTCCGGAAAATATTTATTTTTGCGTTTGCCGGAAGGCTTCGGAAGAAAAGAAATGTTTTTCTTTATTTTCCGAAGCCTTTCCGTGTGTGAACAATCTCAAATTCGGTTTACTGATTAAAGAAGAACTAAAAAAACATGAAACAGAAAGAAACCTCAGAACTCACCTCTTTTATTTCTGCCTCCTTGCGTACCACTTTGGGAAAGCAGACGGTTCAAGAACTGAAAGGGCTGGCGCAGTGGATAAACCAGCCTTTGAACTCCCGTTGGCGCAAAGATGAAATCGTGGATTGCCTTTATCATTTCTTTATGGACGATGTGCGCGTATGGTTGCGCCGTCTGCCGCTTCATGAGGTGAATCTGCTTCGTGCTCTGGCCGCTTCGGATGAGAGCTGTGCGACAGAGGTCTATAACTTTTTCAGTTCTACCTGTCTGGAGGATCTTTGTCTGGTAGCTTCGGAGTTTTCTGCAAAGGATGAATTCAAACTCCGTTTTGTGATCAGTCAGGAACTCAAGCAGGCGCTCCAGGGAGTTGACTGGGAGGCTCTGTTGCAGGACCCGGCGCAGGTGCAGAAATACGAAATGGAGCGCTATGCCTACGGATTGCTTAATCTTTACGGACTGTTGCTGATGAAGGATACCTTGGAGACGGTCTGTGAACTGATGGACCGGAAACTCACCATGGACGAGATTTTGGATTTGTTTGAAGAGTCTTTGGGATTGCGCAATCTGATCTGTATCTTTCCTCAGCCGGATCAACAGAAGGATATCTGGTTGCGTTCTCTTTATCTGGACGATGCCGAAGAGATTCTGTTCCACGTCAGTCAGAATATCCAGACCATGGAAACCGCGGCCTATTCGCAGGAAGAGATTGCTGCGGCCGGAACGATGCCTCAGATGGATTTCTCAAGATGGATCACTCCCGAACTGAAGCACTGGATGGTGGAGAAGATGAACTATACTCCCGAACAGATGCACACCGCACTGCTCTATCTGTGGTTCTCGAATCAGTATGAATGCAACCTCTCCTCATTGCTGGCCACGGTGGTCAATGCACGCCTGAAGAATGCGGCGGATATGAAAGCCGCTATGGAGTGTCTGATTGCCTTTCTGAACGGAACGCCGAAATGGATTCTGCTGGGAAATTCCTCCGAGGAGATTGCCCGACAGGAAGAGGCGGCAAGACAGCCTTATGTGGCTCAACCCAAAGTGGGGCGCAACGATCCTTGTCCGTGCGGAAGCGGCAAGAAATACAAACAGTGCTGCGGCAAGAAAAACTAAACGAAGACTTATACTGACTGGGAACTGAAATATGGGGGTGCTTTATCTGACTGTGGAACTCACACTGGACTTGCTTGCCTGTCTGTTGGGAGGCATACTGATGCTGCGGGCTCGCGACAACGGTCCGAAATTCTGGTGGGGCAGTATTGCCCTGGCTATTGGAGGGGTTTTTGCTTGGGAGAATATTGACTGGCTGCTGATTGTGGCCGAGGAACCGGATTATCGCTTTACGGATTTGCTCGATATGGAAAAGATGCTCAAGTGGTATCCTTTGGCCAGCATCGTGGCCTTGTTTCCGCTGGCTTCGCTCTTTCCGGGCTATCTGACTTGGAAACGCACCTTGCTCTATCTGGCTCCTTCCTTTCTGATTACCGCCATCGGTGCGGGCTATCTGGCCTGGTATGGAGAACTGACCCCGCTGTATGATTTTACGGAGGTGGTGGTCCACATGGACCATCCCGATGTGTGGTTCCGTTGCATTCTTTTTCTGCTTTCGATAGTCACTCCGCTGGCTTTCTTCCTCTATCCGCTGCTGAGCCGTAAAGGCTATCGGCGGGTGAACAGTATGATGTACGTTTTCATGGGATTCATGTTCCTGTTTCTGTGCATCTACGTTCTTTTCACGTGGGACATCAGCTATTTTGTCTTCAATCTTTTCGGGGCAACGGCCATTGTCTTCACTCTGTTCTTTTCCTGGCAATATCTGTTGCGCGAGAATCCCTTTTCGGTATATGATGCTGCTGCTGCGGAGATAGCCTGTCCGGCTTCTATGGCGGGGGATCCGCTGCCTCTCTTCCAGGAGATCGAAAACTATTTTCAGGGAGTGTGTCCCGGCAGAACCGGCTACACGCTGCAGCAGCTGTCCGAGGCACTGCATCAGGATGAGCAGCAGATTTCAGAGGCGGTGAAGTCTGCCGGTTACAGCAGTTTCCATGAATATATCAATGATTTGCGGTTGGAAGCCTTCCGGCGTGCCGCCCTGCAATATCCCGAAAAAAATATCAAGGAATTGATTTATTTGTCGGGATTCAGGTCACGCGCCACTTTCTACCGCAATTTTTCGGATAAATACGGAATGTCTCCTTCCGGATATCTGGAAACCCTGCGCAGACAGGGAGATTTGCAGGAATCCGAAGAGGTGGTTTGACAAATTCGTTTTTAAATTTTTCCTTCCGGTTACTTTGCACGCCGTTTTTTGCCGGTGCCTGTTTTTTTGTTTTTATTTGTACCACGAACGCATGACGAATGAGAAAACGTCCCTGAAAAACAATACCATGAATTTTCTTATTCGGTTGCTACAGAATCACCGGAATGTGGTATTTTGTTTGCCAGGAGCCCGGTCCGGTGCGTCATTTCATGTTATCAATTATCTGACCGGCATACGGCTGTGCAATGAGGGGTGAAAGCCTTGTTCTCACCGTCTGCCGGTTTCCTTTTTCGGTATCGGAGTGCATCCGGAACGTCTGTAGCAGCATGGGTTCTTTGTTTTGCAAATAAGTTTTTTTGATTTTCTTTTGAGGTTCTTTTGTTCGCCTTTTCTTGTTTGTGCTGTTTTTTTTATGTTTATTTGTGGCCGATAAAGTTTGCGAATGAGAAAAGTGTCTCCCAAAAAGAGTGTGTTGGCAGGGGCTTTGTTATGTCTGCTTCTGCATTTCCTTGTGGTAAAGGCTTTGCATTACCATGAGCCATCCCGTTCGTCTATTACCCCATCATCGGAATGTGAAGTTTCTGCTTATCAGAATCCCTGCCCGGTGTGTCATTTCATATTATCCGTTTTTGAACCGGCAGATTCATGTCCGGTGCAAGTAGAACTTCAGCCCAATGTTCTTCCGGTTCTTTTTTCTGAAAGTAAGCCGCCCGCAGTTGTGGTTTACTTGTATTATTTACGTGCTCCTCCCTGCCTTTGATTTTTTGTAGATTCCATGTTTTATCCAAAGAACTTTTTATGCGTATCATATCTGTTTTTGTTACGCTGTGGGGGTGCTTTATCTGGGGACTTTCCGGTTTGCATGCGCAGGATTCCCTGAAAACGATAAAATTGGACGAAACGAGAGTCAATGCTTCCTATCAGGAATTGAAAAAACGCAAGACCGCTTTCACCACAGAGGTGCTGTCCGGAGAGTTTATGAAACAGCACCAGAGCGGAAATCTGATGCATACGCTGGAGCTGCTTCCCGGAGTGCGTTCTATGGATATCGGATCCGGTTTTTCCAAACCGATGATACGTGGGTTGGGATTCAACCGGATTGCGGTAGCTGAGAATGGAATGAAGCAAGAAGGGCAACAGTGGGGCTCGGATCATGGACTGGAGATCGACGCCTTTAATGTAGAGGAAGTCACGGTACTGAAAGGGCCGGCATCCTTGCTTTACGGTAGTGATGCCTTGGGCGGGGTTATCGAAATAACTCCGTCATCGTTTCCCGTTGGCAATCAGATGGCAGGCGAGGCTGTCGTGCTGGGAAAGTCTGTGAACCGTTCTCTTGGCGGTTCGCTGATGCTGTCCTTTTGTAAGGACAACTGGTACTTGAAAGGACGTTATTCCGAACAGCGCTATGGTGACTACCGGATTCCGGCAGATACGATTGTTTATTTGACCCAATGCATTCCGGTTTATGGCCAGAAGTTGAAGAATACGGCGGGAATGGAGCGACACGCTTCGTTACAGGCCATGTATCGGAACAGTCGTTACCGGATGTGCCTGCTTCTGTCGGATTCTTACCAGAAGGCCGGTTTCTTTCCCGGGGCTCATGGAGTGCCGGACATCAGCCGGGTGCAGGATGACGGTGACAGCCGGAATATCGGTCTGCCGTTCAGTCGGGTCAATCATCTGAAAGTGAGTCTGCATCAAACCTGTGTCTGGGAAGGAGGTGCTCTGACAGCCCGTTGGGGGTATCAGAGAAACCGGCGGAATGAGTGGAGCGCTTTTCATACTCATTATGACGGACAGATGCCTCCCGATAAGGATTCCGACAAGGAACTGGATTTCCTGTTGGATACCTATAGCGGAACTGTAGATTTTCGTGCGATGCCGTCTGCTCGTTGGGAATATGTGGCAGGCATGTCTTTCCAGATGCAGCAGAACCGCATCGGAGGCTATTCTTTTTTGTTGCCCGAGTACCGGCGAGGAACGATGGGAGTCTTTCTCACCTCAACTTTTCGGGTAAACAGCAGGATGAGCATTACCGGAGGAATCCGTTATGACCGGGCACGGTTGCATGCTTCTGCTTTTTCTGATCCCTTTCTGGAAGGTTATCTCAGAAAACAGGGATATGATGAGGCTTTGATTCAAGAGTATCGCTGGCGCAGCTATCCCGTGAACCGTGTGTTCGGAGACCGTTCCTGGGCACTGGGAATGGTGTGGCAGCCGGCAGGGCAGCATCTGCTCAAAGTAAATATGGGACGCAGTTTCCGTCTTCCCGGAGCCAATGAACTGGCATCAAACGGAGTGCATCATGGCACGTTCCTGCACGAGCAGGGCGATCCGCATCTGACTTCGGAATGTGGCTGGCAGTTTGACTTGTCCTATACTTGGCAGTTCGGACGGGGAAGTTTGGAACTGACTCCTTTTTCGAGTTTTTATCCGAATTTTATTTACTTGCATCCGACTGGAGAATGGTCGGTGTTGCCTCATGCCGGTCAGATTTATCGTTATCAGGGAGCTCGGGCGCTCTTTTGGGGAGGCGAACTGTCATTTGTCTGGCATTTTTTGCCGGGATTGAGTTATCGATTGACGGGTGACTGTGTGCGCAATATTAATCTGGAAGAGCGTATCGCCTTGAGTTTTACGGCTCCTGCATCTGTCCGGCAGACTTTGACCTGGGAGCACAGGCCGTTGTGTCTGTATGCAGAGAGTCATTCAATTTTCACCCAGAAGCATGTGGACCGGAATGAAGAGTCCACCCCTGGAGCAACTATACTGAATGTCGGTGCTTCGGCAGTATTTCCGAAGTTCCGTGTCCAAATGGTTGTCGGTAATCTTTTGGACAGAAAATATTTCAACCATTTAAGTTATTATAGAAAGATTGAGATTCCGGAACCCGGAAGAAATTTTCTATTGACGATTCAAATACCTTTTAAACAATTATTAAAATGAAGACAAAATTCAATATTTCAATGTGGGGCCTGATGGCCGTTTTAGCTGTATTTTTTGTGGCATGTAATGAAAAGGAACAGGGCGACGTTACCAAACCGGTTGTCCGGCTGATTGAACCGGAGGATGGAGACCAGCTGTTGATCGGTGATGAACACGGAGTGCATTTCGAGATGGAATTGTCTGACGACGTTATGTTGAAATCCTATAAAATCAATATTCATCCCAATTTCGATCATCATGGACATAATTTGTCCAAGGCTGCTACCGAAGACTTTAATTTTAACCGCGCATACGATTTGAGCGGAATGCGCAATGCACAGATTCATCATCACGATATCGTGATTCCGGCCAATGCTACTCCCGGAGACTATCATCTGATGGTCTGGTGTACGGATGCTGCCGGAAATCAGACTCAGGTGGTGCGAAATATTGTCTTGTCGCACGATGCGCCCGAGCATGAACACCATTAATCCCCGTTAAACAAAAGGAGCCAAGTGAAACCGTTCACAAGGCTCCTTTTGTTCATTTTCAGGATTGCAGGGCTGAGAAAAATCGCTGCTTGCTGACGAGGTTTTAAAATGATTGGGATGATTTTTCAGAAAGATCGTGATGTCTGTTTCATTTGATCACAATGTTTTTCTCCGGTGCCGGTGATGATTCTTTGCAGAGTGCAAAGACGTTGATAATCTGTTTCTTATCGTTTCAAACTCTTTTTAGAGAGGAATCCATGAAAATGTTCGTTTTTTTGATGGGAGATAATGGGGATTCGGGAGTGAGGTGGACCGATAAAGGATAACATTATTTTAGCATTTAAGATAAATTAGGTATAAGGATGGCTTCTGGCATTCTGCTTTGTTGTACCTTTATTCACGAAAACCTTTATTACTAAATATATTGCTTTAAATCATGAATCGAAGAAACATTTTCAGGCGTTTGGCTTGCATGTCGTTGCTTCTGGCCGCCTCGCTTGGCATGGAAGCGCAGAACACGCTTTCCCTCGTACCCAAACCCTTACATCTGGAACAGACAGAAGATCAGTTTACCTTGAAATCTGGCATGACGATTGCCTGCGAGAAAGGTCTGGAAGAGCAGGCCGGATACTTGCAGCAGATGTTGCGTCAGGCCACAGGATGGGAGATTAAGGTGCGTCCGGATTCCCGGAAAGGAAATATTGTGCTGACGCTGGACTCTGTGGCCAATACGCATGCCGAAGGATATACCTTGTCGGTAGACAAGAAGAGTGTACGGATTGCCGGAGCAGATGTAGCCGGAGTATTTTACGGCTTGCAGACTCTGTTGCAACTGTTTCCCGAAGAGGTGTATCGCAACAGTCTGGCCGGACAGGTGGCATGGACCGTGCCCGGTGTGAAGATTGTGGACCATCCGGAACGCCCGTGGCGTGGCATGATGCTCGATGTGGCCCGTTATTTCTACGACAAGGAGTTTGTCAAGAAGTTCATCGACATGATGGCCATGTATAAACTCAACAAACTCCAGTTCCATCTGATTGATGATTCCGGATGGCGTCTGGAAATCAAGAAATATCCCCGTCTGACTGAGGTGGGAGCCTGGGCCGGTCCCGACAGCCGCCGTCTGGGTGGTTTTTACACGCAGGACGACATCCGCGAGATTCTGGAATACGCCCGTTTGCGTCAGGTGGAGGTGATTCCCGAAATTGAGTTCCCGGCACACATGCTTTCGGCCGTGGTGGCTTATCCCTGGCTGGGCTGTACGGGCAAGCAGCACGAGGTGCCCGACCAGCACTTTATCAGTCGCGACCTGCTTTGTGTGGGAAAGGAAAGTTCCTACCAGTTCCTGAAGGATGTGCTCGATGAAACGGTAGCACTCTTCCCGTCGAAATATATCAATATCGGTGGCGATGAGGCCGTTTATACCAATTGGGAGCAGTGTCCGCGCTGTCAGGAGGTGATGAAGCGCGAAGGATTGAGCAAGGCTTCGGAGCTTCAGGGCTATCTCACCAATGTGGTGGCGGATATGATGAAGAAAAAGAACCGCACGGTGATCGGTTGGGAAGAGATCATCCAGCGTGGAAAGCTGAATGAGCAGGTGGTGGCTCTCATATGGCACAATGTGGGCGACACGATTCAGGCCACACGCACCGGACATAAAGCCATTCTGACTCCGGCCACACACTTGTATTTTGATTTCCCCGAAAGCCGCACTCCCGGCGAGGTGAAGGCCGCCACCTGGATGCCGCCTATCTCTTTGGAGAAGTGCTATGGCATAGAGGTAAACGATTACAGTCCGGCAGCTACGGTAATGGGTGTGCAGGGCTGCTTCTGGAGCGACCAGTTTATTCACGGCACCGTGCTTCAGGAAATCACTCCGCTGAATGAGAACCGTTCCGAGCAGTATGCCGAGTATCTCATCTTCCCGCGTATGCTGGCACTGGCCGAGGTGGCCTGGTTGCCTAAGGCCGAGCGCCGGTATGAGGACTTTTTTGAGCGCATGAAATATCAGTATGCCAAGCTCGATGCCAAGGGCTGCAATTATCGGGTGCCCGAACCGAAAATCCAGTCGATGACTCAGGAGGGCGACAGTCTGTGCTTCACGCTGACTCCGACGGTTGCCGATGCTCCGATCCGCTATACGACCAACGGCAGTTATCCGACCATCCACTCGGCTGTGTATAACGGTCCGGTACGGGTAAAGAACAAAGCCGATTTTCATGCCATGACTGTGGTGGACAACCGCCATTTCTCTTTGCCTATTTATTTTGCGCCGGACTATTCGGCTTATAAGCAGTATGGTGAGTTTACCACAGAGTGGAAGCCGCTTCAGGTGCAGACCTCACCTTCAAAATGGCGTTTCGAGTGCACCGGAAAGGTTTCCGGAAACGGTGAATTTGAGATTGCCTTTATCCAGACCGGCGGACAGAATGCTCTGCAACTGGGTAATCTGTCGCTGTGGAAGCGCGATGAGAAACTGGCTGAAATCTCAATCAACCAGTCATCACAGACTGATAAGGCGGTTACAGGTAGCTTTAAGGTGGATGCTTTCGAGGCCGGAACACCTTTCTATGTTGAGGTTGAGGCTTGCGGAGTAAACGGCAACGACACGAAGGGACTTGTGTTTATCCGCAAAAAATAACTTTCGCTTTTTGTCAGACAATCCTCTTGCCTGTGTTCCTTGTTTTCAGGGAAACAGGCAAGAGGATTGCTTTTTTCTCCCTTTTCTTCCCAAAAAGGTAAAATATCTTTAAAAATGATGGCTGTTTTTCGGTGGCGGACTTCTTTCCTTATCTTTGTGGACTCTTTGTGCGTAGAAAAGGGGAGCGGAAATTAAACCATTCTTCCTTTTTTCAATCAAAGGATAAAAGAACCCGTAAACATGGGAATGTTTTTAAGAAGAAACCAGACTATAAACTTTAATATGAAAAAATCATGAAAGCGAAGAATTGGATTTATGGATTGGGATTTCTGGTCCTGCTCGGAGGTGGTGTTCCGCTCCCGGTCAGTGCCGCAGAAAATGCCCAAGTAGTGACTCGCGGAGGACACAAACATCATCACAAACCGGATAAGAAGAGAAAAGAGGATCGCCGGTTCCGGAAAATACCGCCTCATTATGAGAAGGTGTATCACGGAAAGAAGTGTTATTATTATCACGACGGATTTTATTACCGTCCCTGCGACGGGGGATATTATGAGAGATTCCGCCCATTCATCGGAATGATCATCCCAGTCCTGCCCCGTCATCGGGTGCATGTAGTTCATAAGCGGGGACAGGAGTTCCTGGTTTGTGAAGGAGTGCTTTACAAGAGAATACATACGCGCTACGGCATACGTTATAAGGTTGTGGGCTTTGCGTAAGGATTTTATAACAACAGAAAGAGTCGTATCAGAAACTCATTTTCGAGTGATGATACGACTCTTTCTGTTTTCTTTAGGATATTCCGGCAGGTCAGCAAGGCTTCTTCTGGACTAAAAGGGAGCGTGGAGACTGCCGTTCCTTTTATCGGATGAGCCTTCCGAAAAGGAAAAGGGCCTGTATCGCATTTCACGATACAAGCCCTTCATTATGAGTTATGTGAATTCTGATTATTCAGCAACTTTCTCATCGCTCCAGTCCATGGCAGCCATACGCTTGTATGAAGCGTAGCGCTTCTTAGCCATATCCTCGCAAGCGTTGAACAGGTCAGCAGCCTCAGTAGGATACTGTTTCATTACAGAAGCGAAACGAACCTCGCCCTTCAGATAATCCTGGAATGCCTCCCATTTCGGCTCCTTAGAGTCGAGTGAGAACGGATTCTTGCCTTCATCCTCCAGAGCTGGGTTGAAGCGCCACAAGTGCCAGTAACCGCACTCAACGGCAGCAGCCTCTTCAGCCTGAGATTTACCCATACCCTTCTTCAAACCGTGGTTGATACATGGAGCATAAGCAATGATGATTGATGGTCCAGGATAAGCCTCTGCCTCGCGGATAGCCTTCAAGCACTGAGCCTGATCAGCACCCATAGCGATCTGAGCTACATAAACGTAACCGTAAGTTGTGGCAATCATACCCAGGTCTTTCTTGCGTACGCGCTTACCAGAAGCAGCGAACTTGGCGATAGCGCCCAGAGGAGTAGCCTTAGATGACTGACCACCGGTGTTAGAGTAAACCTCAGTATCCAGAACCAGGATGTTTACATCCTCGCCAGAAGCGATTACATGATCCAAACCACCGTAGCCGATATCGTAAGAAGCACCGTCACCACCGATAATCCACTGTGAACGTTTTACCAAGTAGTGGCTCAACTCTGACAGCTTAGCGCATGATGGGCAACCGGCAGCCTTGCCAGCCTCGATCTGAGGAACCAGCTTCTCTGCAGCAGCCTTGCTTGCATCTGCATCGTCCTTACCGTCGATCCATGCCTGTGCAGCTTCCTTGAACTCTGCTGGAGTGTGCTCAGAAGCGATAGCCTCGTTCAGGATAGCCTCGATGCGGGCGCGCATCTTCTTGTTGGCCAATACCATACCCAAACCGAACTCACAGAAGTCCTCGAACAAAGAGTTAGCCCAAGCCGGACCCTGACCCTTAGCGTTGGTAGTGTAAGGAGTTGATGGGATAGAACCAGAGTAGATAGAAGAACATCCGGTAGCGTTGGCGATAATCTCACGGTCACCGAACAACTGAGAAATCAACTTCACGTATGGAGTTTCACCACAACCAGAGCAAGCTCCAGAGAACTCGAACAATGGCTGAGCGAACTGAGAGTTCTTCACGTTAGACTTGATGTCTACCAAATCCTGCTTGCTGGTTACGTTCTTCACGCAGTATTCCCAGTTTGGAGCCTCGTCCAATTCCTGCTCCAGAGGAACCATAGTCAGAGCCTTGCCCAACTTCGGATTACCCGGACAAACATCGGCACAGTTACCGCAACCCAAGCAGTCCATAACGCTTACCTGAATACGGAAGTTCATGCCCTTCATAGCTGCAGGAGCCTTCATTTCCAGAGTATCAGCGCTGAAGCCAGCCTTCTCGTCAGCGTTCAGAACGAACGGACGGATAGCAGCGTGAGGACAAACGTAAGCACACTTGTTACACTGGATACAGTTCTCTGCATTCCAAGTCGGAACGAATGCAGCTACACCACGCTTCTCGTAAGCGGCAGTTCCCTGTGGCCAAGTACCGTCTTCGATACCCTTGAATGCTGAAACCTTCAACAGGTCACCATCCTGAGCATTGATAGGACGAACCACTTCGTTGATGAATGCAGGATCGTTGTTTGCTGCAGGAGCGTCAGCCTCCAGAGAAGCCCATGCCGGATCAACAACCAGTTCCTTGTACTCACCACCGCGGTCAACAGCAGCGTAGTTCTTGTTTACAACGTCTTCACCCTTCTTACCGTAAGACTTCACGATGAACTTCTTCATCTGCTCAACAGCCAAGTCTACTGGAATAACACCAGTGATACGGAAGAATGCAGACTGCAGGATGGTGTTGGTACGGTTACCCAAACCGATTTCCTGAGCAATCTTAGTTGCGTTGATATAGTAAACCTTGATATTGTTCTTTGCAAAGTAAGCCTTAACCTTGTTAGGCAGGTTGTTTGCCAATTCCTCGCCTTCCCAGATTGTGTTCAGCAAGAAAGTACCGTTCTTCTTCAAACCGCGAGTTACATCGTACATGTTCAAGTAAGCTTGTACGTGGCAAGCTACGAAGTTCGGAGTGTTTACCAAGTAAGTAGAACGGATAGGATCATCACCGAAACGCAGGTGAGAGCAAGTGAAACCACCTGACTTCTTAGAGTCGTAAGAGAAGTAAGCCTGGCAGTGCTTGTTGGTGTTGTCACCGATGATCTTCACTGAGTTCTTGTTGGCACCTACAGTACCGTCAGCACCCAAACCGTAGAACTTAGCCTCGAACATACCTTCGCCGCCAACAGCGATCTCTTCGCCCTGAGGCAGAGAAGTGAAGGTTACGTCGTCTACGATACCCAAAGTGAAGTGGTTCTTTGGTTCTGGCAAAGCCAAGTTCTCGTATACAGCCAGAATCTGAGCTGGAGTAGTATCGTTTGATCCCAGACCATAGCGTCCGCCCACGATAACAGGAGCATTCTCCTTGCCATAGAAAGCTTCCTTGATGTCCAGATACAGAGGCTCTCCGTTTGCACCCGGCTCCTTAGTACGATCCAATACGGCGATCTTCTTAGCAGTAGCAGGAACAGCATCCAGGAAGTGTTTAACAGAGAATGGACGATATAAGTGTACGGCAACCAAACCGACTTTCTGTCCCTGAGCGTTCAGGTAGTCGATAGTTTCGCGGATAGCTTCGGTTACAGAACCCATTGCGATGATGACGCGGTCTGCATCCTCTGCTCCGTAGTAAGTAAACAAACCGTACTTACGGCCAGTGATTTCAGAAATCTTGTTCATGTAATCCTCAACGATTGCAGGAACTGCGTCATAGTAAGGATTGCAAGACTCACGGTGAGTGAAGAATGTATCCGGGTTCTCGGCCATACCGCGAGCAACTGGATGCTCTGGAGACAAGGCACGGTTGCGGAATTCGCTCAGAGCTTCCTGGTCTACCAGTGGAGCCAAGTCTTCGTTCTCCAACATTTCGATCTTCTGGATCTCGTGGGAAGTACGGAAACCGTCGAAGAAGTTCAAGAATGGAACGCGGCTCTTGATAGTAGACAAGTGAGCTACACCAGCCAAGTCCATAACTTCCTGTACTGAACCCTCGCACAACATAGCGAAACCAGTCTGACGGCAAGACATCACATCCTGATGGTCACCGAAGATACACAGAGAGTGAGAAGCCAGAGTACGGGCAGATACATGGAATACGCATGGCAACAATTCACCAGCAATCTTATACATGTTCGGGATCATCAGCAACAAACCCTGAGAAGCAGTGTAAGTTGTAGTCAAAGCACCCGCCTGCAAAGAACCGTGAACAGCACCGGCTGCACCGCCTTCTGATTGCATTTCCTGAACCAATACAGTTTCGCCAAAGATGTTCTTACGTCCCTGAGCGGCCCATTCGTCAACATATTCAGCCATTGTTGAAGATGGGGTGATCGGATAGATCGCTGCTACTTCTGAGAACATATATGAAATATGTGCAGCAGCCTGATTACCATCACAAGTGATGAATTTTTTTTCTTTTGCCATAATATTTAATATTATTAGATAGTATAGTAGTTGTCTGTAATTTCTTGGTTTGATTAGTACAGAAATCCGAAGAGCCAAAGCGGAATCTGTTTTCCGTGACCGATTTCCATCTGATGGCAGGCATAGATGACATCGTTCTTTTTCTTCTTGACATCATCGGCGCATACCTTGATGCGGAGTGAGCCGTCTACCAGGAAGGAGCAGTCTTTGTCTCCCTTGTTCACCTTGTGGTCTTTCCACAGTGTGTTCTGCAGGAAGGTTTCCAGAATGTCTTTCAGTTCCATCCGGTTCGGGTAGATGGCATAAATCAGATTGGGATTATGCATCATGATCTTGGCCGGTTTTTTGGGGAACGCCTGGTTCTTGGGATAGATCATATTGATGAGCCGTGCATCAGCCAGATATTTCAGGTAATTCATGACCGTGGCCCGCGAAGTCTGTATCTCGGAAGCCAGCTGACTGACGTTGGGTGCCACCGGGCTGTCTATCGCGAGCAAATATAGCAACTTTTTGATTTTGGCCAAATATTTCAGCTCAATTTGTTTGATTAATAAAATATCAACTTCCAGCATCATGTTCATGGTCTTGAGCAAATTCTCTGAAAAATTGCGCTTTTCCAAAAAGAACGGATAGAAACCATGATGGATATAGTGCTGAAAATGAGCGAGTGGACTGGCTTTTGACAAGATGTGTCGGGCTATCTGCTCGTGGTCTTCAAGAATTTCTTTCAGGGTGTAGGAATTGAACTCGTTACCGGTTTGCAGATTCAGGTACTCGCGGAAAGAGAAGCCGCGCAGGTTGTAGGTCTTGACCAGACCGTTCAGTTCCGGATTTTCTTCTTTCAGGCGCATTACCGAAGAGCCGGTGAACACGATTTTCAGATTGGGGAGTTCATCGTAGCATTTGCGGAGCTCACTGCTCCAGTTGGGCTGTTTGAACACCTGGTCAATCAGCAGTACCCGTCCGCCGGATTCGTAGAATTCACGGGCGAAGTCGGCGATGCCACGTCCTTGGAAATAGAAATTATTCATGTTGACAAACAGACACTTACGGTCGGAAAGACGGAAGTGCTCCTTGGCATATTGAAGCAGGAAGGTGGTTTTTCCCACACCTCGCGTACCTTTGATACCAATGAGACGGTCATTCCAGTCTATTTCGTCCATCAAAGCTCTCCGTACGGGCACATTCAGGTGCTCCACCAGATAAGCATGTGTTCTGAAAAATGTCTCCATAAATATTTGTCTCTTACGTCATGCAAAGATAGTGTAAAACTAGAAAAATGCAAAGTAGAGTTGGCAAAATATTTATGTTTTTTCTAATTTTGCATTTATGAAGCTATTTGTATTTAATCCTGAGAATGATCTGGCTTTGGCAAACAACCAGTGGAACTTTATCGCTCCGGCTTCGGCGCGTAAGATGCGTCTGGATCTGGAGATGTTGCCGGTGTGGTGGACGTCGGAAACGGATTGGGTGTGGGTAACCCGATATCCGGTTCATCAGCCGCTGGATCTGCTTTCTTTGAATGACCGTTTTCTTTTGCATCCCGATACCTGTCCTGTGGACCGGATAGAGCCGTGGGGATGGAGTCCGCTCATCAAATCACAGTTGCAGCGAGGAGGCGTGGACGATTCGTTGTTGCCCGATGAGGAACTGTTGCGTACGTTGCGGGAATTTTCCGGCAGAAAATTTGCTGTGCGTGTTTTACAGGAACTCCGTTCGGTAGCGGCTGTTCATGCCCGTTGGAGTGATGCTTTATGCGGCCGTTCGTACTATTGCACCACGACAGAGCAGATTGACGCTTTGTTCCGACAGTATGAACGCACCATCTTGAAGGCTCCCTGGTCGGGCAGCGGCAAGGGACTTCGGTTGGGACAGCCCCAATTGCAACCGCCCCTTACAGGATGGTGCACCCGTCTGATCCGAGAGCAGGGAGGGGTTGTTGTGGAACCACTATATAATAAGGTGTGTGATTTTGCCTGCGAATTCCGTTCCGACGGTCAGGGGCATGTCTGTTATGAAGGACTTTCGCTCTTTACCACGACTCATCAGGGAGCGTATTCCGGCAATGTGGTGGCTCCGGAAACGGAGAAAGAAAACATTCTGGCCCAGTGGCTTGACCTCAGACTGTTGGATTGGGTATGCTGCGAGTTGAGCCGTATTTTGAGCGACTCTTTAGGAAATGTTTATTGTGGTCCGTTGGGAGTGGATATGATGGTCTGCCGGTCGGACGACGGGCGCTTCCTGCTGCATCCGTGTGTGGAGATCAATTTGCGCATGACTATGGGAATGGTAGCCTTGGAGCTACAGCGCTGGCTGGCCCGAGGAGTTCAGGCCCGTTACTATATAGATTATTCCGCCAATGGCGAAGTACTGAAAAAACGGGCTCTGGAAGATGCCGAATGCAGACCGCCACGCTTCCTTGACGGAAAGTTGATTGGCGGTTGTCTGCCGCTCACTCCGGTTTATTCCGACACCAATTACCGGGCTTGTCTTCTGGTGGAGTCAGTCGTAAGTGAGTGATGATTTTTTCAGGAGAACGGGAGATAAAAATAGTGCATTGCTCTTTGCTTCTGTACGGAAAACCATATCTTTGCAAACTGGAATGATAAAAACTAGATAAATGGAAAATGAAAGATTGGAAACAGCCATCTTTGCCGGAGGCTGTTTTTGGGGAATGGAGCACATGATGCGCAAGTTTCCGGGAGTAAAATCCGTGATGCCGGGATATATCGGCGGGCATAAAGATCATCCGCGCTATGAGGAAGTGAAAGCGCATACCACCGGTCATGCCGAGGCTGTGCGCGTACAGTTCGATCCGTCGGAAGTCAGTTTTGAGGAGCTGGCCCGTTATTTCTTTGAGATTCACGATCCGACACAGACCGATGGTCAGGGGCCTGACCTTGGTCCGCAGTACCGTTCGGAGATTTTCTATACCAGTGAGGAGCAGAAACAGGTTTCTGAGAAACTCATTGCCATTCTGAAAGAGAAGGGATATGATGTCGTTACCCGTCTGACTCCGGCTACAGAGTTCTGGACTGCCGAGGAGTATCACCAGAACTATTATGCCAAGACCGGTGAGGAACCATATTGCCACATTTACAAAAAGCGTTTTTAAAGACAAAAAGATATGATTACAGGAATTATCAGCGGTATTCTGGCTGGTTATGTAGCCAGCCGCATCCACAAAGGACAGGGCAGCGGTTGTCTCACCAACTTGTTTCTGGGACTGATTGGCGGTCTGATAGGAGGATGGCTGTTCAGTCTGGTAGGTCTGGAAGCCTATAGCTGGTTGGGCGAGATGGTGACTGCCATTGTCGGTGCCGTTATTCTGCTTTGGATTTTTTCAAAATAAATCCTGAAAAAATAATTTTAAAGGAAAGATGTGTTCCACTTTATTTCTCGAAATGACGAACTTTTGATTGGAAACATATTCGTTCTGTTCTAGTAAAAAGAGCTGTATTCTTACTTGTCCATAAAGTTTGATACAGCTCTTTTTTCTGTTTGTCTTTTGCTTTTCGCTTTGTTGAGCGAAAGAAATATTTGCGAAAAAAACAGAAAATCCGAACTCATATCCTCTTTATTCAGTTGTAAACCTCTAACTTTGCCGAAATTTTGTAGTAAAAACAGGTAAAAAGATGAGTCAGGATGTAAGTGTGAAGCGTTCTCAGAGCAATGAGATTGATATGCTTCACGGACCTTTGTTGAAGAAAATACTGCTTTTTGCCCTTCCTCTGGCGGCAAGCAGTTTGTTACAGGAGTTGTTTAATTCGGTCGATGTGGCTGTGGTGGGCCATTTTGTCGGCAGCAATGCTTTGGCAGCAGTGGGCAGTAATGCACCGGTAATCGGATTGCTGATCAATCTGTTTGTCGGCATTTCTATGGGAGCCTGTGCGGTTTTGTCCCATCATATCGGAACGCAGAATGTGGAGCGTATCCGCCATACGGTCAATACCGTGGCATTGGTAGCTCTGATCAGTGGTGTCTTTCTGCTTTTTCTGGGATGGGTAGGAGCGCGTCCGATTCTTACGTGGATGGGTACTCCTCCCGATGTACTTCCCGATGCGGTGATGTATCTGCGTGTGTATTTTCTGGGCATGCCCTTTATCATGATTTTTAATTTCGGGTCAGCTATTTTGCGCAGTGTGGGCGACACGCGTCGTCCACTTTATATTCTGGTGGCAGCCGGAGTGCTGAATACGGTGCTGAATCTGATATTTGTGGTGTTCTTCCATCTTGGAGTATTGGGTGTGGCCATCGCCACAGGTTTTGCCAATCTGCTGAGTGCTCTGCTCATCATTCGGGTGTTGCGTCGTGAGGAAGAGCCTTACCGTCTTCATTTTGACCAGATGCGTATTAATACGCGTGAGTTGGTTCACATGCTCCGTATCGGTCTTCCGGCCGGAGTGCAGGGCGTTATCTTCTCCATTTCTAATGTCGTTGTGCAGTCATCCATCAACGGATTCGGCTCAGAAGCCATTGCCGGTTCGGCTGCGGCGCTCAATTTTGAGTATTACTGCTACTTTATCATTCAGGGATTCAATGGAGCTGCCATCAGTTTCATTGCCCAGAACTACGGTGCCGGAAAGATGGGCCGTGTGCATCGTGTCTTTTGGATTTGCATGGGATTGAGCGTTCTTTTTTGCGGTGCCTTCAATACCATTTTTGCCACGTGGAGCGATTTCTTTCTGGATTTCTTTTCAGAGACTTCCGGTGTGCACCAGTACGGTGGCATCCGCATGCATATTGTGTTGGCTTTACAGTTTCTGGCATGCAGTTATGAGATTGCCGGTTCTTCCATGCGTGGTATGGGTTGGTCGCTCACTCCGGCGGTGCTGACCATATTCGGCACCTGTCTGCTTCGTATTGTTTGGGTGTATGTCATTTGTCCGCAGTGGGGAAGCTACAATGTGCTGATGATGGTTTATCCTGTGTCGTGGACACTTACCGGTCTGCTGGTACTTTTGGCTTACTGGCTGGTTGTCCGAAGAAAAAGAAACTCAGTAGCCGCCTGATGCGATATATTGATAAAGATTCTCCCCCATTACCGAATCCGGTAGTGGGGGAGATTTGCTAAGGTTTAGCTAGTCAGTGCTTGATATCTTTCTTATTCACCAGCCTGATACAATGCCTGAATCTCTTCGGCGCTTAACAGGCGAGTGTCGTAAACACGCAGGTTGTCAATTGTGAAGCTGGCTGCATCCAATGCCGGTTTTTCGCAGGCACCGCCGAGAACGAATTTGCTACCGATATCATTGGAAGTAGTTTCTGATATTATATCAATAGCCACACCATCAACATAAAGTCTGGCTTTATTTTCTGTATAATCACAAGTAATGGCAATATGATGCCACTGATTGTCATTTAATCATAGAATGCTGAATGTGGGGAAACCTTCAAAGTATACGGGATTGTTATTGTTATGAGTTCCTGTTGCAAATTTTAATTCATAACCTTTCTTTGATAATGAAACCATTGTAGATGCATTTTTATCATACATGGAAAGAATGTGTCCATCCGTTATATCCTTGGTCCAGAAACAGATACTCCATTTTCGTGTTCCATTCAAGGATTTGGTTACAATCATTTTAGATGAATTATCAGCTTCTATTTTCAGAGCACTTCCCTGACCGTATACTCCAGAAGCATAAACCGGAGTACCAGAGAAGAATCCGTTAATCTTATTTTCGGTAATGTCATTCAGATTATTATCGAAGGTATAATAAGTGTACAAGCTCTGTGGCACAACGTATGAAGGAACTTCTGCTACATAATTAGGTTTGTCTTTTTCATAAAGTGCCGCAATTTCTTTCTTATTGATAGCACGAGAACTGTAGATTCTTAAATTGTCGATAGACATATTGGTGGCGTTTACAGAATGTTTCATTTCACCACCAAATGTTAATTTCACACCATCTGTATTATATGTGAAAGTTTTCTGGTCCTGATACTGATTGTCGATATAGAGATTTACTTTTCTTCTTTCATCAATAGAATCATAGGTTACTGTCAATAAGATATGATGCCATTGACTATCATTGATGAAAGAGGAATTGAAACTTGATAAGCCCCAGAAATATACGGAATTATTGTTATTCTGTCTAGAATCTGCAAATCGTAGTTTACCTTCATTAGCTGACAAAGACATAATTTGTTCTCCACTAGCTGTTTCTGCATGGAAGATACTTCCGTCATACAAATCCTTTCCCCAGAAAGAAATAGTCCAATCTTCTCCACCAATCAGTGCTTTGCTGATGTTCAGCTGAGAATTCTTTTCACGGTTGAATTTGATACCTTTTGTATCTTTCTTGGTTCCCTCTACGAAACTAACATCGTTGGAATTGGCTATGGTTACTCCGTTGGCAACAGAATTCTGAAAACTGCCTTCAAAAGCAAAGTCGGCATCCAAACCATAATTGAGGTCCACTTTCTCAGTACTACCTCCATCTTCTTCCTCAAAAAAATCCTTGATTTGTTCGCAAGAAGTCAGCATCATTGTTCCGGTGATGCATAAAGCTGTTAATAATAGGCTCTTTCTCATAATCGTAAGATTTTATAAAATTGTTATAATGATTTACTTTACAGATAAAATCCAATAAGACGTTTGGTGTAATTATCTTTTGTAATCAACTTGTATTGGAGATAATTTAGTAATTGGGTTTGTTTTTTTTGATAAAATTAGATAGATAAGTCTTATTTTTTTGCAAAGATATAGAGAAAAATTTATATTGTAAATAAAAATAACATTATTTTTTTGGTAAGATTCTTGTTTTTCAAGTGCCTGAATTCTTGATTTTCTTGGAAAAGTTAAAAATATATTTATGATGGAGTATGGATTCCATTTTGATAGTAGAAAATGATTTTTACTTACATGCGCTTTGTTTGTTAGGAGGCATTCCGGATAATCTTTGCATAAATATTCATATCAATTCTGAATAATGAATGCATATATACTGTTTTTATACAGTTTTTTTCGAGTGGAAGGAAAAGGATTCGCATGGTGGGCGGCAAAAAGCACCACGGTGTTTCGACAAAATCAACACCGCGAAGTGCAGAAACGTTCAGAATGTTTTTAAAAAGGCTTCAAAAGGGAGCGGAAAAACCGTCTTTTTTGTCTGTATGGAAGTTCTCAAAGAGCAGAGAAAAACGGGATAATGCTTTGAATATCTTGATGATAATAAGAAATCTGACCTCTGAGATTCAGTTTTTTCCGGATAACCCGGAATACGGATACAAAAACGCAAATCTGAACCGACTGATTTTGACAGTTTGTCAGCAACTTACTTTTTGTTACATAAAAAATCCCCTGCTCCGGGCAAGGGAAACCTTGTTTTTTGGAGCAGGGGATAGATATGATGAGAAATATTTTTTGTAAGATTCGGCCTCATTAAGGTTTGATAAAGGAGCCCAGTGTGTGCGAAAAGCCTTTCTTTTCCAGCGTGCGTACCTGATACACTCCCTTCTTCAGTCCGTCCGTGCGATATTGTTTCTGATAAGGCACCGTATGCAGCACTCTGCCCTGCATATCCTGAATCATGAAAAATTCCGCTTCGCTTTCGGGCAGCTTCAGAGTCATTCCGTCTTGATCCAGAATGACCTTTCCGTGAGTCTGTGGGGTAGTGCATACGGGAGCGGCCGAAGGATTCCGAAGAATGGCTGCCACACTTTCGTTGCCCGAGCGGTCAGTGGAGGTGATAGCAAAATGATAACCGTAGAGTCCCACGAACATCGGATTGAATTCGAATACCGTGTCGCGCATGGCGGTGCGGATCAGATTGTGTGCCTGCGTCACATCCACCGGAAACGTGCGTGAGGCGTAGATATTGTAGCGCACATCATGTCCGTTCACGGCATCATAGGAACGGTTCCACGACACGGAGGCATGATATTGCGACATGCTGATTTGCGGATTTCCCGGAGCAGACGGAGCTACGGAGTCGCAACTGTTGCACACCGGAGTCAGTGCCGGATACGGATAATAGAACGTCTTCAGGTAGTCATACAGTCCTTTCACATTGTCCAGCAGGAAGTCGGCGCGGAAGTAGGCCTGTCCCGGAATCTGTTCCTTGCGGATGAACTGCAGTTCGCGTTCAATCACCTCCAGATCCCAGTTCTTTTCGCGTTCGCTCAGAAAGTAGATGCCCAGTCCCGGCACCACCGGTTTGCCGCCCGAATCTTCTTTCCAGTCGGCCGCAAAGGGGTAGAAGTGGTTGCCCTGAAAATACATCATCGGGAAGAGCATGTCGTGGATTCCTTCTTTCATCCATTTCTGGGCGTCCTGATACACGGCATCGTAGGCATTCCAGCCGTAAGACGAGAAGCGGGTCAGGTCACGATATTTGCCGATGGGCGAGCTGCTCACCTTGACCCACGGCTTGAGGGTCTTTATGGTGCGGTACATCCGTTCCACGCAGCGGGTGATGTTGTCGCGGCGCCAGATGGCCTTGTCCTTTCCTTTGCCGTATTTGCGATAAGTGGCCTGGTCGGGAAAATTGCGTGCGTTCTCGGGATAGCGTATGTAGTCAAAGTGGATTCCGTCTACATCATAATTGCGGACAATCTCTTCGCACAGCGAACTCAGATAGTCGGCTGTGCCCGGCATGCCGGGGTCGAGATACCACGTGTCGTTGTGCTTCTTGCAGAGCGACGGGTACTTTTTCAGCACGGATTTGCTGCCCATAGCTTTGGCGGCCGAGGTCTTGAAGCACGGGATGGTCACCATCCAGGCGTGCAGCTCCATGCCTCGTTCGTGGCAGGCTTCGATGGCAAAGGCCAGCGGGTCGTAGCCCGGATCACGTCCCACGGTGCCGCTCATGCAGCCGTCCCACGGTTCGATGGCCGAGGGGTAGATCATGGTACCCCGCACACGGGTTTGCAGCAACACCGTGTTGATACGTATTTTTTTCAGGCTGTCCAGGATGTCGCACAGCTCCTGCTGCTGTTTCCGGCGCGATGCCTCGTCGGTAGCTTTGGTTTTCGGCCAGTCCAGACCGCTCAGTGTGGTGAGCCACACGGCGCGGCTCTCGTGTTTGGGAGCCTCTACAGGACCCACATAATCCGCAGCCAACGCCGGGATGCCGCATAAGAATACCCAGAATAGACAGAATAGGGATTTCAATTTCATAGTTTCCAGTTCGTTTTATCAATAGCAACTACAAAGGTAAGATATTCTGGAAAGGTTGGAAAAGTTTTTTTTAATTCCACTCTCTAATAATCCTTAAATTTGTTACATTTGCAGGGAACAAATAAACAATTTATCATGACAACCTTTGTAATAGCGTTATGTGCCCTGGTTTTGGGCTATTTAATTTATGGCTCCTTTGTGGAGCGCGTGTTTGGAGCCGATCCCACGCGTAAGACTCCCTGTTATACGCACCAGGACGGAGTGGACTACATTCCGATGCCTACCTGGAAAGTCTATCTCATCCAGTTTCTGAATATTGCCGGTACCGGTCCCATCTTCGGTGCGATCATGGGCATTCTGTTCGGTCCCGCCGCCTATCTGTGGATTGTGCTGGGCTGTATTTTCGGCGGTGCGGTGCACGATTATTTCTCCGGCATGATTTCCATACGCAAGGCCGGCATGAGTCTGCCCGAAATTGTGGGCGACGAACTGGGAGGCGGAGTGCGTCAGGTGATGCGCGCCTTTTCGCTGGTACTGATGATTCTGGTGGGCACTGTCTTTGTGACCACACCTGCCGGACTGCTGGCTTCGATGACACCCACCTGGGGATTCTGGGGAAGCGCCACTTTCTGGAGTGTCGTGATTTTCATTTATTATATTCTGGCCACCCTGTTGCCGATTGACGCGCTCATCGGACGCATTTATCCGGTGTTCGGCGGCGCGCTGCTCATCATGGCGGTGGGTGTGCTCTACGGACTGTTTACTCACGACAACTGGATGCCCGAGATTACCGAGGCCTTTACCAACCATCATCCCAATGCCAACCTGCCCATCTTCCCGATGCTTTTCATCACGATAGCCTGCGGTGCCGTGAGCGGTTTCCATGCCACGCAAAGCCCCATGATGGCCCGCTGCATCAAGAATGAGAAACTCGGTCGGCGTGTGTTCTACGGAGCGATGATTACCGAAGGCATCGTGGCCATGATCTGGGCAGCCGCTGCCATCAAGTATGCCGGTGGCTACGGACAGTTGCAGGCATTGCTCAACTCCGAAGGAAATTCCAACCCCGCGCTGATTGTGAATTTCATCTGCAACGACTGGATGGGTACGGTCGGTGCCGTACTGGCCATATTGGGTGTGGTGGCTGCTCCGGTCACTTCCGGCGATACCGCTTTCCGCTGTGCCCGCCTCATTGCATCCGATTTTCTGAAATTCCGACAAGACAGTCTGTGGCGCCGTCTGGTCATCTCTTTGCCGCTTTTTGTCATTGCCGCCGTTTTAATGAATATTAATTTTGATATATTGTGGCGTTATTTTGCGTGGTTTAATCAAACTTTGTCTATCTTTACTTTCTGGACAATCACAGTGTGGCTGGCGCGTCACCGGAAGAACTTCTACATCACCCTCTTCCCCGGTCTTTTCATGACAGCCGTGTGCACCTCTTACATACTGGTGGCCCCCGAAGGCTTCTCGCTCCCTTATTTCTGGAGCATTGCCGGAGGCTTGGTGGCATCGGTCGTGCTGCTGGTCCTGTTTGTCCGCTGGTATTACAATTTTAAAAAAGAATTAGCATGAGAAAGAACAAAATAAGAAAGTCCACCTGGATACCTTTGGCCTTTACCTTGTATTCCATCGTCATCTATGCCTATCTGTTGCCGCGCAGCACAGCCGGTACGGGAACGATTATCTTTGCCATTGTTCTGAATGCCCTGATTATTCTGGCTCTTTGGTGGCTCTACCGTAAAAAAGAAAAGATGGCTCTGGAGCGCGAACGCGAACTGATGGACCGCACGCGTAAAGGCGGGGACAAGACTCCTATTACTAATTAATTCCCAAAAAACTACCTTATGAAGAAACTACTTTTAAGTTTGATGTTTGTGCTGATGGCAGTAGGAGCCAAAGCGCAGTTTGAGAAGAACACCTGTTATTTTTCTACTTCTTTTTCAGGGTTGAACCTGTCTTATAGCAATAATGAAAAATTTACCTTCGGCATGGATCTGAACGGAGGTATCTTTGTGGAAGACGCCTGGATGCTCTATGGAAAACTGGGTTATGCGCATACACGCTATGAAGACAATGTGTCGCTGGGTGTAGGCGGCCGCTATTATATCAAGCAAAACGGCCTTTATCTGGGATTGGGCTTGCAGTATGAGCATGTGCTCAAGAATGTCAACAACCTGCAGCTGTGCCCGGAAATAGGTTACGCTTTCTTCCTGAATGAATTCATCACATTGGAGCCGGCCTTATATTACAACATGAGCCTGAACAATTTTGCCGACGGCAGCAAAGTAGGACTGAAACTGGGCCTTGGCTTCTACTTCTGATTCGAGCAGATATAGCAGACAGATACGGTCCGTTTTTCTTTTTCAAGACATTGGAAAAGAGGCGGACCGTTGCTTTTTTGCAGGGAGTGTTTTTCTTTTGTAAAAAAGTGATATTTCTTTGTAATAATTACAAGAATGTATTATATTTGCTTCGTGGTTATGTCATTTCATATTGAACTACCTTATTAATAAACAGTAAAAACATAATGGTTTATGAGAACAAATTTAAGTTCACAGATTAAACTGAATCAGATTCCTACTCGTTATTACAAGCCGGAATCTGAATTGGAGCGTTCGGCTTTGACCAGAAACGAGCGCGTGCGTACAGATATTTTTGAGTCTGCCTCTGAGGGTGCCCAGGCTTTGGCACAAAAGGTAAGCAAAATCATACGGGAGAAAGAACAGCAGGGAAAGGATTGTGTCATCGGACTGGCCGGTGGTTCTTCCACTGCCGAGGTATATGCACAGCTGGTGCGCATGAACCGCGAAGAGGGTCTGAGCTTTGCCCATGTGATTTTCTTCATCGGTTATGAATATTATCCGCTGCCTTCGGCCGACGGAGCAAGCAACTACCGTTTTATTCAGGATGCTTTCCTGAGCAAGATCGAGTACAAGAAATGCTATGCGCTCAACGGAACCGTGCCGCAGCAGGAAGTATCGGCCGAATGCCGTGCCTTTGAACAGGCGGTGCAGGACTGTGGCGGTTTGGACATCATGTTGCTCGGAATCGGTCAGGGCGGTAACGTACTGCTCAATGAGGCCGGCTCACAGCCATCATCCAAGACTCGCTTGATGCTGTTGGGCAACAACTCCCGTCAGGAGGCCGTAAAAGTATTCGGTAGTAAGGAGCATGTGCCGGTTTGTGCCTTGACTATGGGTATCGCCACCATTCTGGCTGCCCGCCATGTATTCCTGATGGCTTGGGGCGAGGAAAAGGCCGATGTGGTGCGTCGTGCGGTAGAAGAGAAGATGTCAGAATCAGTTCCGGCTTCTTTCCTGCAGATGAACAGTGAGGCCCGCGTTTATCTGGACCTGACTTCTGCGGCTAAGCTGACCCGCATCCAGCGTCCTTGGCTGGTTACTTCCTGCGAGTGGAACAACAAGCTGATCCGAAGCGCTATCGTGTGGTTGTGCGGCGTGACCGGCAAACCGATTCTGAAGCTTACCAATAAGGATTATAACGAGAACGGTCTGAGCGAGTTGCTGGCGCTCTACGGTTCGGCTTATGATGTGAATATCCGTGTGTTCAACGATTTGCAGCACACCATCACCGGCTGGCCGGGTGGAAAACCTAATGAAGACGACACTTACCGTCCGGAGCGTGCCAACCCATATCCGAAGCGCGTGGTGATTTTCTCTCCGCATCCTGATGACGACGTTATCTCAATGGGTGGAACCTTGCAGCGTCTGGTGCGTCAGAACCACGAGGTGCATGTGGCTTATCAGACTTCCGGAAACATTGCCGTGGGCGATGAAGAGGTAATGCGCTTCCTGCACTTCATCAACGGCTTCAACCAGCTGTTCAACGACAGCAAGGATGAGGTGATCCGTGAGAAGTATGCCGAGATCAAGAAATTCCTGAACGAAAAGCAGTCGGGTGACTTTGATACCCGCGATATCCTGACCATCAAAGGTCTGATCCGTCGTGGCGAGGCTCGTCTGGCAAGCACTTACAGCGGTATTCCTTTGAACCGTGTGCACTTCCTCGACTTGCCGTTCTATGAAACCGGAAAGATCCAGAAGAACCCGATCAGCGAGGCAGATATTGAAATCGTGCTGAAACTGTTACGCGAGGTGAAGCCGCATCAGATTTTCGTTGCCGGTGACCTGGCCGATCCGCACGGAACACACCGTGTATGTACCGATGCCGTGTTTGCTGCCATCGACATTGAGAAAGAGAATGGTGCCGAGTGGCTGAAGGAGTGCCGCATCTGGATGTATCGCGGTGCCTGGGCCGAGTGGGAGATTGAAAACATCGAGATGGTGGTGCCAATCAGTCCGGAAGAGCTGCGCTCTAAGCGTAATGCGATTTTGCGTCATGCTTCACAGATGGAGAGTGCACCGTTCCTGGGTAACGACGAGCGTCTGTTCTGGCAGCGTTCTGAGGACCGTAACCACGGAACAGCTGAACTGTATCAGGCTTTAGGCTTGGCTTCTTACGAGGCTATGGAGGCCTTTGTGGAATATATCCCTCTTTAATCGATTTGTTTTTTGATTATAATAATGCCCTCAAAACAGTCCGACAAACTGTTTTGAGGGCTTTTTTTTAAGCGTCTGTTTTTGGGGAACTCGACTTTTCAATATTTAACCGACACCTAAATCCGTATTTTCCATCAGGATTTCAATCTTGGGTTCGTGGCAAAGGGTGGGATACACTTCCCGGGCAAACCAGCGGACCAGTTCTTCATCTCGCTTTACGGAGGTGGAGTTGTTGCAGAATATGTTGATGCTAAAATACTCAAACAGGCGGCGTGCCGTGGCAATGTCTTGCAGAATGTCTTCGCGCGTCTGGCCTTGGGTGCAGCACAGCAGACAGATTCCCTGAAAGTACCGGGCTATTTCTTCCGGAGTGGTCTGGGGCGGTATACCCTTGTTCCAGCTGGAACGCAAGGCCGGATTGAAACTCTCCACACCGCAGCGGAATTTCACTTCGCAGTGCGGAAAGCGGGCGGCAAACTCTTGCAATCGCTTCCGATACATGTAATGCGCTTCGAACCACAGGGTGTGTATCTTTTTCCGGCTGACAATTTCGGCTATCAGTTCCAGCGTCTGTTCATCCAGTTCCGGAGCGGAGCCGGAGTTGATGACGTCCAGCACACCGTGGCAGCCCGTAACCTGATTCAGGACTGTTCGGTTCAGCGGGAAAGGATCATCACTGCGGTCCTCGTGATAGTCGCAGAAGGTGCATTTGCCCCAACGGCAGCCTGTGCCCTGAAGCAGGACAAATTCGCGGGGCATGTGGGTGTCTATTCTTGCATATCGGTTCATGATGCGAATGGATTTAATGGATTAATGGGGAACTTTACCGGTTGTATCTCCGGATGAGATGCACGGTGGCATAGGCCATCGGGGTACCGAAAACGGACTCGATCAGCAGTTTGGAGGCATATTGCAGGGCCATCATCAGCAGGAGTTCTCGCGTGGTGACCGTTCCGAGAAAGGCGATGAGCACAAAAGGCAGGGTGTCGAACACATAGCCTATGGCCGAGCTGCCGATGGTGCGGACCCACATGTGGCGCCCTTTCATCCGGATTTTTATCTTTTCCATAATCCAGGCGTTCGACAGTTCGCCCAAAAGAAAACCTACCAGCGAAGCTACTACAATGCGGGGCACATAGGTGAACACCTCGTTATAGGCTGAGGCCGTTGCTGCCAGATGTGCGGGAGAAGGGAGCCAGATGCCAATTTGTGTGCAGACCACCAGTACGATGTTGCACAGGAAAGTAATCCAGATAATCTTCTTGGAGATACGGAATCCCCATAACTCGGTAATGACATCGCCCAGCATATAGGCAAAGGGGAAAGTCACCGTTCCGGCATCAAAATAAAAAAGATTGAAAAGGCCGATAACCTTGACGGCCATGATGTTCGAAATGAGATACAGTGCCACGAAGAGAGCCGTAGCAACCAGCAGCGAAGTGTTTTCGCGCTCTCGGTTTTTGAAAGGGTTTTCCGATACCTTGTTCATAAAAAGAATTATTTTTAAAACGGCTGCAAAGTTACGCATTTTCCTTGGAATAATTTCGGTTTGCCGATTGTTTAACAAACATCAAGTTTTCTAGGATTTGCTTGCAGATATTGGAGTTTTTTGCGAATATTGCACTGAAAAACCTTCCCGCAGGGAAATCGAATATTATGATAACCGTATTTACTAATTTCATTGACTGCTATGTTCAAGAAAACCTTATTTCTATTTTTTCCCTTTTCGAGCGTTTGTAACCTTTTTGCCGCAGAAAAGATTATCGAAGTGAGTCCGGTAGACGGAAGTGATAACCAGGTGTTGGTTCAGGCCATTAAAGAGGCGGCCGAATGTCAGGGAAAGCCGGTGACTATTAAGCTGAAGCCCGGAGTATATGACTTTTCCCGTTCCGAGGCTTCAAAAAGCCTGTATTATGTGTCCAACACCACCTCGGAGTCTGAAAATGCGGATCCCGTGAAGCATATTGCCGTGTTGCTGAAAGATTTGAAGAATGTCACTCTGGACGGTTGTGGTTCAACTCTTTTGATGACCGGTGAAATGACTTCTCTGGTAGTGGATCATTGTCGCAACATGGTGCTCAAGAACTTTAATATTGATCATGAAAACCCCACACAGCCCGAATGCACGGTGAAAGAAGTGGGAGAGGATTATCTTGTTGTTGAGGTACATCCTAGTTCCCGTTATCAGATTGTGGATGGAAAACTGGCGTGGTTTGGTGACGGATGGTCTTTCCAGCGGGGTATAGCCCAGTCTTACGACCCGGTGAAAGATATTACCTGGCGCTCCTGGAGTCCGATGGATGGCTTGAAGAAAGCGGTGGAAATCAAGCCGCATTTACTCTATCTGCAATATGACAGAAAGCCGGAAGCACAACCCGGATACGTTTTTCAGATGCGCGACGGAATCCGTGATGAGGTTTGCGGCTTTATAAACCGGTCGGAAAATGTCCGTCTGGAGAATGTCAATTTTCATTATCTGGGCAATTTCAGTGTGGTCTGTCAGTATAGCGAGGACCTGACGTTCCATCACAATACTTTCATGCCGAAGCCCGGTTCCGGAAGAACCAACGCCGGTTTTGCCGATTTCCTCCATGTGTCGGGATGTAAGGGAAAGGTAAGCGTCACCGACTGTATCTTTGCAGGCGCTCATGACGACCGGATCAATGTGCATGGCACACATCTGAAAGTGATGGAATATGTGGATGGAAAAACTCTGAAGATCCGCTTTATGCATCCGCAGACTTACGGCTTCGAGGCTTTTTTCAAGGGCGACGAGGTGGAACTGGTCAATGCGGAAACATTGCGTGCCGTGTGGAGCGGTAAAATTGCTTCAGCCCGTATGGCTAATCCTCGCGAAATGATTGTCACCTTGAATAAGAGTGTTCCCGAGTCGGTTCGCAGTCTGTCGAATGTGGTCATGGAGAATATTACCTGGACTCCTGAGGTACTGATCTCCGGAAACCGCTTTTCACGGGTACCGACCCGTGGCATTCTGTTGTCAACACGGCGCAAGTCAGTGATTGAAAACAATGTGTTCTATGGCATGCAGATGAGCGCCATTCTCGTGGCCGATGATGCGATGAGTTGGTATGAATCCGGTCCGGTTCACGATCTGGTGATTCGTCGGAACACCTTCCTGCAATGTGGTGGTCCGGTGATCTGCATCGCACCGGAGTATCAGAAGTATGACGGGCCTGTTCACCGCAATATCCGGATTGAGGATAATGTATTTGAGTCGGATAATCCCAACGTGCCGGCCATTTATGCGAGAGGTGTTGACGGACTGACCGTGCGCAACAATTCCTTTGAAAAAATGCAAGGTCAGGGCGATAAGGTTCAGATCTCTGATTCACAAAATGTTGACTGTGACTACCATTAATATATTCTGATAACTAGGATGGAGATAAATAATATGAAGAGCAAGAGAATCTGTTTCTTGATATTTTGCCTTTGCATGATTGGTTCCTTAGGAGCTTTCAATCATGACTATTCTCAGACGTGGGTCACCAAAATGTTCTTGTCGAAGCCCGACCCGAAAGGCGGTTGTCAGGTAAATATGACGTTTGAACAGGCTTTGGAGGCCATAAGGGTTACTGACAATTTATCTTTGGGAATTCCGAAGATTGTCTATCTGGTGGGATGGCAGTATAATGGGCATGATGACAAATACCCGGCTTTCTTTGATGCCAATCCTTTGTTGAAGCGTTCGGCCGACCGCACCGCACTGGAGAGTCTGCGCTGGCTGATCCGGGAGGCGCGCAAGTATCACACCATCGTGAGCCTGCACATTAATATGACCGATGCCTATGACGACAGTCCGCTCTGGAATGAATATGTGGCAAAGGACCTGATTTCGAAGAATGCCGACGGCTCGTTAATGGTCATCGGAGAGTATAACAACTGTAAGGCCTATCAGATAAATTATCAGAGAGAATGGGAAGCCGGTTATACTCAAAAGAGAATAGATTCTTTGTTGTCTTTGGTTCCGGAATTAAAAGAAGCCGGTACGATTCATAGCGACGCCTGGATAGCACGTCCCAGCGCCGGGCATCATGAAACGGAGATTTGCGAGGCCATGTATCAGCAGAAAGCGGCTTTGTATTGGAAGTCGAAAGGAATAGACATAACCAGTGAATGGGTTATGGACTATATGATAGGATATGTTCCCTATGCGTGGCACTTTAATGGTTTCACACAAGCGGATTATCTGAAATATCCGGCCCATGTTTATACCGGAACGGGACTGAATCCGGATATTAAAACAAGCGACCATGCGTTGGGATTCCTCTTTGGAACCTCCTGTTATGGGGAGCCGATCTGGCAGGGAGCCGACTATAAAGGATGGGAAAAAGCTTTGGTAAAGGATTTTATGCTGAAGGTGCCCCAATATTTTTTCTGAACCGTTTGGACCGGGATTCTGTTTCCGGAAGTGGAAACGACCGCATCGCCTGGTATTCGGATGGTGTTTCCGTTTCCCTGAAGGACAGTGTAGTCCGTCAGTACGACCGGGTTTTGCGAAGAAAGAATACGGTGTTTATGCCGGCCGTATGGAGAAGCGACCGGGGTATGATAGCCTATTCCGAGGCAGGTGGAGAAGAAGTTGCGGATGTCCCATTCCATTGGGGCAACACAAGCAAGGCCCGGATTTACCGTATCACTTCCGACGGACTGGTCTATGAAAAGGAAGTTACGGTACGGAAAGGCTGCTTGAAAATCAAGATGAATCAGGAAACTCCTTATTATATAGTTCCTGAAACCGGAACAACAAAGGGACGATAAGAACGGTTTTACCAATAAAATAAACGGACAGGTTGGTGCATGTGGCCCAATCTGTCCGTTTATTTGTAAGAGTCATGCTGATTTAATCTTCCTCCAGTTTCTCTTTCAGGAATTGTCCGGTGTAACTTTCTGCACAGGTAGCCACTTCGTGCGGATTGCCGCATACCACTAAGTTACCGCCCTTGTCGCCACCTTCCGGACCGAGGTCTATGACATAATCGGCGCATTTGATGACATCCATATTGTGTTCGATGATGATCAGCGTATGTCCGCGTTGGATCAGGGCATTGAAAGCCTGAAGCAGACGCTTGATGTCGTGGAAATGCAATCCGGTAGTCGGCTCGTCGAAGATGAAGAGGGTAGGGTCCACCTTTTCCTGTCCCAGATAGTAAGCCAGTTTGACACGCTGGTTCTCTCCGCCGGACAAGGTGCTGGAAGACTGTCCCAGTTTAATGTATCCCAGTCCGACATCCTGAAGCGATTGCATTTTCTTGGCAATCTTGGTCTGTCCGTGTTCGGTAAAGAACTCTATGGCCTGGTTGACCGTCATGTTCAGTACATCGTAGATATTCTTGCCTTCGAACTTCACTTCCAGCACGTCGCTCTTGAAGCGCTTGCCGTGGCAGGATTCGCATTCCAGCACCAGATCGGCCATAAACTGCATTTCTACGGTTACGGTACCTTCGCCCTTACACTCCTCGCAGCGTCCGCCTTCGGTGTTGAAAGAGAAATAGCCGCTGCTGAATCCCATCTGCTGTGCCAGAGGCTGGGCCGCAAACAGCTTGCGGATTTCGTCATACGCCTTGACATAAGTCACCGGATTGCTTCGTGAAGATTTGCCGATCGGTTTTTGGTCGATGAACTCGATGTTCTTGATGCGGTCCAGATCTCCTTCCAGTTTCAGGAATTCACCGGGGCGGTCGGTCACTTCGTCCATTTCTCTCTTCACGGCCCGATAGAGAATATCGCGCACCAGAGTGGACTTGCCCGAACCGCTGACTCCCGTCACAACGGTCATTACGTTCAGAGGGAATTTCACGTCAATGCCCTTCAGGTTGTTGGCGCGTGCCCCTTTAATTTCCAGATAATGCGTCCAGGGACGGTACTGCGCCGGAGTCTCTATCTTCTCCTGTCCGGTGAGGTATCTCACGGTGTGACTGCGGGTGTCTTGCGGTTTCTCGGTCAGCATCTTTTGCAGATCGCCTTGGAACACCACTTCGCCACCCAGTCGTCCGGCATCCGGACCGATGTCGATGATATAGTCTGCCGCACGGATTATTTCCTCGTCGTGTTCCACCACGACAACCGTGTTGCCCAGATCCTTCAATTGTTTCAGTACCTTGATGAGGCGGTCCGTGTCGCGGCTGTGCAATCCAATGCTTGGTTCATCCAGAATATAGAGAGAACCCACCAGACTGCTGCCCAACGAGGTGGCCAGATTGATACGCTGGCTCTCACCGCCCGACAGCGAGTTGCTCAGGCGGTTCAGGGTGAGATAGCCCAGACCAACATCAAGCAGGAAGGAAATGCGGTTGTTGATTTCCGTCAGAATTCGCTTGGCCACCTGCTCCTCATGCTCATTCAGTTGCAGATTGTCGAAGAACACCTTCAGCTGTTCGATTGGCAAATCTACTAGATCGGAGATGGAACGGTTGTTGATTTTCACGTAGTTCGCTTCGGGACGCAGACGTGTACCGTGGCATTTGGGGCAAGTAGTCTTTCCGCGGTAGCGTGCCAACATCACGCGATATTGAATCTTATACTGGTTTTCCTCCAGCATTTTGAAGAACGTGTCGATGCAGGTCTCTTCCCGTGGATTCGCTGCTTTCGGGTCGCCGTGCCACAGATAATCCTTTTCGGCCTGAGTCAGTTCATAATAAGGTTTGAAGATGGGGAAGTTATGCTTCTCGGCATTGCGGCAGAACTCCAGTTTCCATTCCCCCATCTTTTCGCCGCGCCAGCATACCACGGCTCCGTCGTACACGCTGAGTGCCGAGTTCGGAATGACCAGACTCTCGTCCACACCGATTACCTTGCCAAAGCCCTCGCAGGCCGGACATGCTCCGATCGGTGAGTTGAAAGAGAAAAGATTGTCCGTAGGCGGCTCGAAGGTGATGCCGTCCGCTTCAAACCGTGTGGAGAAGAAATGCAGAATCCCTGCCGGGTAGAAGCGCAGCACACAAGTGCCGTCGCCCTCGAAGAATGCCGTTTCGGCAGAGTCTGTCAGGCGGGAGATGACCGATTGCGATGTGTCGCTGCTCATACGGTCGATGAGCAAGTAGATGTCCTTCAGGGTTTCCGCATCCGGATCCTGTCCGTTGAGTTGCTGCAGATAATCTTCGATGCGCACCATCTCTCCTTTGATATCCAGGCGGGTGAATCCCTGTTTCAGGTCCATGTCCAGCTGCTCCACCACGCTTCTTCCTTCGGGAATGCGCAGAGGCGTGAGCACTGTGAAACGGGTGCCCGGTGAATAGGACAGCATGCAGTTCACCACATCCTCGGTAGTATGCTTTTTGACCTCCTGTCCGCTGACGGGCGAGAAAGTGCGTCCGATGCGTGCGTAGAGCAGACGCAGATATTCATAGATTTCGGTCGAGGTACCCACGGTAGAGCGCGGGTTGCGGCTGTTTACCTTCTGTTCGATGGCGATGGCCGGCGGAATTCCCTTGATGTAGTCGCATTCCGGTTTGCTCATACGGCCCAAGAACTGGCGGGCGTAAGCCGAAAGGCTTTCCACATAGCGGCGCTGTCCCTCGGCATACAACGTGTCGAAGGCCAAGGAAGACTTGCCCGAACCCGACAGTCCGGTAACGACAATCAGCTTTTCGCGCGGGATATCCAGATCAATGTTCTTCAGATTATTGATCCGGGCCCCTTTGATATGTATGTATTGCTCCATGAGTAATTTCTTTTTGTTCTTTGGCAAAGTTACGAAAAAGTGGGTGAAGGACGTGAACAGAATCCGTGAAAATGCATTTCTGTTTTGATTATCCGGAAAATGATTGAAGGGGCGGAAAAAACCACTTTCTGTTTTAAACCTTTACGGCCGGACGCTATCTAAAGCATATAATCTTTTACTAACCTTTTGTTTTACCATGTTAAAAACCATCCGATCATGTTTCGATGCTTGTCTTTTCTCATCATATATATAGCCAGTCTGTCACTTTTTGCACAAAATCCGGCCATCAGCCTTTGGGGGTCGGTCTATGACCAACAGTTCCGCGAACCGCTTCCCGGAGCCCATGTCCTGCTGCTCGACAGTCTGGACCATACCCTCCACAGTGCCGTGACCAAGGCCGACGGCAGCTATTCCCTGACCGGAGTGCCGGCCGGCAATTTCCGCATCAAGGTAACCTATATGGGATTTCAGCCTCAGTTCTTTCGCATCAACCTGAAAGAGCGTCAGGGCAAGGTGCGGGTTTCGGACATTTTTATGGCGGAACAGTCGCGTTATCTGCAAGAAACGGTAGTCACCGCACAGGTGCCCGAAATCACCGTTTCGGAAGATACGGTGACTTATCATGCCGGTAGCTATTCGGTGACCGAAGGAGCCATGGTCGAGGAACTGCTTAAAAAGTTGCCGGGTCTGGAGATTGACGAGTACGGAAAAATCACGGTTAATGGAAAAGAAGTGTCGCAGATATTGGTCGACGGGAAGGATTTCTTTGGAAACAGCACGCAGACCACTCTGGAGAATCTGCCGGCTGACATCATTGAAAAAATCAAGGTGTACGACAAGCAGAGCGACCAGGCCCGCATCACCGGTGTGGACGACGGTAATGAGAAAACCGTGATCGACCTGTCGGTGAAGAAAGACCGCAAGAAAGGATGGTTCGGACAAGCCTCGGCCGGAGGAGGAACCCGCCAGCGTTATCAGGGCAAGTTCAATATAAACCGGTTTACGGAAGAACGGAAAATCACCCTGTTGGGCAATGCCGGAAACCGCAACAACGGCGGGCAGACCGAGCAGCAGACCGCGGGCATGAACTATACCCTTAACAAGAAAACCCTTGAGGCTTCGGGCAATGTACGCCTGACGCACCGTTCGTCCGACCAGTATCGGGAAATCTTTTCGGAGTCTTTTGAGAATGAGCGTGCTCCCTTCTCGCAGCGCATTCAGAGCAGCGGCAACGGAAACTGGAACATCAACACCGACCAGAAGATAGAGTGGCGGCCCGATACCATGACCACTTTCCTGTTCAAACCCTCTTTCCGCTTCAGCCGTCAGACTGGTACCTCTTTTTCCGAATCCGCTTCGTTCAGTGGCGATCCGTTTGCTTTTCCCGGAATATCCCACCCGCTGAACCAGTTGGACTTGTTGGCCGACAGTCTGGGAGTGAACCATAACCTCAATCGAAGTCACAACACGGGAGATAACTGGGGCGGTAACCTGACCGTGCAGTTCAACCGACGGTTGCAGAAGCCCGGCCGGAATGTCGGCGTCACGCTGTCGGGAGATATAAACAGCAGTGGTAGCGACCGCGACAATTATTCCCAGATCGACTACTACCAGTTGCTGGCCGCCGATGGTGGCGATTCCATTTATCGCAAGATACAGTTCTACGGGCAGGAAGTGTTTCGCTACAACTGGAGTGCATCGCTGAGCTATAACGAGCCGTTGAGCAAGAAGGTCAATCTGCAAGCCAGTTACCGTTTTAATCTGAATCGGCAGCAGAACGACCGTGATGCCTATTCCCTGCAAGGCGAGGAAATCGGTGTCTTGGGCTTTAGTGGAGAGAATTATGCCGGTGCCCGTCCTTTTGCCCGGCGCGACAGTGCGCAGTGTCAGACCACTACAAACCGTTATATCCATCAGGATATCCGTTTGCAGGTGCGCGTCAACACCTCCAAATATTTCCTTACGGCCGGATTCAGCCTGCAACCGCAGTATTCCGCTACCGATTACAGCAAGGGAAGCAACGAATACCATATCAGTCGCAGTGTATTCAATTATGCGCCGACCGCCAATTTCAGATACCGTTTCTCCAAGCAGGAACAGCTGAAGTTCACGTACCAGGGAAGCAGCCGGCAGCCCGATATCCTGAGTCTGATTCCCGATACACTCGACAATGCCAATCCGCTGAACATCCGTTTGGGAAATTCCGGCCTGAAGCCCTCGTTCACCCATCGCATGAATCTGTCCTATAACAAATATCAGCGTGAGCGCCAGCGCAGTTATGCCGTGAATCTGAATTATCAGGTCACCCAGAACGGAGTGGCCCAGCGTGTGGAATACAATGAACTGACCGGAGGACGCATCACCCGTCCGGAGAACATCAACGGAAACTGGAACGCTTCGGCCCGCTTCAACATGAATACCGCCCTGGCCAATCCCCGTTTCCGCATCAACAGCAACACCGGAGTGAACTATAACCATATTCTGGGTTATGTGTATAAAAACAAGGTGACTCAGATCAACAAGACCCGTTCGGCAGTCTTTCAGGAACAGCTGCGCGGCAGCTATCGCAACGACTGGCTCGACTGCGGTCTGTCCAGCACCGTGCGCTACAACCTGTCGCGCAACACGATGGGCACCAACCAGCGCAATGTCTATCAGATCATCAGCGGACTGGACCTTCAGGTCAAGCTGCCGTGGGGAATGAAGATCACGACCGATTTGAAGGAAAACTCCCGTCGCGGATATAGTGACGATGCCATGAATACCGACGAATGGGTGTGGAACATGCAGATAGCCCAGTCGTTCCTGAAGCGCAAGGCAGCCACCATTTCCTTGCAGTGCTATGATATTCTGAACCAGAACAGCGATATAACCCGTCAGATTACCAGTTCCGGCCTGCGCGATGTCAAGACCGAGCGCATCAGCCGTTACTTCATGTTGAACTTCATCTATCGCATCAACCGCTTTGGCGGTAAGGCTTCGGCCCGCAAGTAATCGGTTCTGAATCTGCTTTTTTCGTGTTTCTTGTGTTCGTTTTTCGTGATATTTCTTATCTTTGCAGCCAATAAAAAATGGTTGCATATTACAGAACATATTCATGAAAAAGCTTTTTTTACTAGCCTTATGGTGTGTATGGGCCGTGGCGGTTCATGCGCAGATTTCTCCCAAGCGCGAGTTTCGCGGAGCGTGGATTCAATGTGTGAATTATCAGTTCAAGGGAATGAGTACTGCCCGCATGCAGTCCGAGCTGACCTATCAGCTCAATGAGTTGCAGAAGAGCGGTATCAATGCCATCCTGTTTCAGGTGCGCCCTGAGGCCGACGCCCTGTATCAGAGCAGTTTCGAGCCCTGGAGCCGTTATCTCACCGGTCGTCAGGGAACTCCTCCTTCGCCCTATTGGGACCCGTTGCAGTGGATGATCGAGCAGTGCCATGCCCGCGGTATGGAGCTTCATGCCTGGATCAATCCTTTCCGCGCCAAGACCAAAGGCACCACTGAGCTGGCCAAGAACCACCCTTATTTCCAGCATCCCGAGCGTTTCTTCAATTACGACGGACAGCTGATTTTCGATCCCGGAATTCCCGAGAACCACGATTATATCTGCCAGGTGGTGATGGACATCATGATGCATTACGATATTGACGGCATTCACATGGACGACTATTTCTATCCTTATCCGGTGCCCGGAGTGCCTATCCCCGACGATGCTACCTATGCCCGTTACGGCAAGGGTATGGACCGCGGTGACTGGCGTCGTGAGAATGTGAACCGCTTTATGGAGAAGCTGCACGACTGCATCCATGCCGTGAAGCCGTGGGTGAAGTTCGGTGTGTCGCCGTTCGGAATTTACCGTAATCTGAGCAGCGATCCCAAGCGGGGCAGCAACACCAAAGGCTTACAGAACTATGACGACCTGTATGCCGACATCCTGAAATGGGTGGACGAAGGATGGGTAGACTATAATATCCCTCAGGTATATTGGCAGATTGGTCATCCCACTGCCGACTATATTACGCTGACCCGCTGGTGGAGCGAGCATGCCGGAAAACGCCCGGTATATATCGGTCAGGACGTGGACCGCACGGTGAAATATTCCGATCCGATCAATACCAATGCCCATCAGCAGGTGCGCAAGATGGACTTGCAACGCTCGCTGCCCGGCATTGAAGGAAGCTGCCAGTGGTATGCCAAGGCTGTGGTGGACAACAAGGGAAACTACGCCAGCATGCTGCGTTACAAATACCACCGCTATCCGGCTCTTCAGCCCGAAATGCCGTGGATAGACAAGAAAAACCCGAAAAAGCCGCGCAAGTTGAAGGCTGTATGGACGGAGGACGGCTACATGCTCTTCTGGACTGCTCCCCGCGGCAAGAAGGAACTGGACAAGGCGGTGCAGTATGTGGTGTATCGTTTTGCGCCGGGCGAGCATGTTGATTTGCGTTTTGCAGAAAACATTGTGGCCATCACGCGCAACACGTTTGTGAAACTTCCTTACGAAGACGGAAGCACCAAGTACACCTATGTGGTTACCGCTCTGGACCGTATGCAGAACGAGTCAAAAGGAAACAAGGAAACTGTGAAACTCTAACACAAATACAATAATAAAAATCATCTCATTATGTTTTTGTACTATCTATTAGGTATTAATCTGTTTGCCTTCCTGCTCTATGCCAGTGACAAGCGGAAGGCCTATCACCGCCGTTGGCGTATCCCCGAGCGGGTGCTGTGGCTTGTGGCTTTTGCCGGAGGAAGCAGCGGTGCTTTCCTTTCCATGCACCTGTTCAACCACAAGACCCGTCATCTGACATTCCGCTACGGAATGCCTCTGCTGCTCTTGTTGCAGTTGTTGTTGCTGGTGTATGCCGAGCACTGGATTTAATTTGAAAAAGCATAGTGTATCCGAAAACAGATGCACTATGCTTTTTCCTTTTCCATAATTCTCAGTAGAAGAACATGAAGAAAAACATACCCCTGCATCAGGCTGTGCAGCAGACCACCGGAGGAGTTTTTATCAAGGAAGTGTCTCCTGCGGCCAATATCCCTCCTGTGACTTATGCACACCGCGATGATTACTATATATTCGGGATGATCAGGAAAGGCACTTGCCGCATCTCGATTGATTTTTGCGAGCGTGAGGCGTATGCCAGTGAAATAATCTGTGTCCGTCCCGGACAAGTGCACCAGATTCTGGAGTCGGGTGATGCGCAGGCTTTTCTTTTGTTTGTCGACAGTGCTTTGGTCGATACCGATTCCGCTTGCATCCTTTCGGAATATGCTTTGTTTCCTTTTTCATTTCAGCCGGATGCGGTGATCCGGCAAGAGTTTCTCCAGTTGTTTGATATGATTCGGCGCCATCAGGATATTCCGGTCAGTCCGGTCATTTCCTCTGCTGTTGTCCGTAATCTTGCCGGGGCTCTTGTCGGTATTGTAACTTCCGCTTTGCAAGTACAGATGAGCGGCAGTCGCCATAGCCGGAGACAGGTGGAGATTATGCTCGCCTTGCAGAATTTGTTGGCCGGTTCAGCTACGTTAAACCGTGATATTTCCTATTATGCCGGATGCCTGCACCTTTCGGCTGTTTATCTGAACGAGGTGGTTCGTAAGCTTACCGGAGTCAGCATCGGGAGATATTTGCAGAATGAACTGATGCTGCGTGCCCGGCGTATGCTGATTTATACGACGCTGACAGTGAAGGAAATCGGACAGAAATTAGGTGTGGAGGATCCTTCCTATTTCACCCGCATGTTTGTCCGTTCGGTGGGAATGAGTCCTACGGCGTTCCGTCGCAAATACCTCGGATAGTACCAGTCAAACCTTGTTTTGTCTCTTTACATTCCTGTCGGCCTGCCGTAACTTTGCCTTAAAAAAGAGATGAATAAAGGTAGACTGATTTTTGTAACGGATTTATTCTTGTTGCCCGTTTTTGTTTTCTGTTTTTATACGGGTGTCCGGTTACACATTGTCGGACATGCGTCGGTTTGGGCAATCATACAATCATGGGCCGCAGCCCATGTATGCGCAAGCCTGCTTTTTCTTTTGCTTGTTTTGCTGCATGTCAAGAGTCATTGGGCGTGGTATCGTGCGTTGAAGAGTGGGTGTAAGGGCAGGAAGAAAATGGTATTGTTTCTGAGTATTGTTTTTGTGTTCTTGTCTTTGAGTGGCGTTTCCTTGTTTTTCCTTTCTTCGGAAGATGCTCATGCCGGACTGTTGCATTATAAACTGGGACTGCTGTTTGGAGTGCTGTCCGTGCTGCACGTGTTGAAGCGAAGAAGATTTTTCCGGGCATCACGAGGCAATACCGGCCGGAGCCGGCGTTGATTTTCAGAGATAAAAAAGAAACTCTTTTCCCTGCATAAAGGCAGATGGAAAAGAGTTTCTTTGTATGACAGAAGCGGTTGCTTATTTAATGACAATCTTTTCGGTCAGAGAGTGGTTCTTGTCAGATACCTTGACGAGGTACACACCCTTGCTCAAATGTTTCACCGGAACAGGCATGCTGGCGTTTTCTGCCTTTCCTGTAGCCTTGGCTACCGGTGCTCCCGAGAGATTATAGACGGTTGCCTGCACGTCGCCTTCAAAAGATTTGGTGTTGATGTTGCAGCTATAGTCGCTCAGATAGACCATAGGAGTGCCGTCTTCGGTGAGATTGCTTTCTATGCCGGTGATGTGCTCCGGTTTCTGGTATACTCTGACGTAATCCACCAGATAGGAGAATGGGAGTTTCTCATTGTCGATAGGACCACCGTTGTTACCGCCTAAAGCCAGGTTCAGCAACAGATATTGTGAGGTGTGGAACGGGTTGTCCACCAAATGCCATTCGCCCTGATTGATGGTTCTGGACAGATTGCAGATGGTGATCAGCTCATCGTCCAGATAAAGCTTGATGGACTCCTCATCCCAGTCCATTCTCCAGGTGTGGTAAGAGTCGGTCCAGTTCGGGTCCTGCTTTACCCAATAGCCGGTGACCGGAGTGCTTCTTGCCTCCCAGATACCTTGCCAACGTACGCTTGAACCCCATACCAGGTTGGCCAGTGTCTTGTCCTTATAGTATTCCATGATGTCGATCTCTCCGGATGACGGCCATTCGCCGGTAACACTTTCATTACCCAACATCCAGATAGCCGGCCAGGAACCGGAATAGCATGGAATCTTGGCGCGCACTTCCACACGTCCGTACAGCCAGTCATGCTTTCCGGCTGTAGTCATGCAGGAAGAAGTGTAGTCGATATACTGTCTGGATTTCTTCCAGTCACTGCTTCCCGGTTCGTACCACGGGTTGTCCTTACGCTCCTTGCGGGCTTCGATAACCAGATTTCCGTCCTTTTTGCTGGCATTGTCTTCCTGATACCACTGGTCCTCGTTATTGCGGACAAATCCATATTCAAAGTTCCAGTCGTTAGGGTCGATTTCGCCGTCCTCGTTGAACTCTTCCTGCCATACGAGTTTATAGTCCTCGCGGTCACTTTCAGTCTTTTGGGCGGCCTGGGCAATTTCGTTCTCGGTAGCCGGAATGATCTGCCATGATGAGGCACTGCCATAGTTTCTGGAGTTCCAGGTTACCATCACGCCGAAATCATTCTGCGCGTGAATCGGGTTTCCTCCCGGAGTATAGATCAGGAAAGATTTGTTCTGTCCCAAAGATTCCACTTCGAATGCCGTGTTTGCGTTCGGAGTGGCGCTGCCGCGTACTTCGCCAGACTCGTTGCCATTGCTGGTTGCCTGCAAATACAGTCCGGTGGCCTTGTTGCGGAGCAGATAAGTGTCCGTTTCCCCGTTTCCGGTCTTGACAAATTCCCACAGGGCGTTTTCGTCGATCGTCTTGTCGCCCCATCTCAGATAAGCCCCCTCTGTGGGTTTGGTGTTGTAAAGCACTCTGTTGCGGCAATAGTCCGGACCGGTAGACACCAGGAAGTAGAACTGTCCTTCGGTCACTCCGTTCATACTCTTTTTATATTCGGCAATGGCTGTGCGGATTTCCTCCACACTCTGTGCCTGTTCCGCAACTCCCGCCAGCTTGTCGCGGTTCTCTTTGGAATAAGTGCCCGGTGCCGTACCTTCTTCGGTATTGTTCAGCAGAGTGCGGGCCTCATTTTTGGCCTGACTGAGTTGCAGATTCTGAACGTCGACCTCTTCGATGCGGAACAGATTTCCCGGGTCGGTAGACTGGTTCCAGTTTGTCAGGCGGTAATTTTCAGAGCTTTTGCACTGGTTGACCATCTGTCCGCTGGCATCCAGAATGTTATACAGGTTCTTGCTTTCTACCAGAGAGAGTTTGAAACCGGTTTCCGGTGCTGTAAGTGTGCTTTTGAAATATTTGTCAGAGGCAGCTTTGTCGCTGATGAAACTCTTGTTTTGACGGTTCAGCAGGTTGAGCTGACCGTTTTTGCTGGCTATGAAACACCAGATCTGGCTGTTGGCATAGCTGTTTGCCTTACCGGTGACATAATCTTCGGTTCCGTTGCTGGTAAGATGCAGGTCTTCCCGTTCCGGAGTAGAGATCATATACCAGGTGGTGTCATTCTCTACGGTCAGTTTCGGGAACTCGTTCTGTGCCAGTAGGGTAGAGCCGGCACTTAGCATAAGCCATGTAGATAGTAAAAAGGTTTTTTTCATGGGTCTTTGTTTGTATTAAATCAGTTTCTCATTTTCAGATTTGGCAAAGATAGTCTTTTTTCTTTATATGATAATTACATTTTTTTTATTTTGGAGTTTATGGTTTGCCCGCTCCGCCAAAACGGAATAAAAAAACGGTCCTGATGATTTTCGAAAATCATCAGGACCGTTTTATCAAATCATCGAAATCATTTTTTCAAATGATGACGTGTGGGTCTTTTTCGTGTTTTCTTATTCGTTGCTGAACTTCAGAGCCCCGTTTTCTACGCTGACCACAATCGGCTTTTCGCGGTCGATGTTCTGTGCCAGCATGGTCTTTGACAAGTCGTTGAGCAGATAGCGCTGGATGGCTCTCTTGACCGGACGGGCACCGAATTCCGGATCGTATCCGGCATCGGCCAGGAAGTTCAAAGCCTCGTCGGTGAGCTTCAGTTTCACTCCGTTGCCCTCGAGCATCTTCGTGATACCCTGGATTTGCAGGGAAACTACCTGCTTGATCTGGTCGTGAGTCAGCGGCAGGAACATGATGGTCTCGTCAATACGGTTCAGGAATTCCGGACGGATGGTCTTCTTCAGCATATTCATCACCTCTTTCTGAGTTTCCTCGATCAGAGCCTCGCGGGCCTGGGCGCTGCTGTTCTCGTTCAGTTTCTCGAACTGACTCTGGATGTAGGCGCTTCCCAAGTTGCTGGTCATGATGATGATGGTGTTCTTGAAGTTCACCACACGACCCTTGTTGTCAGTCAGTCGTCCGTCGTCCAATACCTGCAACAGAATGTTGAATACATCCGGATGCGCCTTCTCGATTTCATCGAAGAGCACTACAGAGTATGGTTTGCGGCGTACGGCCTCGGTCAGCTGTCCACCCTCATCGTAACCTACGTATCCCGGAGGCGCTCCGATGAGTCGGCTCACGCTGAATTTTTCCTGATATTCGGACATATCGATACGCGTCATCAGCGTTTCATCGTCGAACAGATATTCTGCCAAAGCCTTGGCCAGCTCCGTCTTACCCACACCGGTGGTACCGAGGAAGATGAAAGAACCGATCGGTCTCTTCGGATCCTGCAGTCCGGCACGGCTTCGTCTCACGGCATCGCTCACAGCCTGGATGGCCTCGTCCTGACCGATTACCCGCTTGTGCAGCTCCTCTTCCAGATGGAGCAGCTTCTCGCGCTCGCTCTGCAACATCTTGCTTACCGGTATTCCGGTCCAGCGGCTTACCACGTCGGCAATGTCCTCAGAGGTCACTTCCTCTTTGATCATGGCCTCTCCGCCCTGAGTCTCGCGCAGCTGTTTCTGGATATTCTCGATTTCATCCTGCAAAGCCTTGAGTCGTCCGTAGCGGATTTCAGCCACCTTTCCGTAGTCGCCCTCACGCTCGGCGCGCTCGGCCTCCCACTTCAGCTGTTCAATCTGCTGCTTGTTCTGCTGAATCTTGTTCACCAGTCCGCGCTCGGCTTCCCATTTGGCCTTGTAGCTGCTCTCCTGTTCTTTCAGTTCGGCAATCTCCTTGCTCAACTGCTCCAGTTTCGGCTGGTCGTTCTCCCGCTTGATGGCTTCACGTTCGATTTCCAACTGTTTCAACCGACGTTCGATTTCGTCCAGCTCCTCGGGCACGGAGTCACGCTCCATTCTCAGCTTGGCAGCGGCTTCATCCATCAGGTCGATGGCCTTGTCCGGAAGGAACCGGTCTGTAATGTATCGGTTGGACAGTTCTACAGCTGCAATGATGGCGTCGTCCTGGATACGAACCTTGTGATGGTTTTCGTAACGCTCTTTCAGTCCACGCAGGATAGAGATGCTGCTCAAGGTATCCGGTTCGTTGACCATAACCGTCTGGAATCGGCGCTCCAGAGCCTTATCCTTTTCGAAGTATTTCTGATACTCATCCAGCGTGGTGGCACCGATACTCCGCAATTCTCCACGGGCCAGAGCCGGTTTCAGAATATTGGCGGCATCCATGGCGCCTTCGCCCTTACCGGCGCCCACCAGGGTGTGGATCTCATCGATGAACAGGATGATACGTCCTTCGCTCTTGGTCACTTCGTTGACTACCGACTTCAGTCGTTCCTCAAACTCACCTTTATATTTGGCACCGGCAACCAGCGCACCCATATCCAGAGAGTACAGTTGCTTGTCCTTCAGGTTTTCGGGTACGTCACCGCGCAGGATTCTGTGGGCCAGTCCTTCCACGATGGCCGTCTTACCGGTACCTGGCTCACCGATCAGAATCGGGTTGTTCTTGGTTCTTCGGCTCAGGATCTGCAGCACCCGACGGATTTCCTCGTCACGTCCGATCACCGGATCCAGTTTGCCGCTGCGGGCCTCTTCCACCAGATTCTTGGCATATTTGCTGAGCGACTGATAGGTATCTTCACTGGATTGTGAAGTCACTTTCGAACCGTTTCTCAGCTCGTTGATGGCGCTTTCCAGTTCCTTTTCCGTCACTCCGGCGTCTTTCAGAATCTGGCTTACGTTGCTTTTTACGGCAAGCAGCGCCTTGATCATGTATTCAACAGATACAAATTCATCTCCGTTTTTCGTAGCAAATTCCTGGGCGCGGGTCAGTACCTCGTTGCACTCACGGCTCAGGTAGGGTTCGCCCCCCTGTACTTTGGGGCGGGAATCAATCTGCTTTTCCAGAACCAGCTCGATGTTTCGGGCATTGACACCTAATTTCTGGAAGAGAAAATTCGTTACATTTTCTCCTACTTTCAGGATGCCTGCCAACAAGTGCTCCGGTTCAATGGCCTGCTGGCCTTTGCTCTGTACCAGATTGACAGCTTCTTGGATTGCTTCCTGGGCTTTAATCGTAAATTTGTTAAAGTTCATGGCATTTCTCCTTTCCCTTAATTCCGCAACACTATTATAAAATATTTTTTTTAAGTACCTGAGCAACAAA
>OGFG01000085.1_pt1 | contig 103072 bp, 82 predicted proteins | sample 1570761 | NCBI WGS metagenome assembly OGFG01 (sample SAMEA2581938, study PRJEB24529) | metagenome | biome: Human gut stool | place: China | collected 2011
ATTCGAGGATATCAAATGAGGGGCAAAATACCTTTTGACCCTCATATCATATAATAATGTTATGTATAAGCTCTGCATTAAAATTATGATGGAAAATTCCGTAACCAGGATGAATCATTAACTATAAATAAAATGAAAAAATAAGGCATAGCAGATGTTAATGAGCTGCTGTGCCTTATTTTTTTTGGAGTGTGTTTAATAATTTGATTACATATTTTAAATTTCTTTGAGAATAATAATCAAAAATGTTCATATTTAATGCCTGATAATCTATTTTGAACCGTCAATGTCAAACAGTCACGAAAAACGGAAAGCCGGAGTTGGCAAAATATGACGATAGGAAAATACTTGTGACTGAGTTTGCTCGGATGTGTCATGCGGAATGAACGAAATTGACAAATAACACAAGCTACACATGCTAAAATATGCATAAAACGTCAGAATGCACAAAAAATAATTGCATTTTTGTGAATAAGTACGATTGATTATGAATGAATTTGATTGTAGAATAGTGTCATCAAAAACGGAGAGAGGAGGACGACAGATGATATACACTGTAACCTTCAATCCCTCACTTGACTATATAGTGGGGGTTGATAATTTTAAGCTGGGTGCTACGAATCGTACTTCATATGAGCAGATGCTCGCAGGCGGCAAGGGAATCAATGTATCGTATGTGCTCAAGAATCTTGGTTTTGAGAGTACGGCATTTGGTTTTTTGGCAGGCTTCGTGGGAGAAGAGCTAAGAAGAAGACTTACGGCGGATGGAATCAGGGCAGATTTTCTTGAACTTGACGGAGGAGTATCAAGAATCAATGTGAAACTAAAGAGCATTGACGGAACAGAGATTAATGGAATGGGACCTGATATAGCGGCAGACAAGGTCAAGGCACTCAGGGATAAGATTAATACACTTAAGAGTGGAGATATTCTTATACTTGCAGGCAGCATTCCGCAGACTATGCCGGACACAATTTATATGGATATCATGGCAGATTTGCTCGACAGAGGTGTTGATATCGTGGTCGATGCCACCAAGGACCTGCTTATGAATGTTCTTTCCTATAAGCCTTTTCTTATCAAGCCGAACAATCACGAACTCGGAGAGATATTCAAAGTGGAGCTAAAGACGAGAGAGGAAGTTATCCCTTATGCGAGAAAGCTTCAGGAGAAGGGCGCAAGGAACGTGTTGGTTTCCATGGCAGGTGAAGGAGCTGTACTCATCGATGAGAATGGCAAAGAATATATGAGTGAGGCTCCTAAGGGAAAGGTTGTCAATGCTGTAGGTGCAGGAGATTCAATGGTGGCAGGCTTTGTGGCAGGTTATCTTGAAAAGAAGGATTATGAGTATGCATTTCACAAGGGACTTGCAGCCGGAAGTGCGAGTGCATTCTCCGAACAGCTTGCGACCAAGGCAGAGGTTGATGCGCTTTTAGAAACAATAGAAAATAAATAACTGTGGCGGATACAATGCCGGAAGAAAAGATAAAATACTTAAAAATAACTATATATAGATATCGGGTTTTTGTTTTATCGGGACAGCGGCATTTAAGAAAAGCATTCAGGATAACGTGTTAAATAAAAAGGTATTGAAGGTGAAGAAAATAGCAATAACAATACATCGGGCAGCGAAAGTCTGATGGGAAACGGAGGAGTTATGAGGATTACGGATTTACTTGATGCAAGAAGTGTGATGCTTAATGCAGCACCTTCTGACAAGAAGCAGACTCTTGAACAGGCAGTAGCACTTATGGCAAAGAGCGGAAAGATTGCTGATGAGGAAGCCTACAGGAAGCAGGTTTTTGCAAGAGAAGAGGAGTCTACAACGGGAATCGGTGAGGGAATAGCCATTCCACATGGCAAGTGTGATGCAGTGACTAAGCCGGGACTTGCAGCGATGGTTATACCTGGTGGAGTTGATTTTGAGTCATTAGACGATGAACCGGTTACACTTCTTTTTCTTATAGCGGCACCGAACACGAAGGACAATGTACATCTTGATGTACTCAGTAAGCTTTCGGTTATGCTTATGGATGAGGAGTTTACAGCCAAGCTTCGCGCAGCTAAGAGCGTTGACGAGTTTATGAAGATAGTTGATGATGCTGATTCTGAGAAGGAAGGCATCGATGAGAGGCTTAAAACTGACGATGGAAAAGTCAGCAAAATTCTTGCGGTGACATCCTGTCCTACAGGTATAGCACATACTTATATGGCAGCGGAGGGTCTTGAAAAGGCAGCATCTAAGGCAGGCTGCACAATCAAGATTGAGACAAGAGGTTCAGGAGGAGCTAAGAATGTTCTCACAGAACAGGAAATTGCCGATGCGGATTGTATTATTGTGGCAGCGGATGCGAAGGTTCCGATGGAAAGATTTGACGGAAAGCATGTAATACAATGTCAGGTATCCGATGGAATAAGCAAGGCGGATGAGCTTATAGAGAGAGCACTTAAGCAGGATGCTTTGGTATATAAGGCAGGAATACATTCAGAGGAGACAGTGCAGAGTAAGGGAAAGAAGGATGGATTTGCACACAGAATATATATGCAGCTCATGAATGGTGTATCACATATGCTTCCATTTGTTGTCGGAGGCGGTATACTTATCGCAATCGCATTTCTGATTGATGGACAGAGCGTTGACATCAATCTCCTCTCGGCAGCAGAGAGAGGAAATTTTGGTACCATTACACCGGCAGCAGCCTTCTTTAAGGGAATCGGAGATGTTGCCTTCGGGCTTATGCTTCCTGTGCTGGCCGGATTTATAGCGGAAGCGATAGCTGACAGACCCGGACTTGCACTAGGCTTTGTGGGAGGCATGATTGCCGCAAATGGAAAATCGGGCTTCCTTGGAGCACTCGCAGCGGGATTTTTGGCAGGATATGTGATTTTACTTTTAAAGAAGATTTGCGATAAGCTTCCTGAGAGTCTTGAAAAGCTTGCACCTGTGCTTTTTTACCCTGTATTCGGTATCCTGATTATGGGTGCCGGTATGAATTTCGTTGTTGAGCCTGTGATGGGAGCAATCAACACGGCGCTTAACTCCGGACTTGCGAGCATGGGCGGAACGAGCAAGGTTTTACTTGGATTTATCCTCGGAGCGATGATGTCGGTTGATATGGGCGGTCCATTCAATAAGGCGGCTTATGTGTTCGGGACAGCTTCCATTGTAGCCGGCAATTATGATATAATGGCAGCGGTTATGATAGGCGGTATGGTTCCGCCGTGTGCAATCGCACTTGCAACAATAATATTTAAGGATAAGTTCACTAAGGAGGAGAGACAGTCAGGACCTGTAAGTTTCATCATGGGTCTTGCATTCATAACAGAGGGAGCTATTCCATATGCGGCTTCCGACCCACTCCATGTGCTTCCTGCATGTATAATAGGAGCTGGAGTATCGGGTGCGCTCTCGGAAGTGTTTAATTGTACACTCATGGCACCTCACGGTGGAATATTCGTATTCCCTGTTGTCGGAAATGCACTTATGTATCTTGTGGCACTTGTAATCGGAACAGCAGTCTCAACAGCACTGCTTGGACTTTTTAAGAAGAAAATAGCGTAATTTAAAAGCACTTTAAGAATATTTAAAAATATACTATATAATTCTGCCGTTAGGTGTTTACGGAAAATTCAGACGGCACCAAGGCAGCAACACTGAAAGGAGATTAATAATTATGAAGACATTTACTTACACAATCAAGGATGCACAGGGAATTCATGCGAGACCGGCAGGTGAGCTTGTCAAGGTAGCAAAGGGATTTACAAGTGAGATTAAGATAGGAAAAGGTGCGGTAAAGGTTGACGCTAAGAAGATTTTTGGAATCATGGGACTTGGTGCAAAGCAGGGAGATACGGTAGAGTTCAGCTTTAATGGTGAGGATGAAGAGCAGGCATGTGCAGCTATCGAAGCTTTTATGGAAGCTAATCTGTAAAATCACAGATTGTCTGTAGGCGGCATATTGCGGGAAATGTCTGTAATATGCACAAGTGTAATATTTATAACCGACAGTACCGCAGGAAATATCGGTGGTAGGCACTAAAAAAGGACTGCGATATATTTTAAGAATGTATGGCAGTCCTAAGTTTAAAGCAAAAGCAGAAACGGAGGGCTATAGTATGCAGGTTTATCATGGTAAAAGTGTATTTGGCGGTATTGCAATAGGCAAAATCAGTGTTTTTTCAAAAAAAGAGCATAAAATTGTCCGGGTTAAGATAAATGATACGGATGCGGAGCTTGCACGCTTTGAGGCCGCAAAAACTGAGGCACTCACACAGCTTGCAGCCCTTTATGATAAGGCATGCAAGGAGGTCGGTGAAGCGAATGCGGCCATATTCGAGGTTCACCAGATGATGCTTGAGGATGACGATTTCACGGATTCGGTTAATAATATAATCACAACACAGCAGGTAAATGCAGAGTATGCTGTCGGTGTGACTGCCGACAATTTCGCCAATATGTTCTCAGCTATGGATGATGAATATATGCGTGGCAGAGCTGCCGATGTCAAGGATATATCTGAGCGCCTTATATCAATCCTTAAAGGCAGCAAGGAAGGGCAGGTAAATGCAGATGAACCTGTGATAATACTTGCGGATGACCTTGCACCTTCTGAGACAGTACAGATGGACAAGGACAAGATTCTTTCTTTTGTCACGGTTCACGGCTCGGTAAATTCACATACGGCAATACTTGCAAGGACTATGAGCATTCCGGCACTTGTCGACACAGGATTTGAGCTTACAGAAGCTTTAGATGGAGCGGAAGCTATAGTGGATGGTTTTGAGGGAGCGATATATATTGACCCTGATAAGGAGACTTACGACAGACTTTCAGAGCGCAAAAAAGAGGAGGACGAGAAGAAGGAGCTTCTTCTCACGCTTAAGGGAAAAGAGGATGTGACACTGGACGGACAGCATGTTATGTTATATGCTAACATAGGCAGTACGAGTGACCTTGCAATGGTATTAAAGAATGATGCGAGCGGAATAGGACTGTTTCGAAGTGAGTTCATATATCTCGGAAAAGATGATTTCCCATCCGAAAATGAGCAGTTCCAGATTTATAAGTCGGTTGCGGAGACTATGGCAGGCAGGAGAGTTATCATAAGAACTCTTGATATCGGTGCAGATAAAAAAGTTGACTACTTTAATCTCGGTGAGGAGGAGAATCCGGCGCTTGGCTACAGAGCGATAAGAATATGCCTTTCACAGCCTGAAATTTTTAAGACACAGCTTCGCGCAATTCTGCGCGCCGGAGTATACGGAAATATAGCGATAATGTATCCTATGATTACATCCGTAAATGAAGTAAGAAGAATCAAGGAAATCATGAAAGAAGTGAAGGCTGAGCTAAAGGAGCAGGGAATAGCTTATGCCGATGTGCTTGAAGGTATTATGATAGAGACTCCGGCGGCAGTCATGGTGAGTGCTGAGCTTGCAAAGGAAGTTGACTTTTTCAGTATAGGAACCAACGACCTCACACAGTACACTCTCGCTATCGACAGACAGAATCCTAAGCTCGATGATTTCTATGACCCACATCATCCGGCAGTATTAAAGATGATACGAATGACGGTTGAGAATGCACATAAGGCAGGAATATGGGCGGGAATCTGCGGTGAACTCGGAGCGGATACGACACTTACAGAGGAATTTATAAGAATGGGCGTGGATGAGCTGTCTGTATCACCGGGAAGAATATTGCCAATCAGGAGAATTATCAGAGAGACGCATGTTGGTGGGACATAGGGGTCAGGTACCAGTGTCCAAGCCAGGTGATGAAAGATAAATTAAATTTATGGACAGAGCTGGGACACAGGTACCTGACCCCTATGTCCCAGCGGTTGGAGGGAAATAGATGTTGACTGAAAGACGGCAGGAAGAGATTGTCAGATTGGTATATGAGAGAGAGAGCATAACGGTTGCAGAGCTTAAGGAGATCCTTAATACTTCTGAATCCACAATCAGGCGTGATATTATTGCACTTGACAAGGAGGGAAGGCTAACTAAGGTGTTCGGTGGGGCAATCGCACTTCATCAGGCACAGATTGTGAATAAGGAGCTTTCCATGGTGCAGAAGCAGGAGCTCCAGACTGTCGAAAAGCAGGCAATCGCTCGCTTCGCAGCTTCACTTATTGAACCGGATGACTGCGTATACCTTGATGCCGGAACGACTACCGGATGGATGATTGAATACATCAGGCAGGAGAAAGCAACCTATGTGACAAATGCTCTTTCACATGCAAAAAGGCTTGCAGACAAAGGCTTTGGCGTTATTCTTATTGGAGGAGAGCCAAAAAGCTCTACGGATGCCATAGTCGGTGCAGAAGCTGTTTTGAACCTTCAAAAATATCATTTCAGCAAGGGCTTTTTCGGTGTGAACGGCGTTGACAGAATGAGTGGATTTACAACGCCCGATGCTAGGGAAGCCATGGTAAAGCAGGTTGCGGTGAAGAATACACAGCCGGCACACAGATATTTCCTCACCACTGCCTCTAAATTCGGTGAAGTGTATGCGGTTACTTTTGCTGGCTTTGAGAGCGGAGTGATACTCACGGAGGATAATGTGAGTGAGGCGCTTCCTAAGAGCATAGAGATAGTGAAGGTAGGAAAAAATTAAAGGTGAGTTATATTTTGAAACAGAGGGGGCGTGCCCCTCTGTTTTGTCATATGATTTCAATTTTAAAACATATTGGCTTATCGGAAGCCGGCTTTTTGTCCAGTATGATTGATAGCCCCTGTTCATTTCTATGGATGTTTCGTATATTACTGTTTCCAAGAACAGATACATCTCCTATTATAAAATCATGAATTCCATTTATTTTCAATGATTTTATGACGAATGAATCGGAGTCAGGGCGCATGCAGAATGCATATAAAAATCCACTATTATAGGTGAATCTGTAATCGGAGGCAGTAAATTGTTTTTCGTCATTGTCTTGGAAAAATCCGGCAGAATTATTTACATTTCCCTCACAGAATTTTGTCCAAGGAACAGTGTTATATATTCCCTCACCATTTACACCCATCCATTCACCGATTTCCTTCAATACGCTTGTTTCCTCAGGTGTGATAGTGCCGTCCGGCTTAGGACCGATATTTAACAGTAGCATTCCGTTCTTGCTCACAATATCAATCAGGTCGCAGATAATCTGTCGTGATGTCTTGAATTCATTATTCTTTATGTAGCCCCATGAACATTTGCCAATAGCTGTATCTGTCTGCCATGGAATTGGAGAAATGTCGGTCAGGGCACCTCTTTCTATGTCAAATGTCGCCACAGTAGGAGGAAAAGCTTCATGCTTATAGTTTATGGTAACTTCTTTGCCCCATTCGTCGGCACGGTTATAGTAATAAGCGCATAGCTTTTTTAGATAAGGCTTAAATGCTGCATTGTGAATCCACCAATCAAAATAAAGTATTGCTGGCTGATAGTTATCAATCAATTCACATGTCCTGACAAGCCAGTCTTCAAGCCATTCTGTGGTAGGGATTATAGGAGAAAAAGTATCGGCGGTTGTGAGGTGCAATTTATCTCCGTAAAGTTCAGGGCATAAAAAAGCAGGACCATAAAAATCTCTGTAGTTTTCATCCGTCACATCGCTGTCAAAAGTTCTTCCCATGTTCATAAAGAAATAGTGCTCTGCTCTGTGAGTTGATGCACAAAAAGTGAGTCCGTTGTTTTCACAGGCTTTTTTGATTTCGCCGGTTATATCTCTGCATGGTCCCATTTTTACTGCATTCCATCGATTGAACTGTGTGTCATACATTGCAAATCCGTCGTGATGTTCGCACACAGGCATCACATATTTTGCACCTGATTTCTTGAATAGGTCTATCCATTTTTCTGCGTCAAATTCCTTACCTTTAAACATCGGAATAAAATCTTTATAGCCGAATTCTTTTTGATTACCAAAGTTTTTTCTATGATACTCATATTCGGAATGATTAGTGTCATACATAGCTCTTGAGTACCATTCGGAGCCATAGGCAGGCACACTGTAAATTCCCCAGTGTATAAATATTCCGAACTTAGCCTTATAGTACCATTCCGGAGTTTTGTGGTTCGATAGGGATGTCCAACTGGCTTTGAATCGACCATTAGCAATCGTATCATCAATTAGGTTAAGATATTCTTTGTGATTCATAGGGTTCCTCCTTTAAAATATCTTGATTTATTGAAGCTAATATATCATAATTATAAAAAAATGAACACGACATATATTTAAGAAAAATGTCGTATCTGACAGCTTAGATTGATGTTTGAAAATTCATTGATTTTGTAATTAAGGAATGAAAAGATGAAAATTAATTGGCGCGGGTATGAATTCAAATGGATACAGGGAGGTCTGGGGATGCTGACAGAGAATATCGCCGGACATGTTCACTCAAAAAATAGTTATGAGCTTCACTATATTATTGGTGGAAAAGGTGAACTGCTGACAGCAGAAAAGAGTTATAATTTGAGTGAAGAAATGTTCTTTATTACAGGACCAAATGTATATCATGAGCAGAAAACCCAAAAGGAAGACCCTCTGACAGAGGTACATTGCTACCTTCAGTGTTCCGGCAGAAAAACAAATGATATATTGGGAAATATATTTTTTGAGCATCATTTTTATATTGGACAGCAGAAAAAATTCAAGAGGTATTTTCTAAATATAGCAAAGGAGTTGGAACAGAAAAATATTGGTTATGAAAGCATTGTAGAGTGTAATCTTGAATATATTCTGACCGAATATACAAGGAGCTTTATAAAAGAATATAAATTACCCAAAAAAGAAGACATGTCAGATTTGAATGATGCAAGGTTTTTACAGATTGAAGTGGAGCTTATGACTAATGGTGATGATGTGACATTGTCATTGCTGGCAGAAAAGATAGGAGTATGTGAAAGACAGGTGCAGCGCTTGCTTGAAAAGTATTATGGAATGAATTTTACGCAGATAAAAAAGTTGTTGAGACAGGGGGCGAGCCCACAAGGAGGAGATAATTTTGGATAAAAATATAAATATTGCAGGAGATTGACAATAACGATACTATATTTAAGTATAATAAAAAGATAAATATGCATTCAATGATTGAAGCAGATTATCTTATGGAAAATAATATAGAGAGTTGAAATTTATATTTATTCTTATCAAATGATGAAGTAAAAGCAGGAACAGATGGGACAAGGGGTCAGACCCCACTGTCCCAGCGGTTGAAGGGAGATATATAGTTAATATGCTTGAGTACATAAGAAATGAATTGCTTAAGCTGTCGGACAAGGGAAATTATGCGGCATTCACATCGGCGTTGATACCGGGCTGTGACAATGTTATAGGAGTGCGACAGCCTGTGTTAAAGAAATATGCGCGGCAGCTTGTCAAGGATAATGAGGATTTCAGGACATTGCTCACTGAACCGGACATTTATCACGAGGAGACACTTTTGCGCGGCTATGTGATTGGATATGGCACGGCAAAGGAAAAGAATTTTGACAGGGCATTGCAGGATTTAAAAGACTATGTTCCGCTTGTCAACAACTGGGCCGTGAATGATGGATTCTGTATAGAATTTAGGGTGATTGACAGCTTCATGGACGAATTTCTGCCATATATCAGGGAGTGCGTGCTGTCGGGTGATGAGTACAGGGCAAGGGTAGGGCTTATCATGCTGTTAGACCACTATCTAAAGGTTGATATGGATGGCAATAAGAAGTCTAGAATGAGAAAGGTTACTGTCGATGATATAATAGTAAAAGATGAAAATTTTACCAGAGAAGTATCCGGTGCAGGCAATGGGAAAAATATCAATTCAAGATTAGATAGTAGTTATAAAAGTGATAAAAATTATAAAAAAATAACCGATGGAAAGTATTTAGATGATATATTATCCCTTGTAAACAGAGATTTTTCCGGAAACGGATATTATACGCAGATGGCGGCAGGGTGGCTGCTTGCGGAGGCGTTTGTGACATTTCCGCGCAGGATATGGGAGTATCTTACAGATAAGGATAATTTAAGGCTTGATGCTGTGTCTTACAAAAAAGCAATCAATAAGATATGCGAGTCGCTGACACCTGATAAAGAAGTCAAGGAGCTGGTGAGGAAAATTTAATGCTGTATATGAAATAGAGATATTAGTGTGAATATTTAAATGGAGGGTGAGGAGAAAAGGTGGAAAAAATAAGTATTGATAAAGCCTCAATGAAGGATATGCCAAGAATATCGGAGATATATGCTTACGCAAGAAACTTCATGAAGGAGAATGGCAATCCGACACAATGGGAGGATTTAGAAGCGATACACAGAAATCTGCTTGCAGATATAGAACATGAAAACCTATATCTGATAAAGAGCGGAAATGATATACATGGGGCATTTGCGTTTATAATCGGCGAAGACCCGACATATGCTAAGATTGAGCATGGAGAATGGATTTCTGACAAGGAATATGGCACGATACACAGAGTCGCATCGGATGGAGTGCTTCATGGAATCTTAAGAATGTCTGTAGAGTTTTGCAGTGAAAAAATCAGCCACCTAAGAATAGACACACATGAGGATAATATAGTCATGCAGCACCTAATCATAAAGAATGGATTCAGAAAATGTGGAATAATCCATATAGCGGACGGTTCGCTGAGAATTGCATATGAAAAAATATAGTGTAGTGTCAGGAATTATGTGGTAGAATAGTGTGTGAAAGTGCAGACTGGATATGGAAACCAGCATTTGTGAAAGAAGGATTTGAAAGCTGTGATTATAACAGATAAAAACATAGATGGAGGAAAAGCCTTTGCTTGGGAAGAGTTCGACATTCTTCACTATGCAGCGATGGTGGAATTAAAAAAGAAAAATTGATGTGCGTGTGCATTACTATGAAAAATTCGGATTTGTGAGCGAAGACATTTCGGATTCAAAGTAAGGAGAGTGTCTGTTTGAAGCAGATACAACATAATTAAAATAATAGACAACAATACTTCAAGCGGTGCTTGTAGTATGCAGGGAGATAAAAATGAAACTTGATATAGTTGGTCTTGCCGGTGCATGTTCGTATGCACTAGACTGTATAGAGGCAGAGCTTGTTCATGTCACTAACAGACACGGAAAAAGAGTTGCTTACATCAGTGTATGTATGGCAGAAAAATTGGGAATAGAAGGAAAGGCATTGCAGGATTTGGCGATTTGTGCAATGCTTCATGACAATGCATTGACGCAGTATATTTCTGAGGAAATACAGGAAAATAATATTTCCCATAGCCAATTGGAAAATATAAAGAAAAATGAAAATACAGCCAATGAAAATGACGGTATGTTCAACGAAAGTGAAGATATAATCAATGAAAATGAGATGGCATACAGTCATGAAATAATAAAAAGTGTGGCCGGCTCCGTACACAAAAAGATAGGGCTTCATTGTACATATGGTGAGCAGAATATAAAGAAGCTTCCTTTTTATACAGATATTTCGGGAGCCATTTTATATCATCACGAAAATGCCGATGGTACAGGAATATTCGGAAAAAAGTGGGATGAGATTCCGCTCTTTGCACGCATAATTCATCTATGTGACATGGTGGATGTCATGGGAAATTCATGTAATTTCAGCGATGAGAGCTGGCTTAGAGCAAAGGAGTATGTTGGAAAAAACAGGGACATACTGTTTGACGGTGATTGCGCCGATGCTTTTATTTCGGTATTTTCCGAGGGAAATTTCCTGAGCATGTCAAAGGATAATTTTGAAAAAAAATTGTGGAAAAAGATTCCGCGCGATAAGCGAGACTGCGATTTTAAGACTTGCATGGATATTGCGGATTTCTTTGCAGGGATTGTAGATTACAAGTCTGAATTTACGGGAAATCATTCGCTTGGTGTGGCAGAAAAAGCAGCCAGACTGGCGGAATTCATGGGATATCCACAAATTGATATTGAAAAATTCTATATGGCTGGCGCGCTACATGACATTGGAAAGATGGCTATAGGAAATGAAATTCTAGAGAAGCCCGGACGACTCACGGATGAGGAATTTTCAAGGATGAAAAACCATGCCGGATACACATATATGATACTTTCTGAGGTTGAAGATTTTGATGAAGTGCGTGATTGGGCTGCACTGCACCATGAGAAGCTTGACGGAACAGGGTATCCATTTGGAAAGACAGCGCCGGAGCTTAGTAAGCCGGAGAGGATTATGGCATGTGTTGACATTTATCAGGCGCTCACAGAGGCAAGGCCATATAAGGATGGAATGCCGCACGATAAGGCATGCAGCATACTTGATGATATGGCACAGAAGGGCTGGATTGATGCATCGGTGACGGATAATATCAGAAAGTGTTTTGGTATACCTCAGTAATCGACATATTGATGTTTTATCGGTTTTAATTTCTGATATTGCAGTAATGTATCTGCGCTCCGGTATTTAGAATATGTGAGGTTCAGTTCCGAGTAGTTATTACAATAATAGATATTTGCGGAAAGGATATATATGGATAACGGACATAATAAAGACGAGGGTCTTATAGGTAACGAAAAAATAGAGGAAGCGGTTTTGGCACTTCAGAGTGAACCGTCACAGGAAATGCTTGCACATACACTGACAGTTATCCGCAGGCGTATAAGGGAGGGCGGTCAGTTCATCGTTGCAGTCGAGCCGTCACTTGAGAGCACACAGATGAATCTTCAGATAGTAAAGACTGCGGACGGAGCAATGTGGTGGTCTGCGTTTACCGGCTTTGAAGAGGAGCTTAAAGGAGCGGACAGCGTAAAATCCACTTTTTTGTCGGACATAGACAAGCTTTTTGAGACCGCGCTTGAAGTACCTGAGATAAATGGTGTTATCATTAATCCGTGGAACAGGACGATAATGCTTGATAAGGAGCTGATAAGAATAATATTGCAGCAAGCTTAGCGGTGGCAATAAAAATGAGCATCCTCCGAGATAATTATACTATGTAAAATATCGTGTATATAAACTATGTACATGAAACAGCCGTCATGACTGTTTGAAATAATGTGCATAGCTTTTATTTGATATTTCGAAGATAATATTATATTTAATTGAAGTATCAGAGAATGTTAAAATGCAGGGATTTTCATTATTTAAATATTGATTTTTTGCGGAACATCATTTATAATACCTCACATAAAACCCATTGGGTGTGGATTTTTCAAGATTGAAAATCTTTTTTCGCCACATAGCATAATAAAGAAAGCTATGTGGTTTTTTTTGCGTAATTTTGGGACAGAGGGACCTGACCCATATGTCCCATGGGAGGATTAGTATGAATCAGACTTTTATGAAGGAGAGGAAGATATTTCCGCTTGTGTTGTCGATGGCACTTCCGATGATGCTGTCGATGGCATTTAGTTCACTTTACAATATTGTGGACAGTTATTTTGTGGCGAAGCTGTCGGAGGATGCGATGACGGCGCTCTCGCTTGTGTTTCCCGCACAGAATCTCATGACATCCGTTGCAGTCGGTTTTGGCGTAGGAATCAACGCAATGATAGCATTCTTTCTCGGAGCCGGACAGCAAAAGAAGGCGAACAGTGCCGCTGCACAGGGACTTATGTTCAGTGTAGTACATGGTATTCTCATCATGGCATTGTGTCTTATCGGTATTCCTTTTTTCCTGCGGGCATTTACGTCTAAGCAGTCGGTTATTGACTTAGGGGTTGAGTATTCTAATATTGTGTTTCTTTTTGCTGTGATAGTCAATGTTGGAATAACATATGAAAAGATATTTCAATCGGTTGGAAGAATGAAAGAGACGATGATATGCATGGTTATCGGATTTGTAGCGAATATTGTGCTTGACCCGATGCTTATATTCGGAATTGGATTTTTCCCACGGATGGGAATAAGGGGTGCAGCTATTGCAACAGGAATCGGGCAGGTGCTCACACTTATCGCATACATTGTTTTTAATAAAGTTAAGCCTCTTCCGGTAAAGGCAGACAAGGAAAGCTTTAAGCTTGATATGGAAGTGTGCGGACGTATGTATGGAATAGGAATCCCTGCCACACTTAACATGGCTCTTCCGTCTGTGCTTATATCGGCACTAAATGGCATACTCTCGGTATATTCGGAGAGCTATGTCCTTGTCCTTGGCGTTTACTACAAATTGCAGACTTTCATCTATCTCCCGGCAAATGGAATCATTCAGGGAATAAGACCGTTGGTAGGATACAATTACGGTGCGGGTGAGAATAAGAGAGTTGAGAAGATATACAGGCTTTCGCTTGGAATGACAGCAATTCTTATGGCATTTGGAACAGTGGCATGTTTGACAGTTCCATCACTGCTTATAGGACTGTTCTCTAACAGTGCAGACACTATTTCTAAGGGCTGTACGGCACTTCGCATTATTTGTCTTGGCTTTATGGTTTCATCATTTTCTGTAACATATTCAGGAACCTTGGAGGCTCTAGGCGAGGGTGTGCCATCGCTTGTCATATCGTTGCTAAGATATATTATAGTGATAATTCCGGCGGCATTTATACTGAGCAAAGCCATAGGAGCAACAGGAGTGTGGTGGGCATTTGTAATAACAGAATGCACAGCAGCAGTTGTCGCATTCATATTGTTCCACAGAATATGGGCCAAAAAAGTAAAAGACAATACATGAGAAACGGGTGTAATAAAAATATACTCCGACAGAGAATAGGTATATAAAATAATATATTAAAAGATATATATTAAAATTATATAGAGAATACACTGACGGTTAAGCAGAAATCAGTGAGTATTAATACGCTAAAAAAGCAAGACTAATATGGAATTGTGCCATTAGGAGTCTTGCTTTTAATTTTTTATTATATGCAGGATTTTCATTGTAAGATTTTATTGCTGATTGGCAGAGGTAGCTGTCATAAAGTCATTAAATCTGCCTGACCATGTAAAAATTTTATTGCATGGGCAGAGATTAAAAACACTTTTGTCCGGTGTTTGCTATAAGACAAAGCACATTGCGAATATCATTGACTTTATCATCAACTTGCCTTAGCTGATTAGTTTTATGAGATTAGTGCCACGCAATTATACGTCTATTTGCATAGGAAAGACGTAAACACATATTTTTTGTCAAGCAGATTTCCAACGATTCCGACCATCTTGCCCATGGTGAAGGCAGCGAGTACGGTTCCGATTCCAAGTCCGTAGAGATGACCGAGGAAGAAAAATGTCATTGCGGCTGTCACGGCAAGACATATCACATCGAAGGCTATCTTAATCTTAGGATATCCGGCTTTGGTTATATCGGCAAGCTCTCTCGGAAAAAGGTCTGTCGGCACAATCGGAAGCTTGCAGCGGTTAGAAAAGGCAATGCCGACACTGAGAAGAAGATAGCTTATCACGAAATATACTATTCTCCAGCCAAGAGCAGTCGGAAGTATGTTAATCCACGCTTTGTTGAGGTCTAAAAGCATGCTGAAAGCGAACCCGACAACGAAGCTGAACAGGTACATCGGCACGAATTTTTTTCTCATAATCATGAGGCTCAAAATAAGAGTTCCCTGAAAAATATAAGTCCATGTTCCGAGTGTCAGCTTTGGAAATACAAGTGAGAATGCGTAGGGAACACTTGATATTGCTGAAATTCCCGCATTTGAGTATAGCATCAGAACTACACTGAAGCTGTTGATTAATACCGCAATGACTAGCGCAAGCTCACCGCAAAAGGTTTTCTTTTCATTAAATGTTTCCACAGATGAAGCTGCGGATATACTGTTGTCCATGTCTGTCTCCATTCCGCGGAGTTTAAAATTCGGTATAAGTGTTTTACACTTGATTGTTGTGTAAAATTAGTAAAACATCCGCTTTTTGATAATCTTTTGATAATCGAATACAGTATACCACCGGAATCTATAATAACAAATCAATAAATTACATAAAATTATAGATTTTATCTATAGTTTTATGTATTATACTATTTATTGAATTTATGATTTAATAGGTTATTTCAGGTAATTGCGAAACAAGTTCGCAATCCTGATTAAAAATGCGGTAAGAATCCTGCAATGTAGGATTCTTAAGATGAGAAGCAGGTCACATCAAAATTAGACATGAAAAAAGACTTCCCAGATGGGCTGCGAAGAAAAGATGATATGAATATAGAATATCATGCAATTAAAGGCTTTAAACTCCGTATGTATTGATGTTTATGAATTTTATCCGCAACAAGTACAGTAACAAGCTGTGTGATTCCCGCAAGAAGTAAATCAGCAAGAAGAGTTTTTTCATTCTGCGTTTTACGATTCGCAATGCAGAAACTATCCTTGAAATGGTTGATTGATTTTTCAACATTTACACGGATTTTATAGGGATCTTCCCATTCATGCGAGCCTCGTTCTACACCGGGATAGGCACGGAGATTTTTCTCAGAATAAATAAAATCATTCGTCCGCAGGAAGAAGTGGTGCATGGATTATCACAGTGGCATTTACGATAAGTTTTTCCGGTCTGCTTATCACGCATCCATTTCATTTTGGGGCATCCAAATTTCATGGTAGGAAGTTTGCTTCTTAAATGAGATTTACTGCCTTCCCGTTTCATAGGAAGCGCAGAATCGTGTGGACAGCAGGGAATGCCATTTTCATTAACTGTGTAGTCAGTTCCTTCCATGGATAATTTTACCCGGAGAGGAATAAAAGCCTTACGAAATCCAATGTCTTCAAAAAGAGATTTATAGATCTCAATCGTATCAAAAGCGGCATCCCCAAGAAACGTCTTCGGCTCTATTAAAGGATGCTTTTTGAAAAAATCAATTGTGACGATACCGTATTTATACGGTGTTTGGCGTTTCACAAACGCCTAATTATATAAGGTTGATGAGAAGGAGGCTGTCAAAATGATGGCGGACACAGATAAAAGACGTATGACAAATTATAACTTTTATACGGATCAGAAATGGGGAAAGGCCGGTAATTATACGTTGTGCCTGAACAGCTCACAGCTTGGATATGACAGGTGTGAAGAGATAATTATGGAATGTAGTAAATAATTAAATTTTACTCATTAAATAGATGGAATATGAGAAGAATTGCTGCAAAAATCCTGTTATTTTAGTTTCTTTTTTGAGGGATAACAGATTTAATTTAATGGTGAAGTGGAAGTAGTGTGAAAAAATAAATATCCGTATATCAAATGAGGGGCAAAATACCTTTCGCCCCTCATTTGCGGTATATCCTTATACAGCTTATATAACTTATTTGTTGCTGCTGTCTGCGGCAACAACAGCATTAATCTGCTCTAAGAGCTGGTCATAATTATCCTGATTATCTATACCTCCGAGAAATGGTTCGCCAACAATATTACCGTTTCTGTCGATAAGTATGGTAGTAGGGAAGGCCATGATATTGCCTGCGTATCTGCCTGCTTCCGTGTCAGAGTCAAAATAGATATTGCGGTAGGATGCACCTTGGCTTTCAAGAAGCTTTAAGGCTTCCTCAATACCTGACTTATTTCCGTCAAGTGTTTCCGTGTTGATACCGATGAGCTCGCCGCCCATGCCCTTAAGAGTTTCATTGAGTTCATTAAGCTTGGAAAGCTCGGCAACACAAGGCTTACATCCATTGAACCAGAAGTTGACAACAGTTACTGCATTTGCGGAGAAGATGCCGTCATCAACGTCATTGCCCTCAAGATCTTTTCCTGTGAAGCCCGGAAATGGATTTGAGTTTTCTTTGACAGATGTACCATCAGCGAATGCTCCGGCAGCCGAAAGCTGGTTCTGGAGTTGGGTTATTTCCTTTTCTATACCACGTATCGTTTCTATGTCGGCACTTACAACCGCAAGCTCCTCCTCCGTGAAAGACGCCTTGTTGGCTTCAAGAGTACTTGCAAGGAAGTCGGCATATTCCATTTCCTGATTTTCACCGGTATTGTCCTTGCTCATGAATCCGAACATCTTGTTCCATACATCGCTATGATCGCTAAACAGCACGTTTTCCTGCTGATAGAGGTCATTCATACGCTCTGTAAGTTCATCTGTGCTCATAGAGGTGCCGGTATTGGCTGAACTGCTTTCGGTGGAGCCGGATATGCTGCTGTCTGTAGTAGTGTTTATGTCCGTGCCGTTATTGCCTTTTCCCGAGCATGCGGTTATTGCAAGTGCTATTGACAGGGTTGTTAATGCAGTGACTAATTTTCTTGTTCTCATAATAAAAATCTCCTTATAAATAAAATATTTTTTGTTTTGTTGTCCGGTATTGTCATGACTTTAGATTATCTGGACGGCTGTTCAATATTCAGGTCCTTCTGTCCGCTTTTGCCGGTTGTGTCCTTCTGTGTGCTGCCAAAACCATATTTGTAGCAGATTGCATTTGCCGGACACGCTTTTATGCAGGCTCCGCAGCGTATGCATTCAGGGTGGTTAGGACTGGCTGTTACATCGACATCCATTTTGCATGCCTTAGTACATTTTTTGCAGCCTACACATTTGTCTGTGTCAACCTTCATCTGAAGGAGCGATACCTTGTTAAAAAGCGAGTATATCGCACCCAGAGGACATATCCATTTGCAGAAGGGTCTGTAAAAGAGAATGCTTAGCACAACGAAGATTATAAGTATTGAGCTTTTAAATGTAAACAGCTTTCCAAGTGCCGAGCGGATTCCGCTGTTGGTAAGCGAGAGTGGGATGGCACCTTCAAGCACTCCCTGAGGACATATATACTTGCAGAAAAATGGATCGCCCATGCCTATGGAATTGGTGACTACTATAGGCAATAGAATGACAAAAACCACAAGTATAACATATTTCAGATATCTGAGAGGCTTGAGCTTTGCTGTGGAGAACTTTTTGCCGGGTATCTTGTGCAGCAGCTCCTGAAACCAGCCGAACGGACATAAGAAGCCGCAGATTGCTCTGCCAAGCAGTACGCCCATAAGAATAAAAAAGCCGGTTATATAATATGAAAACTTAAATTTGGATGAGCCTACCACAGCCTGAAACGCTCCAATCGGGCATGCACCTGATGCAGCCGGGCAGGAATAGCAGTTAAGGCCGGGAACACATACGGTTTTAGCATTTCCGCGATATATGGTTCCTTTAAAAAGGTTCGGCAGATGAATATTGGTGAGTAAAGTGGCAGCAGCCTGTATACATCCACGGAAACGAGCGATTACTTTTGAAAATGTTTTTTTCTTATCCAATTCCTACACACTCCAGACATAATTTTATTGCCTTGCTCAGCACGGTGGCTGCTTCACCACGGTATGCGCCGTATATAAGCATTGCGGTACCGGCAATAAGCAGCGCTGTCTGTACAACAGCCTTTGTTTTACATTTCAAATAAATTTCCCCTTTCATTTGTGATTTTCCTGCACAAGCAGTGCATTGTCAGAATGGCTTATTGACCTTTCGACGTTATTATCATACAATACAGGGTGTTAAATTTGTGTTAAGAAAAGAGAAAATTAAAAATAAAATTGTAAAGCGGACATAAGCATCCCCCTTACCCACCGCTTAGTGCTCTACACACTTGAAGCGGGGGATTGCTTATTCTGCGTTCAAATTACTTATTGGATGCAGTACTGCAGGCATTGCCTGCAGTAGACAGGAGTATAATTATGAGACTGCTTATTGTTGAGGATGAAAAAAAATTGTGCGATGCGATAGCGAAGAGCCTTCATGGAGCCGGATATGAGGTCGATGTCTGTTATGACGGCGATGAAGCGCTCAGTATGATATTTGAAGAGAAGTATGATTTGCTTGTGCTTGACCTGAATCTTCCGGGGACGGACGGAATGGAGATATTAAGGACGCTTCGGCAGGAAAATGAGGAAACCAAGGTTCTCATTTTGTCTGCGAGAAGCCAGATTGCGGATAAGGTGGAGGGGCTTGACGCAGGAGCTAATGACTATATGGAGAAACCTTTCCATCTGCAGGAGTTAGAGGCGAGGGTGAGAAGCCTCACAAGGCGTAGGTTTGTCCAGAAGGATGTGTGCCTTGAATGTGATGGCGTGAAATTTAATACGAGGGAAAGGGCTGCTTATGTGAACGGCGCTAAGGTGATATTGACAAGAAAGGAGAATGGCATACTCGAATATCTTTTGTTAAATCAGGGAAGACCGGTAAGCCAGGAGGAGCTTATTGAACATGTGTGGGATGCGACGGCTGACAGCTTCTCCAATTCCATACGGGTTCATATGTCATCACTTAGAAAAAAGCTTAAGGCGGAGCTGGGATATGACCCGATTGTGAATAAGATTGGAGAGGGCTACAGAATAGGAGATAAGCCATGAGAAAAATATCTCTTCAGTGGAGACTTACTGTAATAACGGCATTGCTTATAGCGGCGATATGTATTTTTCTGAATTTTCTGTTGTACAGGAACGGAATATACTATATTGATTCGCTTCAGAATGTTGTGACTGACCACGGCAGCAGTGCCGAGCAGGAGACCCTGTATATTGATATTCCGGACAGTGAGTGGGATGATTTCGCTTCGCAGTTTGCGGTGCAGATATATGATACCAAGGCAGGCTATCGAAGAAGGGGATGGTTTATAACAGCGGTGGTAACATTTATCGGAGGCATGGTCACATATTTCGTGAGCGGACATGCTCTCAAGCCGCTCAGGGATTTTTCGGCAAAGGTTGAAAAGGTTCAGATACAAAACCTGACAGCGTCCGTTATTGATGAAAAGGGAGCTTCAGAGCTTGTAAGGCTTGGAGATTCTTATAATAAGATGCTGATGCGCTTGTCGGATGCGTTTGAGGTACAGAGACAGTTCACAGGAAACGCAGCACATGAACTCAGGACTCCGCTTGCACTTATGCAGGCGCAGCTTGATCTGTATAATTCCTCCGCACATCCGGATGTGGATTCTGAGACTGCCGAGACGATACAGATGGCTGCCGAGCAGACGGAAAGACTTACAAAGCTTGTTAAGACCTTACTTGATATGAGTGAGCTGCAGACAGTGGCACGAACTGACGAAATAGAGCTTGGCGCACTTGTGGAGGAGGTATTGGCTGACCTTGAACCGCTCGCAAGGGAGAGAGGCATTGTACTTAATGCCGGGGGCTGTGGTGAACTGTATATGACCGGAAGTGATATACTTATCTACAGGGTTGTGTTCAACCTTGTGGAAAATGCGATAAGATATAACCGCGATGGTGGTAGCGTGTATGTGTCGGTTAATAAAAGGGATACTAATGCAGTGATTGCCGTAAGGGATACGGGAAGGGGAATAGCTCCTGAATATATTGAAAGAGTGTTTGAACCTTTTTTCCGTGTGGATAAATCAAGGAGCCGTGAGCTTGGAGGAGTCGGCTTAGGGCTTGCGCTGGTGCGTGAGATAGTGAGGCTTCATGATGGAAGCATTGCCGTAAGTGAGAGCAATGAAGAAGGGACAACATTCGAGGTGGTTTTCCCCTGTGAAACAATATAACGCATCATAGGCTATGCACATATACAGCTTCGTAAATTAAAAACAGTAAATTAGAAGAATAAAAATAGATTGATTTTTTGTCTGATTTTGTGTATAATCCGCTGTATAAATCCCATTGGGTGTGGATTTTTCAAGATTAGAAATCTTTTTTCGCCACATAGCTTAACAGCAGGCTATGTGGTTTTTTTGTGCATTTTTGGTATTGGTAAGGAGAAAATTATTATGAACCGGACATTTATGAAGGAGAGGAGAATATTTCCTCTTGTGTTGTCGGTGGCTCTGCCGATGATGCTGTCGGTGACCTACTCAGGAACGCTTGAAGCGCTCGGAGAGGGTATTCCGTCACTTGTAATCTCGCTTATGCGATATATTGTTGTTATAATTCCGGCGGCGTTCATGCTCAGCAGGGCAATGATTTATAAGTAAAAAAGTAATGGGACAGTCCAAAAAAAGCAAGGCTTATCATATGGCATTGTGCTGTCAACAACGCTACATTCAATGCTTACCGGGCAGCAGGTAAGCATTGGGGCATTTACATAAGTTGCATCTTCCTTGTTTTATGTTATACTGTTTATATAATTTTGCAGAGAATTTAATAATGAAATTTAACAGTTATTAAGTCTCTTAAAACAGGTGAAATCTCAATCGGAAGCTGTGGAGGTGATTTTTTGCGAGTATACGAAAATAAAGAAGAACTCAAAACGGAAATACATAATACATTTGAGAAGTATATTGCAGAATTTGATAATATTCCGGAAAACTTAAAAGATAAGAGAGTTGATGAAGTTGATAGAACTCCGGCAGAAAATCTTGCTTATCAGATTGGATGGACAACATTGGTTCTTAAATGGGAAGAAGATGAAAAAAATGGTATTCAAGTAAAGACACCATCAGACAAGTTCAAATGGAATCAACTAGGTGAGTTATATCAATGGTTCACAGATACTTATGCTCATTTATCGCTACAAGAGCTAAAAGCTCAATTAAATGAAAATATTAATTCTATATATGCAATGATTGACTCGTTAAGTGAAGAAGAATTATTTAAGCCACATATGAGAAAATGGGCTGATGAAGCGACAAAAACAGCAGTATGGGAAGTATATAAGTTTATCCATGTGAATACTGTTGCCCCTTTTGGAACTTTCAGAACGAAAATTAGAAAATGGAAGAAGATAGTGCTATAAATATTAAGAAAGTAATATTTCAAAAAGCTGCATTCATGATAATAGTTGGTCAGTTTGCAAGTATGCAATTTTCATGTAGCTTCATTACATGGCTGCAGTGAACTTGAAAGGAATCATAACACCATGAATATATTCTATCTGAGATATTTTGTCACGTTAGCCCATGAAAAGCACTACACGAAGGCGGCAAAGCAGCTATGTATCACACAGCCAAGCCTGAGCCATGCGATAGACCAGTTGGAGAAGGAGCTGGGCGTGCAGCTCTTTGAAAAGGTGGGGCGAAACACAACCTTGACGCATTTTGGTGAGGAGTTTTTAGTGTGCGCCGAACACACGCTTGCGACACTTGACGAGGGTGTTGAGACGATAAAGAAAAGTGCGGCGGGTGACGGAGTTATAAGGCTTGGCTTTGTAAGACCGCTCGGAATAAAATTCATCCCGCAGCTTGCGGCGGTTTTTTTAAAGGAAAATAAGGATAAAAATATAAAATTTACTTTCAATTCCGATGTGACAGGCAAACTGCTTGAGGGTATGAAGGATAAAAAGTTCGATATTCTATTCTGTTCGGAGCCGCCAATGACATGGGGTTTTAATGCTGTTCCGGTAAAGAGACAGGAGCTGGTGCTTATCGTTCCGGGTTCACATCCGCTTGCAGAGCGCGATGAGATAAGCCTTTGTGAGACGATGGATTATGATTATGTATATTTTCACAACAATTCCGGTATCAGAAAGGTTATAGACGACATGTTCGAAAGGGCGGAAATCACGCCAAGGATTGCCTGCGAGACGGAGGAGGATGAGGTAATTGCGGGACTTGTGTCGTCAGGCTTTGGGATTGCGGTTGTGCCATATATGGATATGCTTTTAAAACTGGATGTCAAGATAATTAAAATCACATCACCTGCTTATGAGCGCAGCTTTTTTATGGTGAACGATGACAGACTGTACATGGCACCTGTGGTTAAGAGCTTCTATGATTTCGTGCTGGACAGGTGCCGATTTTAAAATGCATAGCATAAAAGTAAGGCAAAATCGCACAAACATATAGTGCCTCAACGTGGTAAAGTTGATGAAACGTACACTATAACACAAATTTTTCTTACAAAATTTTTTCGGCTATATGTAGTGGACATACAGAATTTCTTATTAAAAAAATATGCTGCCGGCAAAGCTGCTGTGCATTATAAGGATATAACAGAGAAGTCATTTTTGAGTATGGAGGAATTATGCTTAGGATAGGTGTTGATTTGGGTGGTACGAACATTGCGGCGGGGCTTGTCGATGAGGAGTACAGGATTTTAGACAGGGTGTCGGTAAAGACGAATCTTCCGCGGCCGGCAGAGAGTATCATTACCGATATTGCGGGACTTGTAAACCGGCTCTGTGATAGAAATAATGTTGCGCGTAGGGACATTGAATCGGTCGGCGTGGGAGTTCCCGGAACGGTAAATGAGGATACAGGCTATGTTGAGTTTTCCAATAATCTGGGCTTTGAGATGGTTCCGTTTATCAGCCTTTTTGGAGGTATGGTGGAGACTCCGGTGCATTTTGGAAATGATGCCAATGCTGCAGCACTTGGCGAGTATCTGGCAGGTGGCTATAATGTGAAGTCTTTTGTCATGATTACGCTGGGGACAGGGATAGGAAGCGGAATAATTCTTGACGGAAAGCTTATCAAGGGAATTAACTTTGCCGCCTCAGAGCTTGGGCATACCGTGATTAAGCTGGGCGGAGAGCAGTGCACCTGCGGAAGAAAGGGCTGTTTTGAGGCTTACGCATCGGCGACTGCACTTATAAGGGATGCGAGGAGATTATTGCTGAAAAAGTCAAATGAAGTGGAGAGTATGCATAATACCGTGGGTAATATGACTGATAGAAGTGAAATCTGGAAGCAGTGCGATGGCGATGTCGGCAAAATAGAGGCAAAGCATGTATTTGATGCGGTAAAACTTGAGGATGAGCTTGCAAAAGAACTGTTTTCGAACTATACTGAATATCTTGCGGAAGGAATCGCCAACATTATAAATATCCTACAGCCTGAGCTGGTATGCATAGGCGGCGGGGTTAGCAAGGCGGGGGATATGCTGCTTGCACCTGTGAAGGAGAAGGTTGCGGGAAAGATTTTTTCAAAAAATTCTGCAAGAAATACGGATATCAAGCTGGCACGGCTTGACAATGATGCAGGCATTATAGGGGCTGCGATGCTGTAGCAATTAAAGGGAGAAATGAGGATTAACTTGATATGAGACTGGTAATACAGCGTGTCAACCACGCAAGCGTGAGGGTTGACGGAAATGTGATTGGAAGTATCGGAAAAGGGCTGTTGGTTCTGCTTGGAGTTGCCAATGGTGATACCAAGGAGATGGTCGACAGGTATGTGAAGAAGCTGTCAGGCTTAAGAATATTCGATGATGCGGACGGAAAGACGAACCTCTCGCTTGCGGATGTAGGCGGGGAGCTTCTGGTTGTGTCACAGTTTACATTGTATGCCGACTGTAAGAAAGGAAACAGGCCAAGCTTTGTAAATGCGGGTGCTCCTGATTTTGCCAATGATATGTATGAGTATTTTAAGGAGAAATGTGTTGAGACGTTCGGCAGGGTTGAGTGCGGAAGCTTCGGAGCCGACATGAAGGTAGAGCTTGAAAATGATGGACCGTTCACGGTTCTATGGGACAGCGATTGGTGGTAGTAAAAACATGTGTATAAGGGGGAGTTATGAACAACTATCTTATAGTTACCGGTGGATATACGGACGATAATTTTGCCGTCCGGTGGATAAAGAATAATAATTTTGACTGCATGCTTGCTTCAGATTCCGGGATGGAATTTTTCAGGCGCACAGGTATTGTGCCGGATGTCATAATAGGGGATTTTGATTCGGTAAATGCAGATACATTGGATTTTTTTAAGAAAAAAAATGATATAGAATGGACGAAGCTCAATCCGATGAAGGATGACACAGACACGGAGGCGGCTCTAAGGCTTGCCATTGAAAAGGGAGCACAGAGCATAACACTTCTTGGTGCGACAGGCAGCAGAATAGACCATGTGCTTGCCAATATTGAGCTTCTTGGAATAGGACTTAGGCAGAAGGTACAGATGCAGATTGTGGATGCACACAACAGAGTCAGGATGATTGATTCGGGACTTACCATAAAAAGGGACGAGCAGTTCGGAAAATTCGTGTCCCTGATACCGTACAGCATGAGGGTTGAGGGGGTATGTCTTGAGGGCTTTAAATATCCGCTTGATAATTACTGCATGAGCAGGTTCAATTCGCTTGGAATAAGCAATGAGATTACGGAGGCTGAGGCAAGGATAAGCTTTTCCGATGGGATAATGGTTGTAGTGGAGGCAGTTGACTGATATGGATAAACATTCACAGAAAAACGGTATTATAGAAGGTACAATATGGAAGCAGCTTCTTATATTTTTCTTTCCGATTCTTGTCGGTACTTTTTTCCAGCAGTTGTATAACACGGTGGATGCCGTGATTGTGGGGCAGTTCGCCGGAAAGGAGGCACTGTCGAGTGTCGGCGGTTCGTCGAGCCAGATAATCAATTTCGTGGTCGGATTTTTTACAGGCCTTTCGGCGGGAGCAACGGTTATTATCTCACAGTTTTACGGAGCTAATGACGCAAATAAGATACATAGAGCGCTGCACACGGCATACGCATTTTCGATTGTGGGTGGAATAATAGCGGGAATAATCGGAATCGCACTCACAGTTCCGGTTATGAAGCTTATGAATACGCCGGAGGAGCTTATGCATGATTCGGCAATGTATGTGATGATATATTTTGGCGGACTGGTGTTTATTTTTGTCTATAATATGGGCTCGGCAATACTGAGGGCGATAGGTGATTCTAAAAGACCGTTATATTATCTGATAATATGCTGTTTCATAAATATCGTGCTGGATATTGTATTTGTGAGCGTGTTAAAGCTTGGGGTGCTGGGTGTCGCAGTAGCGACCTTTATTTCACAGCTTGTAAGTGCAGTGCTTGTGACAAGGGCGCTTATGTACCACACTGAGGGTATGAAGCTTGTGCTGAAGGAGATAAGGCTGCATGGGGACGTGCTTCCTGCGATGCTTAAGATCGGACTTCCGACGGGAATACAGTCAAGCATGTACAGTGCCTCCAACATAATAGTGCAGTCTGCACTCAACGGCTTCGGCGTTGACACGGTGGCTGCATGGTCGGCATTCGGAAAAGTTGACAGCATGTACTGGATGATAAATACAGCATTCGGAATAGCGGCTACGACCTTTGTCGGACAGAACTTCGGTGCAGGAAAGTATGACAGGGTTAAGAAGGGAACGCTTCAATGTCTTATGATGGATATAGCTGCGGCGTTGCTTTTCAGCACGCTGGTGCTGACGTTCGGACAGTATATGCTGAGGATTTTTACCTCGGAGACAGAGGTTATCAGACTTGGCGTGAGGGTTATGAAAGTTATATCACCTGCATACTTTATTTTCGCATTTATTGAGCTTCTGTCCGGCTCCCTAAGGGCACAGGGGCATGTGCTTGTGACAACCATTATGACTATGCTCGGAGTGTGTGCATTCAGGGTGGTATGGGTGCTTTTCATAGTTCCGCAAGGTAAGCTTGAGCAGATAGTGTTCTGCTATCCGGCGACATGGACAATCACAGCCGTAGGAATGATTATTTATTATATTTATAAGCAGCGCAGTATAATAAAGAAATATAAGAATACATTGTCCGCTTAAACTGGCAGGTTTTACTTTATAACTGCATGCGGTAATCGGATATAGAAAATGGAGTAATACAGATATATGGAATCAAAAAGAGAATTGACGAAGGATATGACAAAGGGTCCGTCTGCGAGGCTGCTACTCGTTTTTGCGCTGCCGCTTATGCTGGGGAATCTTTTTCAGCAGCTCTACACGATGGTGGATACCATTATTGTCGGTCAGGGTGTCGGCATAAATGCACTGGCATCACTTGGGGCGTCCGACTGGCTTAACTGGATGTTTATAGGCTTTGTGACGGGAATCACGCAGGGCTTTTCCATTATTTTTGCACAGTTTTATGGTGCCGGTGATGCTAAGTCGCTCAGAAGCTCAATAGGTAATGCACTTGTGCTTACAGCACTTGCCGCTATCTTCTTTACGGTGGCGGGACAGCTCGCAATAGTGCCGGTTTTAAAGCTCCTTGACACCCCGGCAGATATTTTTGCAGGCTCGGAAAACTATCTGAGGATTATGCTGGGCGGAGTGGCAGTGAGCCTTATGTATAATTTTGAGGCGGCGCTTTTAAGGGCATTGGGTGACAGCAGGACACCGCTCATGGCGATGATCACGGCGGCGTTGACGAACGTTGCGCTTGACCTTCTTTTTGTCCTTGTTTTCAAGTGGGGAATAGCAGGGGCAGCATCAGCGACCATTATTGCCCAGGGAGTATCAGTTGTATACTGCTTTTCAGCTATAAGAAGAATAGACATGATAAGAATAAACAGGCAGGACATTTGCATACATGCCGCAATGTCTAAGAGGCTGTTGATAGTCGGTCTCCCGATAGTATTCCAGAATACCATGATAAGCATAGGAGGAATGATACTGCAGTCCGTCGTGAACAGCTATGGATTTCTGTTTGTTGCAGGCTATACCGCTGCTAATAAGCTATACGGACTGCTTGAGACGGCTGCAATCTCCTTTGGCTTTGCAATCACAACCTACACGGCGCAGAATCTTGGGGCAGGCAATTTTAAACGTATAAGGAAGGGCATGAGAAATGCGGTTATAATGGCACTTATCACATCGGTTGTTGTATCCGTCTGCATGCTCATTTTCGGACGCCCGATTCTCAGGCTTTTCATATCTAACGAGACAGGGCATGTGGAGGAGGTGCTTGGAATAGCTTATCTATATCTTAGCATAATGAGCTGGTTTTTGGCTATCCTGTACGCACTTCATACCTACAGAAGTGCGCTTCAGGGGCTTGGAAATACAGTCGTTCCTATGCTGTCGGGAATTATGGAGTTCATAATGAGGACAACTGCTGTCATGCTTCTTCCGAGATTTGTGGGTGAGAAAGGTGTGTTCTATGCGGAGGTGCTTGCGTGGACAGGTGCAACCGTGATCCTTGTCACGTCATACTATGCCGTGAGGAGAAAAATAGAAAAAAAGCTGAAAATTACTTAATCCCTATTGACATAGTAGGGATTGAGTAATATACTTGCAAAAAACATAAAACGTGAGGCTATGGCTGGCGACAGCCACAAGCAGGAAGGAGATTGTGTATGTCTAACATTTACAAGGGAGCAGTTGAACTTATCGGAAAGACACCTTTGGTTGAGGTGGTCAATGTTGAGAAGGAGCTAGGGCTTAAGGCTAGAGTACTTGTGAAGCTTGAGTACTTTAACCCGGCAGGAAGCGTCAAGGACCGTGTAGCTAAGTCGATGATAGAGGACGCTGAGGCCAAGGGGCTTTTGAAGGAAGGCTCTGTAATCATTGAGCCTACATCAGGAAACACAGGTATAGGTCTTGCATCCATAGCAGCATCTAAGGGCTATAGAATCATCCTTACAATGCCTGAGACAATGAGCGTTGAGCGCCGCAACATCCTTAAAGCCTATGGCGCTGAGATTGTGCTCACTGAGGGAGCTAAGGGAATGAAGGGTGCCATCGCAAGGGCTGAGGAGCTTGCCGCACAGACACCGAATAGCTTCATCCCGGGACAGTTCGTAAATCCTGCCAATCCTAAGGCTCACAGAGAGACAACAGGTCCTGAAATCTGGGAGGACACAGATGGGAATGTCGATGTGTTCGTTGCAGGTGTAGGTACGGGAGGAACCCTCACCGGTGTAGGCGAGTACTTAAAATCCAAGAAGCCTGATATCAAGGTGGTCGCAATGGAGCCGGCTTCATCACCTGTCCTTTCACAGGGCAAGGCAGGGTCACATAAGATTCAGGGTATCGGAGCCGGCTTTGTTCCTGATGTGCTTAACACTAAGGTATATGATGAGATACTCACGGTTGAGAACGATGATGCGTTTGCAACAGCCAAGCTTCTTGCAAAGAAGGAGGGTGTTCTTGTCGGAATATCCTCAGGTGCGGCATTGTCTGCGGCAATTGAGCTTGCCAAGAGACCGGAGAATGAAGGAAAGACTATCGTGACACTCCTTCCTGATAGCGGAGACAGATATTATTCTACAGCGCTTTTTACAGAGTAGAATTATAGATACGATTATATCAACCGATAAATAGATATTTGCGAAAAAAACTGCTGCTTGTACAGATTAGATATTTTAGTCTGTTAAGCAGCATTTTCTTTGTTATAAACGCTCTATGGGGATGCACACTGCGGCATCCAATATAGATATAGCAAGCGACCGGCACATTCTTTGTTTTCAGATAGATGCCTGAAAGCGGAATTCACCATTTTCGGCAAAAAAGCCATAGATGCCATGATATTTTTCTATCACTGATATCATGCTCTGGATTCCTATGCCATGTCCGTTTGCTGATGTGGTTGGAATATCATTTTTAAAAACAGGTGCCGTGTGATAGCTGTTGGACATGTTGATGCATAGCTGACAGTTTTTTTCGTACAATTTAATGTTGATATATCTGTCTTCCGGCTGTGGAAGCTGGACGCAGGCATGGATCGCATTTTCAAAAGCGTTGGCAAACAGACTGCAAAGGTTAGTTATCCGGAATCTTGAAAAATCGTAAGCAGTGACGGAAATGTCCACTTTTATATCATTTTCTCTTGCTTCATCAGCATAGTATGAAAAAATAAGGTTCAGGGCTTCGTTTGTGCAATATTTTACAACTTTGCTGTTATCGAGAGAGGTACATATTTCACTGATGTATTCTAGCGCTTCCGAATTTTGGTTTTCCCTGATGCATTGGCTTATGAAATTCAGATGATGGCGCATATCGTGACGGTATATGGCGGCCTGTTTTTCAGAGTTGGATATCTGCTGCATCTCTTTTTGAATCTGTATTGCTGCGGTTCGAAAAAGAAGATTTTCATGTTCGGCTTTATTTTTTTTGTTGGCTGATTCGAGAGAAAAGATTGAAAGTATCAAATATAATAATACAATAAAGCTGTCAACAAAATCTATAATAACAGTACCACCTGTGTAGAGAAGGTCAGTGTAGACTGTAAAGGCATATTCAAGTATATAGTAGGCAAGCGGAAGCAGAAGAAAAGGCAGAAGGGCTGTTATGTCCTCATATTTAAGCTTTTCAATGTATGATGATAAATATTTTATTACAAGTATCAATAGCGGAATGGTCACTAAAATAGCTGTAGCATTAGCTATGTCCTGATTGTATCCGAAAAATGATGACACCAGCGTTCCAATCCATTTTCTGGGTGTGCACAGCAGATAAGCTGTGAGAACTGAAATGGTGGACATGCAGATACTCTGATGGAAAACAAAAAATATCAGAAGGATGAGTGGAAGATGTATTAGCAGCGGATAGCATGTGTATAATGTCTGCTTTCCTAAAAAACGGTATGCGGCAAGCTGTATAATGCCGAATCCGATGATAGTAAATACATAATGCTTTTTATAATCTTCAAAATGCATGCCTACAAAGTAAAAGGACGCAGTAATTCCAAAGAAAAGGACAAAGGCATAATTAGCAAGGTCAAGAATATTTGAAATATTTATCATGGCATTTCCTCCATTTGAAAGGCGAGATACTGTTTTTTTATTTCACTCACTCTTCGCTGTGCAAGAGGAATGATTTTTCCGTTTTGAAGCTGCATGTCTGTGCTGCCGATTGAACGGACAAAGTTCATATTGACGGCAAATGAACGGTGAGCCAGTATAAATTCATGGTTTTCCATAAGCTTGCCGCATATTGATGTAAAACGTTCCGAACATTCTAATTGTGAATTGTTATTAAGGTAATAGATTACTTTTCTGTTGAATGCTTCCACACAGATAATATTGGATAATAGAAGCTTATGTACTCCGCTAGTATTTTTTACCACGATATATTTAGGACTGTCCGCCTTCTTCTTTTCAAGGATATCATTAAGTGCGTGAAAAAGATTATCTTTTGTTATAGGCTTTAGAAGGTAGTTGGCAGCCTTAACGGTATAACTTTCCACTGCAAATTCAGGCGAGGATGTCAGGAAAATAATATCGGAGGCTTTATCAAAGCTTCTGATTTCCTTTGCAAGGGACATACCGCTTAAAACAGGCATAATAACGTCAAGCAGATACAGGTCGTATTTTTCATAGGCAGCCTTTGAGGCAAGCTCGACACTGCTTGTATAACACTTATAAGTAATCGGAATATCATGCTCTGAAATATAATTGCTTATTAAAGAAGATATCGAGGAAATTTCTTTTATTTCATCATCACATATTGCTATTTTCAACATTCGTTTATTCACCCAGAAAAATTTTTTATGTAATTTATTATAAACTTTATATCAATAAATTTCTACAGCCAACTCATATCGTTCATGTCAAAAAAATTGTAATTCATGCAAATTCGTCCATAAAAGCTTTTTTATAGGCTATTATATATAATAAATAGAATGATATCAGGGTCAAAAGCTCAAAAAGCCGTTCGTGCTTGCACGATTAGGCTTTTGAACTTGGGACCCGCAAAACATGAGGAAGCAGCGATTTACGCAGTAAATCAGCGGATTCCGAATGTTTTAGAATTGCGCGAGCTGTTTTACAGCGGAGCAATTCGAGGATATCAAATGAGGGGCAAAATACATTTTGACCCTCATATCATAGAATTATAGTAGTACTTTTGATTTATAAAATAAAAGAGATGTGAAGCATCGATTTTATATGAGAAAAATCAAAAACGAATTGCGAATATAATTGACAAATGACAGGAGGAATATGTGATGTGGAGAAAAATCTATAATGCAATATGGGCGGACAAAGCCAAAAGAACAGCATTGCTCACAATCCTTATTGCGTTGATTGTGTCCGGCACAGCGCTTGCAGTAGTAAGTGCTATCGGAAAAAATAAGCCGGTGCAGAGTACGCCAGGTGAGCAGACACAGATTGAATCAAAAGCTTCGAATCTGCCACAGGAGAGTGGGCAGGCTGCCGGTTCAGAGAAAGAAACCGGACAAATTGAGGCAGATGGGCAGACCGGACAATCAGGCGAACAGTATGAAAAGCCGGATGAGACGGAACTTGCAGCACAGGAGACTTCAAAAGGAACAGCCGGGGAAAATTCCTCACAGGCGGCAAATGATACACAGTCTGCCACAGCCGGAGAGGAGAGTACCTCCGATGTGACAGAGAGTGCACCACGGGAGAATCTTCCGCATGAGGATGGGGAGCAAAAAGAGCAGTATGCGGTTAATTTTGTCACGCAGAACGGAAGCGTACTTAAGACAAAGTATGTTGAGCAGGGGACTAAGATAAAGAGTTTTTCCACACCTTACAATGAAGGGAATATCTTTCTTGGATGGTACTATGATGATGTTTTTACAAGTCCGGTTATGGAGGATGACAGTGTAAATAGCGACTTAACATTATATGCGGCATATAAGACAGCCGAGCAGCTAGAGCCTGTGGAAAATATAGTTTTTACCGCAGAGGAGAATGTAGACGGCAGGAATTTTACTGTTACAGTTGTCACAGACGATAAGAAGTTAGATGCAGAGGGAGTGCGTGCAGCTTTAGATGTCAAGAACCTCACTGACCCTGAGCAGACAGACATTGTCGATGTGACAGGTGCGGATGGAGTCTATGTTATCACAGGAAAGACTCCTAAGACAGAAAACAATTCATCAATGACAGTTCCAGGCTTTGAAGATTGCTGTACATATAGAATTGCACTCACTGATTCGAGACTCAACTTCAAAGACCAGCCTGATACAGTGAGGGAATATAATTTTACTACAACTAAAAATGAAGTGTTGAATGTATCACTTGACAGTGACATTGTGTATATACCGTTAAGCGATTTAAAGAATATAGTTAATGATGGTGAGCAGGTCGATACACTGAGCATAGCACTTTACAAGGCAGATAAAAACGGGACCTTAGGACCAGCAGAGCTTACACAGGGTGAGTTTGATTATGATAAAGGAACATTGAATGTAGGGGATGTAGTATCAATATATGCCGGGTTAAGGCCCGACCTTAGAACACTTGATACACCGGATGAGGATAACGGAGATATCGCATATATCGAGATAACAGGTAAGAAGAATGGCAGGTACAGTTATAAAAATGCTGCTCCTGAGGATGTAATTTTTACACCGGATATCCTGCCTGTATCCAGTGCAGTTTTAAAAAGCGGTACAGATGAAAAGCTTACAGTTGAGAACAAGGTACTTGACTATTCGACAGATGTGTATGAGAATATCGGACTTGACAGCCAGACAACGGTTGATGCAGGAGATTATATAGCTTTTTACAGTGGTATATTCGGAATTTCCGAAGGGGAAAATGCTGCCGTCATAGAAAAATACGGAATGGTAACAGCAGTTACCCAAAATGATAATGATACTACCACGATTGAATATGAGACGGTTGAGTTTGAGGAAGTAGTAAGGACCATGGATATCTATGCGAGCCAGCAGATGTCCGGAGCAGAGATGATTGAAGGCGTGGATATCGCATCAATCGAGAAAGCGATTGAGCAGCAGGCTGTGGAGAGCGGATTTGCAGACGAAGCAGCACAGTATCTTGCATCCTTGGCACTTGCGACAGATAATTTTACGAAGCTTCAGGATAACATGAATCTTGAAGATTATAAGGTTATCCTTGAGGACGGAAGTACAATATTGCCGGAAGAGTTACAGCTTATGTCATCCGATATATCGGTTGAATGTGAGCTTGAGGACGGATATCCGAAGGCGACAATCAGCACCACACCTAAGAATCTTTCACAGGCAGAAGGTTCTGCCGCAAGAGATAATGGACTCAGTGTGGAGCTTGAGGTCAGGGCTAAGATTACAATGGGCAAGAAGGGCTCTGAAAATCAGGTTGAGATAACTGTGAGCGGTAAGTTTACTGAGGAAGTCGGGCTTGACCTCGGAGTGAGCAGCAAGGCAGTCTGGAAGGTATGGGGAATATTCCCTTACATTGCAGAGTACCGTGTGACAGCCAATATTGATGTGCTAAATTATACAGGTATTGAAGTGAGTGCCGTAATGGTCACTAACAGCAGTGATGATGACGATGACAAGGATGGATTTGATACAGCGCTTGATATAGCAGACCAGATTAAAGAGCTTATAGAGCAGGCGAAGGATGATGGTGAGGATGAAAATTCCGAGGACAATGCAAGCAGGCTTGTCAAGCGTTACAGCGATATGATGGATGAGGAATCCGACTGGATAAAGCTTTTTGAGCAGAATATAATCAATCAGGAAAAGCTTTTACCTCCATGTTTTCCTATTATTGCCGTCAGCCTTGAAGTGGATTTTGTTGTGAAGGTTGATGCCTGTGTCGCAGTAGGCTTTGATTTTGATTATATAACAGGTAAGCGTTATACTTATACGATAGATGTATTTGCTGGAAATGTATATAACGATACGGTACAGCTTATCGAGGATGCTTATGAGTTCGATTTCTATGTAATGGGCAGACTTGCCGTGAGAGCGGGGCTTGAGTTTGAATTCAAGGTAGGAGTATTCTCGACTAAAATAGCATCGGTTGGCTTTGTTGCGGAGGCGGGAGCATACACCAAGCTGTGGGGATATTTCTATTATGAACTTAAATACACGCAAAGCCTTGGAAAGAGCCAGCAGTATTGTGGAGCATTGTTGATAGATGTTGGTGCTTATCTGGATGTGGCACTTAAAGCACAGGCGATTAACGACCGGTATACAGCAATGTATACACTTATCGACAAGGAATGGTCACTGTGGTCTGTCGGAAACAGGGACAGCATACTTGATTTTACGACAGCTCAGGATGACATGCCATATATGAAGATGAAACAGCATGTCCGTTCGGTGGTAGTGCCTGACAGTGTATTTGACCTTACATATCTTGACCTTGTTGAGGGCGGTGAGGCTCATGCGGTATATGATGATTATTATGACCCTGTGAAGCTTGAAAGCAGCAGAAACAGAAATAATTTTGATATAGTGTTGACTAATGACAAGTTTTCTTATGACCCGCAGACAAACACTATAACGGTAACACCTGATAAGGATGATAAGAAGCTTGAGGGTGAAATGATTATAACATGGAACAGATATCCGCTTGCATTTTCATCTAAGCCGATACAGAGAAGACTTTCACTATATTGGGACAATTTACGGGATGGATATGTTATAGTTCCATATACCAACGGAGGAAGCTATATTGGTATTATCAATGCAGCATTTGAAAAGAAGATAGATAAACCGGCAGACCCGGTAAAGATGGGTTATGATTTTGCGGGATGGTATGAGGATGAGGAGTGTACGCAGGCTTATGAGTTCCCTGAGCTTATGCCGGCACAGGATACGAATATATTTGCAAAATGGACACCTTCCGATAACACAGCTTACCGTGTAGAGCACTATAGAGAGCAGATAGTCTCAGGAGAGTATGAGCTTGCCGAGTATGAAAGCTTTACAGGAACTACGGACAGCTATGTGACGCCGGAAGTCAAGTCGTATGAGGGATATAATTCACCTGCGTCACAGGAGATAAGAATAGAGGCGGACGGAAGTACGGTTCTTCGTTATTATTATCCGCTTGAATGGCATACAGTCACATTTAAGGATGGTGAAGCAGGGGACGCAAGCGTAAGCTATGAGCTTAAATACGGTGCAGCGATTGTTCCTCCTATGGTTGCGGCAGATGGCTATACGTTTATCGGATGGGATAAGGAAGTAGCTTCGACTATGGGAACAGAGGATGTAGTATATACAGCACAGTGGAGCAAGAATCCGGATACACAGTACAGAGTTGAGTACTATGTGCAGGATATCGATGGAACATACAGGCTCAAGGATATGTTCACCGCACAGGGATATACAGGCTCGGAAATTACTGCTGACAGCTTAAGAAAGACTTTGCTTGAAGGTGAAACTGCTGCTGATGAAGTATTCTGTGTAGACGGCGGAATTGTATTCGAGAATATGACTGTGCTTGGAATGGCATGCGATACAGTCAATGTGGCACCGGATGGAAAGATGATAATTAAAGTCAACTACAGACGTGAAAAGTATTCGTATACATTTGATTACGGATATGATGATAAGGTTATCACAGCCGATACATGCTATGAGGGTGCGCTAAACATACCTGAGAATGTTACAAGAGACGGATATATATTTGCAGGATGGAGCCTGGATGGAAAAAATTCTGTTAAGGTAAGCAGTGTTATGGGAAAAGAGGACATTGTATACCATGCACTGTGGACACCTGTCACATATACAGTATATTTTGACGGTAATTCCAAATACGCACAAGGAGATATGGAGGATATCTCACTCACATATGATGAGCCGGTAACTCTAACGGCCAATGCATTCGTGCGTGACAATTATGTGTTTGGCGGATGGAGCCTCACAAAGGATGGCGAAGTGCGTTATACCGATTCTGAGAATGTCAAGAATCTTTCTAATGTGGACGGCAGCACAGTAACATTGTATGCGGTGTGGGTTCCGGAGGAATACAAGATTACATACGAGAACCTGTATGATGGTGTCAATGCTAATGTTGGTTCGTATAACATTGAAAGTGAGACAATCGTACTGAAAGCTGCGGTTAGAGCAGGTTATGTATTTGCAGGCTGGTATGATAATCAGGAATTTACAGGTGATGTAGTTGATAAGATAGAAAATGGAAGTATCGGAAATCGTGTCCTTTATGCGAGCTGGAGCCCTGCAACGGATACGAGATATCGTGTAGAGCATTATCTACAGCAGCTTGATGGCAGCTATGCGCTTGACAGTACGGATGTACTCACAGGTGTTACAGAGGATATTGTTACACCACAGACTAAGGACTATGCAGGATTTACCGCTCCAAAGCAGCAGACACTTGAAATCACAGCGGACGGAAATGCTGTGTTAAGATATGAGTATACCAGAAACAGCTATACAATCACATTCGATGCAACGGAAGGTACGCTTGAAGGCGATGACTCTATAACAGCATTGTACGGTGCAGAGATAACACCTCCTTTGGCATCAAGAGAAGGCTACGGCTTTGCCGGCTGGTATGACGGTGATGTAAGATTTGATGTGAGGACGATGCCTTCAAAGGACATGAAGCTTACCGCAGCGTGGAAGGCAGGTGAGTATGGATATACAGTAAATTATTACCAGCAGAATGTGGATGGTTCAGATAATTACACACTTGAAGTGAGTGTACACGATACAGCACCGATGGACAGTGATGTTGAGGCTTTACAGGAAAGCTTCGAGGGATTTACGGCTTTCGATGATGTAAAGACAATCAGAATCGGCACAGATGAAGACAAGAATGTAGCAGATTACTATTACACAAGAAATCAGTACAATCTTAGCTGGAATCTTTCAGGTGGTGTGGCAGATAATTATACATCCGGAATGGTTTACTATGATGCGAAGATTACGGCACCGGTACCAGTGATAGAAGGATATTCATATGAATGGGATAAAGAACTGTTTACGAATATGCCTGCACAGGATATCGAGTATACGGCGACATGGAAGGCTGACAGCTACATTATTACTTTTGACTTAAACGGAGGAAGCATAGACGGCGATACAAGCAAAAATGTAGTATTTGATGATGTCTATGGAGAACTTCCGAATCCTTCTAAGAAGGGATGTATATTTGACGGATGGTTTACAAAGCCTCAGACAGATTCTGATGAAGGCATACAGATAGCAGAAGATACAGTTGTAAAGACTGCACAGAATCATGTTCTCTATGCACACTACACACCTATTGAGTATACGATTTTGTATGGAAATGTGGATGGTGCAGAAAACAGTAATCCGGATTCCTACAATGTCACAACAGGAAGAATAGAGTTAAAGCCGGCAAAGAAGACAGGATATACCTTTGAAGGCTGGTATTACGACAAGGAATGTGAAGGCAGCCCTGTTGAGGCGATAGCTGCGGCAAGCACAGGTGACAGAGAACTTTTTGCCAAGTGGAAGGAAAACAGCTATAAGGTTGTATTCCATTCTAATAATGGAGGTGATATCACAAGTGAGCAGAGCTTCACATACACTGAGAGCAAGGCACTTAATACGAACAGCTTTACTAAGAAAGAATACCTGTTCACAGGCTGGTCATTGAAGGCAGGACAGGATGCGGTGTACGCAGATGGTGAGGTTGTTTCGCAGCTTGTGCCGGATGATAATGGTATAATTCATCTGTATGCAGTATGGACACCTGTAAGATATCGCATAATATATGCAAATATGGATGGTGCACAGAACGCATCTGAGAATCCTGACAGCTTCACAGTTGAGGATGATTTACTTACACTCTATGAACCGGCTAAGGCAGGATACACATTTGAAGGCTGGTATACTGATGACGCATATAATAATAAAGTGACAGCACCGATAAAACTTAAGGTGGGATATGAGCCGATATTCTATGCAAAGTGGTCAGTGAATTCTTATGTTATCACTTTTGACAGTTGTCTGGGTGATTCTGTTCCTACAGAGACTCTTGATATGATATATGATACGGCTAAGAACCTTACGCTTATCTCGGATATGGAGGGCTTTGAAAGAACCGGATATACATTTGAAGGCTGGGCACTTGAAAAGAACGGCGAGCCTGTATACAGCGATGGAGCTACAGTGAAGAATCTTGCAGAATATGGAAACATCAATCTGTATGCGGTGTGGACATTGAATGTATTTAGTATCAGTTATGATGCGGGAGCCGGAGCAATATCTAACAACAATCCTGCAAGCTACAGCATTGAGGACAATGATATTACGCTCAATGCACCTGAAGCTAAGGAGGGTTATAAGTTCCTTGGCTGGTATGAAGGGGATGTCCTTGTATCGGAGATTGTGAAGGGAACACAGAAGGATTATAACCTGACAGCAAAGTGGGAACATGGAGGAATCTTTACTCTTTCACTTGAAGGCGAGGAGGCAATAACACTCAATGACGGCTCAACAGGAACAAGGTTTACTTACAAAGTAATAAGGACTCTTCCTGAGGGTACACAGGCGATATCTAATCCGATATATGTATACTATAGAACTATAAATGGCACAGCGTACGGCTCAACGGTTGACATTGACGTAGCTCTTGATAAGTATCATTTCAAGCATGTCGGTGGAGAGAATGTCTATCTGACATTCGCATCCGGTGATATGGAGAAGACCTTCACTGTTGAAGAGTGGGGAACCGAGACTACAGCGGATGCAGCGGCAAGCTTTAATATCAATAATACCGACAGATATTATGATGTGGAGTTATATAAGAGCATAGATACAAAGGGCAAGTATCCGGGAAGCCTTGGTGATCCAAAGACATACAGAAGAACGATAAAGGCATTGCCGCAGTATGATGTAGCAGGCATTTATGATAAGTGGTATACTTATGTGAAGAATGTAAACTGGACTACAAGCCAGAAAGACCAGAAGACTGTAGATTACGGCAGGGGACCGAATGCTTGGTTTGATTCACTCCATACAGCACTTGCAAATGCAGGTGTAGATGCCATAACCAGAAGCTATATAAAGAATGTTGCAACACAGGCAGGCTTCTATATAACAGCGGATGTGCAGGATATTGAGGATAGCTGGTGCTGGTTAAGATTATACAGTGCAGGGACAGGATACTTCGGACAGTATGCTTTTGATATATGTGCCGGAGGAGTGCAGTCTGATATTGCATTTCCTTTTACAGGAAGCAGGCAGGGTAATATCGAGTTCAAGTACGGCAGCGGCGGCTGGACATCAAATGGATATGGATCATCCAGCAATGGATATGTTGTTTCAGGTTCACCGACATATGCAAAAATCGGCATAAACGATTCTGTACTGCTAGAAGCAGGTGCTACAGGAAAAGGTGAGAATAAGTGGTGGATTGGAGCGGTTGACGCACACTATAAAGTATTCGATACAAATGCACCTAAGCAGGTAGGTCTTGCCAACCTTGCGTTTGGAAAGTATAAGGCAGGGGATACTATCACTATAACAGTTATATATGATGAGGTTATAAAGAGTACTTCCGGTATGGGGCTGTCAGCTATAAGCGGACTTCCTGTTAAGGATGTACAGTTTGCCGGCGGAGAAGGAACGAATGCACTTATATTTACAGCTACACTCACGGATGATTTCGAGGTAACACCTGATTTCAACAATGAGATAAAGGCATTGAAGCCTGCTGTAGGAACAGTGTCGGATGCTGTTGGCAATCACAACTAATTTCAGCGTATTTCTAAATTTCAGATATTTTACCGAGAGCGGCAGGGTGTCATTTACATGGCACCCTGTCTGCATTATAATAAGAATATGAAAAATATAAGAACAAAAAAAGCAAAACTATATATAATCCTGATAATTACATTATTGATAACCGGCTTTGTCACGGCATGCACAGAGCGGCAGGCCGGTAAAGCTGCTACAGCAGATAAAGATATTCGTGTAGCTGTTGTTGATACAGGTTTTTCTGATAAATCAATACCTGATGGCAGCATCGCAGGCGGAAAGAATTATATTGTTGAGAGCATGGGAACAGACGACACATACGGACATGGGACTGCTGTCGCGTCAATTATTCTTGAAAATGTTCCAGATGCAGAGCTGGTTGCCCTTGTGAGCAGTATATATGACCATGGAAAGCTTACGCAGGTGGATGCGGATACTTTTGCCAAGATAATTATGGATGCTGTCGATGTATACGAATGTGATGTAATCAATGTGAGTGCCGGTTTTGCTGCCGATGTTGAGACTGTAAGGCAGGCAGTTGATTATGCCAAGGAAAAAGGTGTTGTGATAGTGGCAGCGGCGGGGAATGATTATCAGGACAATCCTGATGCAAAATACTATCCGGCTGCTTATGAATCTGTGATTGCAGTAGGGTCGATGAATGAAAATAAGACATCGATATCGGATTTTTCACAGAGAGGTGAATGGGTTGATATATACGAGTGCGGAGAGAACATTACTGTTAAAACTTTAAGTGGTAATGAAAGAATAGTTTCCGGAACGTCATATTCGGCGGCTATAGTGACCGCTAGAGTATGTAAAATATTGGAAGAGAATTCTAACGCGGAGATGGATGATGTGATGAAGGCGATTGAAAGATTGGATTGATAATCTATTACTCCAACTAACAACAGTTGCATATATCTAACTTTTATGATACTATACTAATGCCGAGCGTTTACGCATCGGCATTTTATTGTGTGCAGATAGGCAGATGCGAAAGTAAATTATGATTATCGGATGATGTGCAATATAGTAAAATTGCATAACGTCCGGATTAAAAATATATAGTTTCGCAAACGCCTATGTATTAGAAAAAGAAAAGGAGAGGTTACATAGCATATGATGATGGACAAAAGGCTGATTAACACAGTAAACGACAGTAAGAAATATATTGCAGGCAATGTGGTATGCCAGTGGGTGTCACTTGCAGCTAATATAACTATGATGATGGCGGTGACACGACTGCTGATGCAGCTTTATAATAAGGAGAATACAGGTATTGCGTCAATTGCTGCCGTGATATTTGCAGCAGTTATTATTAGATTTGTATGTGCAAGACTGTCATCGAAGTTTAGTTATCTTTCTTCTAAGGCAGTTAAAAAGACACTCAGGGAGAAGATATATGAGAAGCTTTTGAGGATTGGACTTAGCTATAAAGAGAATGTTCAGACATCAGAGATTGTACAGGTAGCTGTAGAAGGCGTGGACCAGCTTGAGACATATTTTGGCGCATATCTTCCACAGTTTTTTTATGCTATGATTGCACCACTCACGCTTTTTGTGGTGCTTGTAAAAGTGAATGTACTGTCGGCGGTTGTGCTGCTTATCTGCGTTCCGCTTATTCCGGTGTCGATAGCGCTTGTGCAGACATGGGCAAAGAAGCTTTTATCTAAGTATTGGGGGCAGTACACAGCTCTCGGAGATACATTTCTTGAAAATCTGCAGGGACTTACAACACTTAAGGTGTACAGCGCAGACGCATATAAGCATGAGAAGATGAATGAGGAGTCTGAGAAATTTCGTAAGATTACAATGAAGGTGCTTACCATGCAGCTTAATTCCATAACGATAATGGATTTTATAGCATATGGAGGTGCAGCATTTGGCATGATACTTGCGCTTAATCAGCTTGGTGCGGGAAAGGTTGACCTTGCAGGCTGTCTTCTCATAATTTTGCTTGCGGCAGATTTCTTTCTTCCTATGAGACAGCTTGGTTCATTTTTCCATATTGCGATGAATGGAATGGCGGCAAGTGATAAGATTTTCAAGCTTCTTGAACTGCCTGAACCGGGAAATGCCAACGCAGAAAATGTATATGCGGATGAAAAAAATATACACACTGGTGTTAAAAAATCATATGGTGACGGAGATATCGTCTGTAAAAACCTTCGCTATTCATATGAAAAAGACAGAGAGATTCTTCATGGTATTGATGTGACATTTAAAAGAGATAATTTTACGGCGATAGTCGGTGAGTCGGGATGCGGAAAATCGACACTTTCAGCTATATTGATGGGAAGAAATAAGGGATACACAGGCTCGGTGCTTATCGGTGATACAGAGCTGTCGGATATTTCAGAGGACAGCCTTATGAAGAATATCACCTATATAAGCCACAACAGTTTTCTTTTTAAAGGCAGTGTAAGGGATAATCTTCTCATGGGAAGACCTGATGGGACAGATGAAGAGCTTTGGGATGCCCTAAAGAAGGTAAAGCTTGATGCATTTCTTAAAGAACAGAATGGACTTGATACCGCAGTCGGCGAGGCAGGGGGCAATTTTTCCGGTGGTCAGAGACAGAGATTGGCAATCGCAAGGGCACTGCTTCATGATACGCCGGTATATATTTTTGATGAAGCTGCTTCTAACATTGACGTTGAGAGTGAGAATGACATTATGGAATTGATAATGGAACTTGCAAAGAAAAAGACTATAATACTCATATCTCATAGACTTGCAAATGTTAAGAATGCGGATTGTATCTATGTGCTTCAAAAAGGCAATATTGCCGAGAGTGGCACACATGAACAGCTGCTTGCACAAAAAGGTGAGTTTGCAAGATTATGGAATGCACAGCAGAGCCTTGAAAATTTTGGGAAGGAGGCGCAGGAGTAATGAGTCAGAGGAATAAAGTAAATGCCACAAAAACAGATTACAATAATAAGAAAAATTCAAATAGTAATATAGGGACAGTCAGCCTGAAAAATAGCAAAGACAGCAATCCTGAATTAAAAAGCATTAAATTCAGAAGCGGATTTACAGTATGCATGAAACTTATCGGACTTGTAAAGCCTCTCACAGGCTTTATGGTGGGAGCTGTTACAATGGGACTTGCGGGACACTTATGTGCGTCATTTATAACGATATTTGCCGGATATGCACTTCTTTCATATCTTGGCTGCAATAGCCTGAATGCAGCAGTTATATTTGCTTTTATGGTATTGTTTGCGCTTGTGAGAGCCGGACTTCGCTATGCTGAGCAGGGCTGCAATCATTTTATCGCATTTAAACTGTTAGCGCTTATAAGGGACAAGGTTTTTAGTGCGCTCAGACGCTTATGTCCTGCCAAGCTTGAGGGAAAAGACAGAGGTGATCTTATATCTGTTATAACATCGGATATTGAGCTTTTGGAGGTGTTCTATGCACACACGATATCACCTATATGTATAGCGTTTCTCTTCACAATCATAATGTGCCTGTTTATAGGAAGCTTTCATCCGGTATTCGGTGTGATTGCATTGTGCGCGTATCTTGTGGTTGGAATAGCTATTCCTCTTATCATGAGCAGATTGAGCGGTGATGACGGAATGAAATTCTGTACTATGTCAGGACAGCTTAGCAGTTTTGTGTTGGAGAGTCTTCGCGGTCTCGATGAGATAATACAGTTCGGACAGGGAAAAGAGCGCACTGTGCAGATGAATGAGAGAAGTGATGCTCTCGCCGCAGATGAAAAGCGCATGAAGAACAATTCCGGAAGAAATACAGCCATGACAAACACAGTGATTTTAGTGTTTGATATGATAATGCTGTTTACGGCGGCATATTATTATAACCGTGGAATTGTCGGTTTTGACGGTGTGATTATTCCTGTGCTTGCACTTATGAGCTCCTTCGGTCCTTGTGTGGCACTTGCGGCACTTGGAATCACATTGCAGAATACATTTGCAGCAGGAAACAGAGTGCTTGATATTTTAGAGGAAAGCCCGCTTGTTGAGGATGTAGAAGGTGAGAAGGAGATTGGCTTTGATGGCGTAATGGCACAAAATATTACATTCGCATACGATGGTGAGGACATATTGAAGAATTTTTCAGTGGAACTTCCTAAAAACAGCGTAGTAGGCATTGTCGGAAAGAGCGGAAGCGGAAAGTCTACTTTTCTTAAGCTTCTTATGCGTTTTTGGAAGGTTGATAATGGAAATATTAATATATCCGGGCGTGATATTGAACATATCAACACAGATAACCTTAGAAGGCTGGAGAGCTTTGTGACACAGGATACACATCTTTTTCACGATACAATAAGAAACAACATCCTTATTGCCAAGCTTGATGCAACGCAGGAAGAGCTTGAAGCGGCATGTAAAAAGGCTTCGGTGCATGATTTTATAATGAGTCTGCCAAAAGGCTATGACACACAGGTGGGAGAGCTTGGAGATACTCTTTCCGGTGGCGAAAGGCAGCGGATAGGACTTGCCAGGGCATTTTTACACGATGCACCGTTAATGCTCTTAGATGAGCCTACAAGCAATCTTGACAGTCTCAATGAAGCGGTTATTTTAAAAGCTCTCAATGATAGAAGACAGGATAAGACAATTGTGCTTGTATCACATAGGGAGTCGACTATGAGAATTGCAGACAGAGTGTACTCTGTTGAGAACGGAAGAATGAGTTAGTGTCAGGAATGCAGTCTGAAATACGCTGTTGAACGCAGAATAAGCAATCCCCCGCTTCAAGTGTGTAGAGCACTAAGCGGTTGGTAAGGGGATGCTTATGTCAGTGGGAGTTAAAAGCTCCCACTGACAGTTCGCAAAGCGGCTGCGTTCATGAGCAAGTAGCGAAAGCGGATTGCGAATGTCCGCTTTACAATGTAACCGGATGCTGGACCAATAAGTACGTATGAATTTATCAATATAAGTATCAGAAAATAATAATCTTAAATTATTTTCCGGGATAGTATGCATAATTTAGGTTAGATTAAAAGAATCCGTGCAAATATTAATATTGTCATATTTGCATGGATTTTGTTTGCCGTTGATAGGATACTATGTTATACTTTGATAATATGGAATGACGAAAAATAATTTGCGGATACGAATGAGACAGGCTATGAAGCATGATTGTTGGGTGTTGGGCTACGGTTTATAAGCAGAAATAAGAGCAGGCTTATGAACTATGCTCACAGAGCATATTTGCAGAATATGTCTGTAAAATATGCTTATAAATGTAAATATCTTGTCCGTTGGCGCATATTATGATATAGTGAAAAAAATTGGTTTGGGTGAGGTAACGATTATATGTGTGGAATATTAGGTTTTACCGGTGAGCATCAGGCTGCACCGATTATACTTGAAGGTCTGTCAAAGCTTGAATACCGTGGTTATGATTCAGCGGGTATGGCTGTACGTGACGGGGAAGGTGAGTATCAGATAGTAAAGGCAAAAGGCAGGCTTAAGACTCTGGCAGAAAAGACAGATGATGGGAAAGCTGTATATGGTACATGCGGTATAGGACATACAAGATGGGCAACCCATGGTGAGCCATCGGAGATTAATGCACATCCTCATGCAGCTGATGATGGCAATGTTGTGGGTGTCCACAATGGTATTATCGAGAATTACCAGGAGCTTAAGGACAAGCTGACTAAGAATGGTTATTCCTTCTATTCGTCAACTGACACGGAAGTGGCAATTAAGCTTGTTGACTATTATTATAAAAAATATGAGCACACACCTGTTGACGCCATCAATCATGCTATGGTCCGTATCCGCGGTTCCTATGCATTTGCATTCATGTTCAAGGATTATCCGGAGGAAATATATGCTGCCAGAAAGGACAGTCCGATGGTTCTTGGCGTAAGTAATGGTGAGTCATATGTTGCATCCGATGTTCCGGCTATATTAAAGTACACAAGAGATGTCTACTATATTGAGAATATGGAGATGGCGCGTCTTAAAAAGGGTGAGATTACTTTCTACAATCTTGACGGTGATGAGATAGAGAAGGAACCTGTGGAGATTAAATGGGATGCCGAGGCAGCAGAGAAGGACGGATATGAGCATTTTATGATAAAGGAGATACATGAACAGCCGCATGCCATAGCAGATACCTTCCATTCTGTTTACAAGAACGGAGTACTCGATTTGTCATCTGTAGGTATTGATGATGAAGAGATTAAGAAGATTTCACAGATTTACATAGTAGCGTGTGGTTCTGCTTATCATGTCGGTGTTGTAGGACAGTATGTGCTGGAGGATTTGGCAAAGATTCCGGTAAGAGTTGAGATTGCTTCGGAGTTCAGATACCGCAGGCCTCTTCTTAAGAGTGATGATCTTGTGATAATCATAAGCCAGTCAGGTGAGACTGCGGACAGCCTTGCGGCTCTTCGTCTTGCAAAAGAAAAGGGTGTCAAGACACTTGCCATAGTAAATGTTATCGGCAGTTCCATCGCACGCGAGGCAGACAGCGTATTTTACACACTCGCAGGGCCGGAGATTGCGGTTGCGACAACTAAGGCATACAGTACACAGCTTATAGCATCATACTGTCTTGCAATCCAGTTTGCAAAGGTACGTGGTGAGATAACAGATGCACAGTACACGGAGATGTTAACAGAGCTTGATACACTTCCTGACAAGGCAGCCAAGGTTTTAGATGATAAGGAGCGTATTCAGTGGTTTGCGGCAAAGCAGGCGAATATGCGTGATATATTCTTTATCGGACGTGGAATAGACTATGCGGTAAGTCTTGAAGGCAGCTTAAAGCTCAAGGAGATTTCCTATATTCACAGCGAGGCTTATGCAGCCGGAGAATTAAAGCATGGAACAATAAGCCTTATTGAGGATGGAACACTTGTCATCGGAACACTGACACAGCAAGAGCTATATGAAAAGACAGTCAGCAACATGGTCGAGTGCAAATCCCGCGGTGCATATCTTATGGGACTTACAACCTATGGCAATTATGAGACGGAGGATACCTGCGATTTCACAGTGTATATTCCTAAGACGGATTCACACTTTACGGCATCACTCGCAGTCATTCCGCTGCAGCTCCTTGGTTATTATGTATCCGTAGCTAAGGGATTGGATGTCGACAAGCCAAGAAATCTGGCTAAGAGTGTTACAGTTGAATAGATTTATAAGCATTTTTGGCAATATGTTATATGAGATTATGTCATCCGTGAAGGATGGCATAATTTTTAATTGTGAATGTATCGTATATGATTTGATAATGCGCCGGGCAGTGAACCGGTAAGATTATGGAATATCAGGATGTTACGGGCTGAGGGTGGCGATTGCCTGAGTAAGGGATGTATGATGTGAGATGGAAAAACATTGTCTATGGTCGGCTTGGAGTATATAATTATAAATAATCAGGTATTAATACAATAACGGAACAGATATACTTTAAAATTTAATTTTGGATGGAGATTAAAGAAAACAGGCTAAAAGAGAAGCATACTATAAAAGTGAATGAGGAGGGAGAATATATGGCAAGGAAAGTGGTTATAGGTAAGCAGGATTTTGCGGCATTGAGGGAAAATGATTATTTTTATGTAGATAAGTCGGATTTTATAAAAGAATGGTGGGATTCGGGGGATGATGTAACTCTGATAACACGTCCGCGCCGTTTTGGAAAAACTCTTAATATGAGTATGCTGAACTGCTTTTTTTCCAACCAATACGCAGATAGGGGAGATTTGTTTGAAGGGCTTTCCATATGGAAAAATGATGACTATAGAAAAATACAGGGAACATACCCGGTGATCTTCCTTAGTTTTGCAGATTTGAAAAGCTGTAGCTTTAATGAAGCGAGAAACACTATTGCTGCAATAATAAATGATGCATATAAGCAATATAGGTTTTTACTTGATAGTGATATTATGTCTGACAGTGAGAAGTCAGGCTGGGTCAAGCTTGAAAACTATGCCGCCGGTCTGCTTATGAATGCAGAAGATAATAATGCTCTGCTGCAAAGAGCAATTAAAGACTTATGCGGCTATTTGTCAAGGTATTACCGGAGAAAGGTTATTATTCTGCTTGATGAGTATGATACACCGATGCAGGAAGCGTACATGTATGGATACTGGGATGAGTTTACTGCATTTATGCGTAACTTGTTTAATAGCACGTTTAAAACAAATCCGTATCTTGAGAGAGCAGTTATGACAGGAATTACCAGAGTTTCAAAAGAATCTATGTTCTCAGACCTCAATAATCTTAAGGTGATTACCGTAACATCAGAAGAGTATAATAAGTACTTTGGATTTACGGAGAGCGAGGTATTTGAAGCTCTTGAAGAAATGGGACTATCAAGTGAAAAGGCTGCGGTAAAGAAATGGTATGATGGATTTACTTTCGGCTCACAGAGAGATATTTATAATCCTTGGTCAATTATAAATTATCTGGATGAGAAAAAACTGAAGCCTTATTGGGCTTCAACAAGCTCTAACGGACTTGTAAGCAGGTTGTTACAGACTGCTTCGAGTGATATGAAGATGCTTATGGAAAAACTGCTCAGCGGTGATACTATAGTTGTAAATTTTGACGAGCAGATAGTGTTTAATCAGCTTGATACAAATGAAAGCGCAGTGTGGAGCCTGCTTGTTGCAGGAGGATACCTAAAAGTGAATGCTGTGGAATACAGAGGTGAATTGTTAGAACCTTGGTATCATGCAGCAATTACAAACCTTGAAACTAAAAGTATGTTCTGCAATATGTTCAAAGGATGGTTTAATGCAAACGGTTCGCATTATAATCGTTTTGTTGAGGCTTTGATAAAGGGAAATTTAAAGGAAATGAATATTTTTATGAATGACGTGGCAGTGTCTACCTTCAGTTACTTTGACACAGGAGTCAGGCATTCTGGCAATCAACATCCTGAGAGATTTTACCATGGTTTTATGCTCGGTTTGATTTCTGAGCTTCGTGACATATATGAGATTAAGTCAAATCGAGAAAGCGGTTATGGACGATATGATGTTATGATGATTCCGAAAAATACGGATGATGGCAGGCTGCATGCAGTCGTACTCGAATTTAAGGTGCATGAAGCAGATGAGGAAAAAACGCTTGAAGATACGGCAAAAAAGGCGCTTAGTCAGATAGCGGACAAGAACTATGATGCTGAACTTATTGCGCGGGGAATAAGCCAAGAGAAGATAAGGCACTATGGATTTGCATTTGAAGGGAAAAAGGTGCTGATAATGGAAGATATGCAAAAGGCTTGAAAATTTCTTCAAAAAAATAAAATTTGACAACTCTGTCAGGTCACAAAGGTTGAAAAGTGTGGTAGGATAGTTATAGGTAATAGGTATGCTGTGAATTACAAATGCAAAAATATGGTTGAAAGTAATGTCTATAAACATTGAGTGATGACAATATTGTGGGAACTTTTTGCTGTATGCATGGAGATAAATTATGAGTGAAAGTGAACTTAAGCTGGCATGGGATGTTGAGAAATTACTTGAATACGGGTTTGATGGACACAGGTATATTATAGATGCCATAGAGCATGTGTTTGGGCAAAGAATTTTACAACATGGGTATGCTGACGCAGGATATATACTTAGGACAAGCAGATACGGATTGACCAAAAATGTCTATTATGCAATGATGAATGGCTCAAGATTTCAGAAATTATTTGCGAAGTCATGCATACCATCAGAGGATATAGATGTCATGCTTGAATATCTTGATACTGTTATCGGGGATGACGTTGAACTTAACAGTGAAGAAGAGAGAGCATTATTATTCTGGCTCTTTCTTCCATATCGCACAACAGCGAAAAATTTGTTTAAAAGGTCTTATCTTAGAATTCTTATTTCGAAGTATTTTGAGATGACACAGCCGGCTGATGAACAGCCCGGAAAGCTAAAAATCTTCGATGAGATAATATATAATGCTGATTATTGCAATGTAGAAGTAATAACATCAGTAGAAGATTATGCTAAGTATACATTTGCACTCAAAGAAGAAAAAGCGGATGAGATGCTTTTCTATCGAGGGCATTCATTGCTGGATTATACACTTGTTCCCGGAATAAAAAGAAGCTCCGGCTGGTTTAAAAATGAGAATATCATGTATCATGAGCTGTTAGTCCGCTGTGCACAGAGTTTTGTAAATTGCCAGACACATTTGGAATATCTTGTAGAGATGCAGCATTACGGTCTGCCAACGCGCCTGTTAGATATAACCGAGAATCCGTTGGTTGCACTTTATTTTGCATGCTGCAGCAATAAGAATCGTTTAGGGGAAGTGATTATACTTACAACAGGCAATGACCATGTGCGATATGCAAAGAGCGATACAGCATCAATACTTGCCGCATTGCCAACTTTAAATTACGAAGAACAGATTCGCCTATATGATTTATGCACAAATGGTATTCCGGAGCCGCGGGATGCAGATTATCAGCTGCTTGCCGGCAAGCTTGCGAGCGAAGTGAAGTCACGAAATCCTGCATTCGAGCCGCGAATAAAAAAATCAGACCTTATCGGTCATGTTTTTGTCACACCGATAAGAAGCAATCAGCGAATCATGAAGCAGGACGGCTCATTTATAATATGCGGTCTGACGCGCGAACACGGCGACAGCAATATGCTTGACGACCTTCGCTGCACCGATTCTGATAACAAGCGGCTTGTGCTTGTCATCAAAGAAAAAGAAAAGATATTGCAGGAACTCGACACACTTTCAATCAACCATGCCACACTCTTCCCAGAGATTGATGACGTGGCTGAATACTTGAAGGGAAAGTATGGAGAGGAGAAATGAAAAAAAGTGAGGGATAATTTTTAGTTATCCGTTATTAATAATTTAACTATATATGTTTGGAGGGCACAATGTACAGTATTGAAGAATTTAAAGAACGATTTTCAAAAATCAAAGGAAAAACAATTGCTATTGTTTATATATTCGAAGGAGATGATGATTCTGGATTTAATCATTTTTATATTTGGAAAAGCAATATCATTTCTAAATGGATGAATGCCGTACAAGAATTATCATGTATGCCACTAATCATTGACGTACGAACTTTTATTGATAAAGCAATAAATAAGACTTTACCTCACATAGATTATGTAATAAATTTAAATTCTGGTACATATAATCTTTCATCAATGGCGTTAGTACCATCCATGTGTAGTGCTATCAATGTTCCTTGTATACCTTGTAATGCCGTTTCTATTGTAACTGGTGAAAATAAAATATTATCAAATCATATTGCATCTTCACTTGGATTAAATGTTCCACAAGAACTAGATAAAAATAATGAAAATGGAATTTTTCGCCCTGTTAGTTTAGGCAATAGTCTTGGAGTTCAAAGAGGATATCCTTGTAATAAACAACAGGGAATCTATCAAGAATTTATTAATGGTTATGAAATCACTACTCCATTAGTATATAATGCCATTGAAAAGAAAATGGACGTACTTCCAACAGTAGTATTTGCACCATTAAACAATAATCCTGAATGGTATTATGGAGAAAGCGATAAACATAAGCAACAAGGTTATAAATTTACTTTAATTAAATTAGACCCGAAAATTGAACATAAATATGTAGAACTAGCAAATATTTTATCTATTAAAACTTTCTGTAGAATAGATGCAAGAATAAAATGTTGCAATAAAAAAGCAATGATAGATACACTTGAATCAGGAGCCGATTTTGATAACACCTATTTTATTGAAATTAATGTAATGCCTACAATTAGAGATAACAACAGTTTTTGTTATTCTTTTCAATCAATCAAACCATCTACTTCAATTGGAAAATACATTCAACTACAAAAAGAAATGATAGGAACAATAAATATACATAGCTTTTTATTATCAAGCTCCATGATGGCATTTATTCCTTAAAACACTTATCCGGAGAAGTGTTCTGATATATTATCAGTCCGCTTCTCCAAGTAATTTAAAACCAAGTGCTAAATATAAAAGGATTCAATCCTGTTTTTGTAAGAAATTCTTTTTTTACGCCAGTTGTCTGAATATGTTGATTAGGAAGATTTAATGTATTTAGAATTTGAAGATTATACTGCATTTCAATCAAATCTAACTGCAACATTAGCTGACCTGCTCCTAAAATATTGTCATTGAACGCTCTCTGTACTAAATTTATTACAGGATATTTTTGAATCAAAAAAACTCCAAAATCTTTTGATTTAGATAATGCCAATACTACAATATTCATTGCATACCTAGCGGATATAAATGGAATGTTCATGAGTTCTTTATTATCAAAAATTAAATTCATAACTTTTAGTAATTCATCCTCTTCTATTTTATCAAAACAATACGCTCTAGCAATAAGTCGATTGCATAATATTGCAACTTTTTGTATACAACGTTCTGGGCGATATGCATAGTCTAATCCTTTATCAAAAAATGGAATTGCTTCATCTGGATAGCCATTCATCAAATGTGCCACCCCTGTATTATTTAGTATATGTGACATTCCAACCAAACCAGGAACATTATATATTGCTTCCTCTTGCAGAGTTCTAAATTCTTTAATATCCACAGTACTTGTATCAAATTGTCTAACTAGTTTGTTATTTTTACAATATATTGCATTATCTTCCATTCCATTATGCACAAAAATATTATATGCTTCATTTAAAAGTTCTATTTTTTGGTCATATGTATATCCTTCAAGAAAATAAGCATACCTATAAACATGCGCTAGTAAAATATCATTATCAAGTTGTTTTGCAAGTTGCAATGCTTCAGATATATCGCTTTTTCCGCCATCATTACAAAATACACGATATAATCTTAAAATACACTGAAATGATTGTTTAAGCATACAATCAAATTCACTTGAAACTTCTTTTTGGTCTATTTCATTAATTAATGTACATAACTTATCCCGCACCAGAGATTTATCTTGATATAGAAAATTGGTTCTCATTTGAAGTATAGAAGGACTATATAATTTTATTAATGATTTTTCTGCCCATTCTTCGTTATACAAAATATCTCTTCTGGTATTAGAACAAGTGCTAAAGCAGTGATGTGTAAATGCATCCATAAATTCGTCTACATTCTCTGCACCACAGTTGACAACTTTATAAATTTCTGTTTCGCCACTGTTACGAATCATTTTAATGTTTGTATTATGTGGACATCCGGACAATAAAGTTCTTGCACGTTTAAAGTCGTTATCTTTAAGTAAAATAATTATCGCGGGTCTTAAGATACTTGTTTTATGAAGTGCTACTATTTGATTGACATACTTCGGCAATATTTCACCTTCTTGTATTATAATAGGGTCAAATACATCCGGACCAGCTGCCTGATGTTCTTGGCATGTAAATACTTTAAATAAAGAGCCTATAACATCGAGTATTCCTACTGGCTTTGTTATATTAAAGCATGCTTTTATTAATTCCGCTGCATTGGGAATTTTTGTACTTATTCCCTGTAAAATGCGAAATAATCTGCTTTTCATCACACTATTTGTATCAATATAATTTTCTTTTCCTTTATATTGACGAAAATAATCAGAACCTCTTCCTACTACAAAACGTTGTTCAACAACATAAATAGTAAATGTGTTATCTGTTTCCTTAAAAAATTTTTTTACATCTTCCAAAACAATCCTCCATAACCAACGGATAACTAAAAATTATCCCTCACTTTTCCTCCTTTTCACCCAACCTTCCTATTCCATAGTTTTATTTGCCCTGTCCCCTCTACTCTATTATTTTCCCGATTCATCCCCCTCCACATTCATCCCCTTCCTAGGATGCTTATTTTGCAGTATATCCCTTTGCTTAGCCAATGCGACGTGGGTATAAATCTGGGTTACGTTGATGGAGCTGTGCCCGAGCATTTCTTGGATGTAGCGGATGTCCACGTCAGCTTCGAGGAGGCTGGTGGCGAAGGTGTGGCGGAACATATGAGGTGTTATGTGCAGGTCGATGGCGGCGAGGGAACAGTATTTGTTTATCATGCGGCGGACGGACTGGTCGGACAGAGGAGTGCCTGATTGATTCACAAAAAAGTGTGTGGAGCCTGCGATTTGTGTGGAAAAAGTGTGGCGATATTCGTCAAGAATGTGGATAATTTCATCGGAGGCAAGCTGGATATAGCGCTCTTTATCGCCTTTTCCGTAGATTAAGATGGTACCGTCAATAAGGTTGACGTTGCTGCTTTTGAGACAGCACAGCTCACTTATTCTTATTCCGGTTGCAAAGAGAAGTTCAATGACAGCTGCATCGCGCAGTGAGTTGCAGCGCTGGTATGTTGTTCTGGCATTTGAGCGCTGGGTATATATAGCTGAGAGGAATGTTTCCACAGTGTGCAGAGGAATGGTTTTTGGAAGGATAATCGGTTCGCGGAAGCGGGTGCGTATTTTGGAGAATGGATTGATATCGATGATATCTTTGTATTCGCAGTAGTGGAAAAGAGCCTTTATGGATGCAATTTTGCGCTTGGAGCTCTTTGGCTTGTATTCGGAATGAAGCCTGCTTATATAGTTTTCGAGGATTGTGGGTGTTATATTTGATATATATGAGATTTCAAGAGAATCGGATAAATAATCCGTGAACTGGCGTAGGTCTATGCGGTAGGCTTTTAGAGTCTTTTCGTCTAAGCATTTCTGTGTACGGCAGTAATCTAAATATTCTGTGATGAGTGTTGGCAAAGTGTTCATGATATATTCTCCTTAGATTTTATTTACCGGATTCGGGTGTCAAAGTATTTTTGACCTCAACAGTTTTTCATTAACATAGCATGAAAGATATTAAAAGAACAGAGCTTGCTATATGCAGGAGCAGATGATAAAATTGTGATGTAAATATAGATATATGGTTATACTGAAGTTGGATGCCATGGTTTGCGGTATGAAAACCTTCATGGATGTAGACTTTATGGGGATGATACTGAGGCTTGATGTCATAGTTAGCGGCATTAAGACTATAGACTGTTAAAGCAAGATTTTGATTGGTATATTGGAATTTAAATTTGTAACCAGACATTCGGGCAATTTTACTATACTGCAATGCATATGAATAAAACAATAGTCTCATAAAATGACTAAATGTGATGCAGGAGGTGTTGTGATATGTACAGGTGTATCAGAGTCAGAGTTCAAAATAACCGGCTCAAGTGCCGGCAGTAATATGGCAAAATCACACTAAGGTATCAATATATGTAATTTTACAGTTATATAGGATTAAAGAATAACAGGAGGAAAAAACATGAAGAGAATAATGTATTTTGCACTATCGTTTATAGTCATCATTAGTGGAATATTTGGTGTTCAGGAAAAGATATCGGCGGATGATGATGACAGCAACTTTACCAATCTTATTATTTTCATGAGATTTGCAGGTGAGGATGAATTTATTGATGATGTGTATGAAGGAACCACAGTGCGTAGGATAACGGACAACTCGTACAACACGGCAGCGTACAATGTGAGCGATTACTACAGAGGCGTATCTGAGAATAAGCTGCGGATGAAGAACGTATATCTGTTTGATAAGGGTGGCTCGATTGTGTTATCTCATGATAGAGGATATTATGCAGAGTGGAGTGAAGACAATCAGATTGGTTATACGAGTACAGGTGAGGCATCAAGCCGTATGTATGAGCTCAAGCTTGAGTGGGCTGATGCGGTAGAAAAGGCGTTAGCTGCCGGAAATGGCATAACCAACTATGATGGAACAGTTAAGTACGGTTTTGAAGATCTTGACAAGAATAATGATGGCAAAATCGATTCTATCACAATCATATATAGGCCTACGACACAGAGCAACATATCAGTAACCTGGTCATCACCATTGTGGAATTATCGGGATTATGCTGACTATGTGACTATCAACACGGATAAGGGAAGTATTACGAGCGGTAAATATTTTCAGGTGACTAATTCGTACACTAAACCGGATGGAACTACTAAGGGTTATCTGTTCAAGGATTCGGATGGTAATGTTACAGTGTCAATATCTGTTGCCATACATGAGATGGGACATATAATGGGTTTGAAGGATTTGTACAATTCATCTCAGCAGTCACCGGTATATTATTTATCTGCGATGGCTAAACACCTGTCTCCTGTACCACAGCTTATCTCGGTTAAGGAGAAAGAGGCTCTTGGCTGGGTTAATGATGGAGATGTTGAGACAATAATAGCTGATGGACAATATAACCTTAGGGCATTAGGAACATCAGGACAGGGTGCTGTCGGATACAAGTTCGACATTCCAGAAAAAGGAAAGACAGTATATCTGGAATACAGGAATTTTGGCGCAGATGGAAATAAGTATGATTCAAAGTATTTGAAGCAATATAATGTTGATGACAGCAGCGTGAGCAGAATTACGATAAAGTCAGGACTTGTATGCTATCTTATTGACAGTGATACGAAATTTCCTAACAACATGAATTGTTCGGCATCGCGGTGGAATTATCAGGTTATAGGTGGGCAGAATGGTACAAAAAATGATGCTGCATTGGCTGTGGATGAGGAGCTAGAGCTGGCAGGTGGCATAATAATTACAGTAACAGCGATTGATGGAAATAATCTCACATTTACCATAAAGGGAAATTTTGCTGAACATGTACATATCGGCGGCGAGGCCACCTGTGTAAAGCGTGCCGTTTGTTCGGTATGCCACCAGGAATATGGTGAGTTTGACCCGGATAAGCATGAGCACACCGAAGTGCGAAATGCCAAGGAGCCAAGCTGTACCGAAGCAGGGTATACAGGAGACACATACTGTGCAGACTGTGATACGCTTTTAAGCACCGGTTATGATATTGAAAGGACAGCACATGAATTACAGCATGTGGAGGCTGTAGAAGCTACAGCGGCAAGAGAAGGAAATATAGAATATTATTACTGCAAAATATGTGATGCAGCTTTCCTTGATGAAGATGCATTACAGCAGATAGATAGAGAAGCTGTTGTGTTAGCTAAGCTTGCACCTGACATGATAGATGGAGATAAATCAGTAGTTGATATATCATCCGGAAAGTCAGCAATGTTCAGATCCAATGCAGCGATAGACGATTTTATCAGAGCGGAATTAGATGGAAAAGAGCTTACTGTAGACAAGGATTATACTGTCAAAGAGGGAAGTATAATTGTCACATTGCTGCCAGCGTATATAAGCAGGCTGTCAACAGGAAGCCATAAGTTGGGCATTGTATCATCAAGCGGAACTGCTACAGCCAACTTTACTGTAACTAAATCGCAGGAGCCGACAAGCAGTGAGGAGGAGACGACCACCAAGTCTGAGCCGGAAAGCAGCCAGAGCCCGACAGAAGGAACGCAGGAGCCGACAAGCAGCCAGAGCCCGACGGAGGGAACGCAGGAGCCGACAAGCAGCCAGAGCCCGACAGGCGGTGATGAAGGGCAGACAAGCAGCCAGAGCCCGACAGGAGGTGCGCAGGAGCCGATAAGCAGCCAGAATCCGACAAGTGATGGTACTGAGCCGGCAGGTACGGATGAGCCGGAAAGCCCATCGGTCGGTGGATATCTGTCGCCAGGCACAGGAAGCAGCGCACAGGTTAAGGCTTGGGTTATCGTGGGAGGATTGCTTGTGAGTGGCTTTGCGTTTATGAGAAAGAGAAAGTAGAAATTTTAGATGAAGGGAGTCACGCTATGAACAGAGTATTGGAAAATAACAGGCTGCGTGTCACTGTAAGCGATGACGGAGCTGAGCTTGTCAGCGTATGGGACAAAAAGCGTAATGCAGAGCGCATCTGGAGAGGAGACAAGGCAGTGTGGGGAAGACATGCGCCGGTTCTATTTCCTTTTGTCGGAAAAGTTGCGGATGGACGGTATAGCTATAGAGGAAAGCAGTACAATATTACATCGCATGGTTTTGCGCGTGACAGAGTGTTCGAGCTTGTAGAGATGGGTGAGCTGTCTGTGACGCATGTTCTAAAGTGGAGTGAGGACACATTGGATGTCTACCCTTTTAAATTCGTGTTATATGTAAAGCACAGTCTGGAAAATGCAGCTGCCGATTCGGTTAAGATAGAGTGGAGAGTTGTAAATGAGGCTGATAATGGAGAGGTAATGCTATATGGCATCGGCGGACATCCGGCTTTTACTTTTCCTGATAATGAGCAGGCTGTGGACTGTTCGCTGCGAATAAATTCTTCATTTGGAGCGGCAAAAAGTGAGGAAGAGCCGCTTAAGTATCATCTGCTAAATGCATCCGGCTGCATTGACATGTCAAGGGAATATGAGCTTGATATGTCACAAGGAAGCATTAAGATAAAAGAGGACATGTTTGACAAGGATGCGCTTATAGTCCTTGACGATCAGGTTAATTATATTGAGCTTCTTGATGCTCATGGCAAGCCATATATCGGCATGGCATGTGAAGGCTTTCCGTATTTTGGAATATGGTCAAAGAAGGTGGATGAATTTATCTGCCTTGAGCCGTGGTACGGAATTGCGGATGTGGCAGGGCATGAAGGCGACCTTGAAAAGAAAGCAGGGATGCAGAGGCTTGGCGCAGGCGAAAGTGCAAGCTACGATTATGTAGTAGAGTTTTATTAGAATTTCATTTGTATATGAGAGGTTTAACGCTATGGAGGAGTATTTTCAGTCGCCGTCTCCATCGGTATCATCTAAGAGAATATTGTACACGGCAAGTAGCTGGGCAAAAAATAATCTGATATTTTTGCAGGAGACAGGTTCGCTCAGAGCGATTAAGCCTCATGTGTCAAAGCGTGATAATTTGCAGTCATATCTGTGCATGATGGTGCTTGACGGTTCGGGCTATATTGAGTACGAGGGGCGGCATTATGAAATGGTAAAGGGTGACTGCGCTTTTATAGACTGCATGAGAAGTTACAGCCATAGCACAGGGATGAGCACAAAGTCGGTTACCCATGATGTAGTGAAGAGCAGAACGATACATGAGAGCTGCGCATATGACATGGAAAAGGAAAATATGTCCGAAGGGTTATGGTCGCTTGCGTGGGTACACTTTTACGGTGAGAATATGCCTGCGATATATGAGAAATATATTGAGCGCGGAGGATTGCCGGTATTCACTCCGGAGGATGGCAAAAGATATACCGATATATTCTCACGCATGTATGCGATGGCGGGTTCTGAGGATTATATAAGGGATATGAAGTTGAATGCGCTGTTAAATGAGCTGCTTGCTGTCATTATGGAACAGTCGTGGCATCCGGAGAATCTCTCAGGCGGAAAGAAGAGGCGCGAGCTAGTAGAGGTTAAGGCATTTCTTGATGAGCATTATACGGAAAAGATAACACTCGATGCACTGGCAGCTTCGTTTTACATTGACAAGTTCTACCTCAGCAAGATTTTTAAGGAAACTTATGGTACAACGATAAATTCATATATTTTTGCAAAGAGAATAACGCAGGCAAAACGTCTGCTCAGATTTACGGAGCTTAGCATTGATGAGATAGGCAGCAGGGTAGGAATGAATGATGCGAACTACTTCAGCAGAAGCTTCAAAAAGCTTGAGGGAATAAGCCCAAGCGAATATAAGAAGACTTGGTGATATAAGAGAAGTTCACAGCGGATATATATTTTTATATCAGAGCGTATTTAATAAACCAATATTGTGCTAATTTTTCTCTATATATGCGGTTACACTAAGCATATACTTGATATAAAATTCTTAAAAAAGTGAAGAAGTCCGCATAATGCTGTAAAAACATGCAGTTGATTGTGGGTGCAGCCAGATTTAATTGTGACAAAGAATATTGTCAGCAGGCAATTTATTAAAATTCATGAAAGAAGAGGATATTTTAGATGAAAAAGGCTTTAATTACAGGAATTACGGGACAGGATGGTTCTTTTTTGGCAGAGTTTCTTCTTGAGAAGGGCTATGAAGTGCATGGTATAACAAGACGTGCATCTATTTCAAATACTGCAAGAATAGATCATCTTTTAAGAGCCGGAAGCATAACATTACATGATGGAGATTTGTCAGATTCGATATCCCTTATCAAGATTATCGGGGATGTACAGCCGGATGAGATTTACAATCTTGCAGCGCAGTCACATGTTCAGGTATCATTTGATGCTCCTGAGTATACAGGCGATGTTGATGCCGTAGGTGTTCTTCGCGTGCTTGAGGCAGTGAGAGTTCTTGGACTTACCAAGAAGACAAAGGTATATCAGGCTTCTACATCAGAGCTTTACGGCAAGGTTGAGGAGGTTCCTCAGTCAGAGACCACTCCATTCCATCCATACAGCCCTTATGCGATTGCAAAGCAGTATGGTTTCTGGATGATTAAGGAGTACCGTGAAGCTTATGGCATGTTTGCTGTAAACGGTATTCTCTTTAACCATGAGTCAGAGCGCCGAGGTGAGAACTTTGTAACAAGAAAGATTACACTTGCAGCCGGAAGAATTGCAGAGGGACTTCAGGACCACCTTGAGCTTGGTAATCTTGATTCACTCAGAGACTGGGGCTATGCAAAGGACTATGTTGAGTGCATGTGGCTTATTATGCAGCAGGAAAAGCCTGAGGACTTTGTTATTGCTACAGGCGAGCAGCACACTGTAAGAGATTTTACACAGAAGGCGTTTGCAGCTAATGGAATTACACTTCGCTGGGAAGGCGCCGGAATTGATGAGAAGGGTTATGATGCGGCTACAGGAAAGATGCTTGTATGTGTCAATCCACAGTGGTTCCGTCCTACAGATGTAGATAATCTCTGGGGAAATCCTGCAAAGGCAAAAACAGTTTTAGGCTGGAACCCTCAGAAGACTTCATACGAAGAGCTTGTAAAGATAATGGCAGAGCATGACAGAGAGCTTGCTAAGCGTGAGAAGGCTCTTCTTAAATAAAACAGCAAATATGTGGGACATTGGTGTCAGACCCCTGTCCCAAATTTGCTGGGACAGGGGTCTGACACCGGATGTCCCAGGGTAGATTGTGAGGAAAAAGCTATGATGGAAAAGAATGCGAAGATATATGTTGCTGGACATCGCGGAATGGTTGGTTCGGCAATCGTAAGAGAACTAAAAAGACAGGGCTATGAGAATATAATCACAAGGACACATAAGGAGCTTGACCTTTGCAGACAGGAGGACGTTGAGAAGTTCTTTGCACAGGAGAAGCCGGAGTATGTATTCTTAGCGGCAGCCAAGGTTGGAGGCATTGTTGCTAATCAGGAGGCACTTGCCGATTTCATGTACTACAATATGACTCTTGAGATGAATGTTATTCATTCAGCATGGCAGAACGGCTGTAAGAAGCTTGAATTTCTGGGTTCTTCATGTATATATCCTAGAATGGCACCACAGCCTATGCCTGAGAGCTGTCTGCTCACATCGGAGCTTGAAAAGACAAATGAGGCGTATGCACTTGCCAAGATATCCGGTTTAAAGTATTGTGAATTTCTCAATAAGCAGTATGGCACAGATTATATTTCCGTTATGCCTACTAACCTCTATGGACCGAATGATAATTACCATCCGACTCACAGCCATGTACTTCCGGCACTTATAAGGAGATTCCACGAAGCTAAAGAGCAGAACCTTCCTTATGTTACCTGCTGGGGTGACGGAAGTCCGCTTCGTGAATTCCTATATGTTGATGATCTTGCCAATCTGTGTGTATTCCTTATGAATAATTACAGCGGCAATGAGACAGTCAATGCAGGAACAGGCAAGGAGCTTACAATCAAGGAGCTTACCGAGCTTGTTGCCAAAGTAATAGGCTACACAGGAGAGATTCGCTGGGATGCGTCTAAGCCTAACGGTACACCAAGAAAGCTTCTTGACGTGTCAAAGGCGACAGCACTCGGCTGGACATACAAGACAGAGCTTGAGGATGGAATAAGACTTTCCTATGAAGATTTCCTTAATAATCCTATGAGAGCGGAAAGATAAGGCTGAAGCCTGATATGGGTTCTGTGTTTACAAAAAATGTGCGCTTTGGTATAATCAAAACGCACATTTTTTGCATAAATGTAACTTGTTATACATAATTGAGTTTTCAAGTATATTTTGACATGCTTATCATAAAGCAGAAGTTTTGTAATATACATAATATTAGTAACTATTCGTAACTTTTTGGAATCAGGAAGCTTTAGGTGTAATGTCTATATGTAAATATGTAAGTGCAGTTTTCCGATTTGTGAGGTGCATTGTGAACGGTTACAAATATTGTTACGGATACATATAACGTGAAACATATTATGTTTGCGGTAAGGCACAGATAATTGCATAATGACCGTCAATATACTGAGTTTTGCGGTTATCTGATAGATTAAGATGAAAAGAGGTATAATATGGGAAAGTATTTTGGAACGGACGGCTTTCGCGGTGAAGCTAATGTAAATCTTACGGCTGACCATGCATTTAAGGTGGGAAGATTTTTAGGCTGGTATTATGGTGAGCTTAAAAAGAGAAACGGTGATGATTCGCCTGCAAGAATTGTAATCGGAAAAGATACCAGACGTTCAAGCTATATGTTCGAGTATTCCTTAGTGGGCGGGCTTGTGGCTTCAGGCGCTGATGCATATCTGCTTCATGTGACAACAACACCTTCGGTTGCGTATATTGCAAGGACGGACAGCTTCGACTGCGGAATCATGATTTCGGCAAGCCATAATCCGTATTATGATAACGGAATCAAGCTTATAAATGGTCAGGGTGAGAAGATGGACGAAAAGACTATTGAGCTTGTGGAGGCATATATTGACGGCAGACTTGAAATCTTCGGTGAGCACTATGACGAGATTCCTTATGCACACAAGGACAGAATAGGCTGTACGGTGGATTATATCTCAGGACGTAACAGATATATGGGATATCTTATTTCATTAGGTGAGTATTCATTTAAAGGCATGAAGGTGGGATTAGACTGTGCCAACGGAAGTGCGTGGAACATCGCAAAGTCTGTATTTAATGCGCTCGGAGCAAAGACTTATGTTATAAATGCGGAGCCGGACGGAACCAACATTAACATGAATGCAGGCTCCACACATATAGAAGGTCTTCAGAAATTTGTTGTTGAAAATGGGCTTGACGTGGGATTTGCATATGATGGAGATGCTGACAGATGCCTGTGTGTGGACGAGAAGGGAAATGTGATTACAGGCGACCATATTCTCTACATATACGGAAAATATATGAAGGAGAAGGGCGCACTTTTAAATAACACGGTAGTTACAACAGTGATGTCCAACTTCGGTCTTTACAAGGCATTTGACGAGGTGGGAATTGACTATGCAAAGACTGCTGTGGGAGATAAGTATGTATATGAATATATGTGCGCAAACGGCTGTGGAATCGGCGGTGAGCAGTCCGGACATATTATCTTCTCTAAGTATGCGTCAACAGGAGACGGTATTCTTACCAGCCTTAAGATGATGGAAGTAATGATGGCTGAAAAGAAGAAGCTGAGCGAGCTGTGTGAGGGGCTTTCAATCTATCCTCAGGTTTTAAAGAATGCGAGAGTAACCGATAAGCGTGCGGCACAGGACGATATTGATGTTCAGGCGGCAGTGAAGGCTGTAGCAGACAGCTTGGGAAATTCAGGACGTATTCTTGTGCGCGAGTCGGGAACAGAGCCGCTTGTGCGCGTTATGGTTGAGGCGGAGACGAATGAAGTCTGTGCAAAGTATGTGGACAGTGTTATTTCTGTAATCAGGGAAAAGGGATATATGTGTGAATAATTGCAGGATTATTTATTTTGCGCTATCCATATAGCATCAACAATAGTTATATAAAATTTAAACTAAATACAAGGTTAACAAAGACTATGTATCCGGCTGGTATGTAGTCTTTTTGATTTTGTTGTGTTATAATATAATTTAGAACATTAGTTTACACACATGAGGTAGTTGGGTATGGTATATGACAGTTATGAATTTGGCAAATATCTTATGGAGCTTAGACGCAAGGACAATATTTCAATGAGTGTAATCTGTGAAGGTATCTGCGATGTAAGTGTAATGAGCCGTATCGAAAACGGTGAGAGGGAAGTCAGCAAGCTCGTTCAGGACAGGCTGCTTGGCAGACTTGGCGTGGCATCGGAGAATTTTGAGAATATGGTATTCTCAGATGAATATGAGCGCTGGAAAATCAGACAGAGAATAATAGCTCTGATACAGCAGGAAAAGATAGAAGACGCTGATGTATTGCTCGAAAAGATGTATGAGGACAACAGGCTTGCAGGGCGCAGACAGTCTGTGGAGGATTTAGATGCAATACTAGAAATGCAATTCTATCTTGCAATGAAGGCACAGATAAGACGCTGTCAGAATGCAGATGATAAAGAACTCAGAAAACTGTATGCTAATGCTTTAAGACAGACTGTTGTCGGCTTTGATAAGAGTACAAGTGTGCGAAGCTTCCTGAATAATAAAAGATTTTCTGTTGAAGAGTTAAATCTGTTGATTGAATATGGAAGATATCTGCCTGCTGCAAAGGGCATTACTTTAATCAGAGGCTTGATTGAGTATATAGATAACGCAGATGTTGTGAAGTTAGTCAAGGCGAAGGTGTATCCTAAGGCAGTATACTATCTGTACGAATCGGAAATTCAAAAAGGCGTGGATGACACGAAAAAGATAATGCACCTAATTGGATATGTTACCAAAGCGATAGAATATCTGAGAGATTCACTCAGGAGCTTTTATCTGTATGAGCTTCTTGACATAAAAATGAAACTTATATCAATGTGCGAAAAAGATGCCGCCAAGCAGTGGGACTTAGAGGCGCACAGTCTTGAAAATGACCGTATAATAGACAGAGATTACATGGACAGCTATGGCAATACGGACAAATATTCCTTGAGAGAACAATATATCTGGTGCAGGTATGCACACATTGTCTTGGAAAGAATGTATATGATGAGTGGGACAAGGTGTGATACATTTGAATATAGCTATATTTATGCGGATAGAGATGTATATTGCATAGAGGATGTGATAAGAATCCGCAGAAATATGCTTAATATAAGCATGGGAAAATTATGTAGCGGTATCTGCTCTGAGAGGACGGTAAGCAGAATAGAGAGAAAGCTTGTGAAGCCACAGGCGGCGACAGTACATAAGCTTTTTGAAAGGCTTGGTCTGTCATGTGAATTCAGCAGAACGGAGCTTACAAGCTCAGATATAAGAGCGCAGGAAACATTGGCTCTGATAAGGATATATCTCAATGACGGCAATTCGGATAAGGTGGATGAACTTTTAGAAGCTCTCAGTGAGTACGTGGATTTTGACATACCTCAGAATCGGCAGATTATTCTGAGAATTAAAGCATGCAATATGAGAATGGCAAAGAAGATATCGGATGCAGAATTTGTCAGGTATGTAAAAGAAGCGTTAGAATGCACGCTTCCATACAAAGTGGCAGTATCAGATATCGAAAAGTATATGAGTAACGAAGAGATATCATGCATCAATAATATATTGATAACCAAGTCTTCTGACATCAAGGAGGTTGGAGAATGCTATAATGCTCTGCGTAGTCTCTATAAGAGCAGCAGCGAGATGATATGTAATTTCCTAAGCATGTATGAATTCGTAATGCAGCCGGTGGCAAGCTATTGTGGTGATTGCGGGATGTATGATGAAGCAGATGAGATTGAAAAAATTATATTCGTGAATACTATGCGTAACAGAAGACTAACTGTAGTTTCTAAGGTCATTTACTGCTTGTTATGGAATAATTTACAGAGACAAAGCAGAGGGATACCTGTTAAGAATAGTATTGATAAGAATCTGGAGTTAAAGGAATGTCTTATATTGAATGATATTGCCAAAAATGAGAGAAAATATAAGATAATTGGCAATATCATTCAAAAGAAATAATTATCTATAGTTTATATAATCAGGATCGTCATCAGCTAATGTGCTTACCTGTGAATCATAGCTTACACCGGATTCACTGCCGAAAGTGATTGTTCCGAAAGGAAGTACAACTGTAAAAAGTGTAAGGCATGCTGTAAGTACAGCAAGTGATGAACAGAGCTTTGATAATAAATTTTTCTTCATAAAATCTAACCTCCCATAATACATAATACTTTGAAGTTACGGGGAAGGGTATCGGTAAAATAAGGTGAGCACCTTAAAAAAATTCCCTCCCCGAACATTATTAGATTATAAATGTATTATTGGCTGCTGTGACCTGCCAGAGTTGTCAAAAATGAAATTTGACAACTCTGGCAGGTTACTTTTGTATCGGAATATGGGATAATACCATGATGAAGTATTTATATTGTTGGAGATATTATGTATGGAAAGTAGTCTGGTTAGATATATAGCATCACAGTGCAGAATGGAAATTGATGGCTATACAGAATATGTTGATAAGGTAAGCAAATGTATTCAGGAAAAAGGCATGGTGGATAACATGCTGTCCGAGCCTGCATATACTAAGAAGGTTGCGCCGCTCTCATATTCGGAGGGAAGAAGAATATCATATGAGATAGTATACAGTAATTCGATATGCGGAATATCGTATACATGGTATATAAATATGGATTTTTTTGAAAAAAGCACAGGAACGGAGCTCAGAATCAATATAACTTCACAGACATATATTATAAGTATAGAGGATGAGTATTGTACAAGGCTTACACAGGTTGTGGAGGAATGCATTAAAAAAGACTGGAGAGTATTGGTAAAGGTTGTGGATGCATACGGCGACATGCTGAATATGATATTGTTTCCTGAGCTTCACAGAATCGAAAATACGGCAAGACGGGTTGTGAACGGACTCATGTCAGGCGCATATAGTGCAATGTGGTTTAAGGAGAATGGAAGAGTATGTGACAATACCGAAGAATGCAGTGAGACGGATAAGGTGAAGAATAGTGAATATGCGGTTTTTGATAATACGGTTATTATGATGAGCATAGCTGATTTTGACAGAGTAATTACACAAGAGTGGGACTGCGTTTTTTCAAGATATTTTTCACAGGATTTTCGCTATGATATGCACAAGCTTGCACAGGCGTACACCAAGGTTTTAAATAATTATTGCAGTGATAAGGAATTTTATATTGATACAAAGAGGATAATGGAGAGCGTCAACAAAGAGCTTGTCAATGTGCTCTGGAAAATAGAAAATTTTATGTAAAACAAATGCGTGGGACAGAATGTATATTATAAAATCATTCTGTCCCACGCATTTATATAGGCAGGAAACGAAAGCTGATTGCGAATATCTTTGATAAATATTCTGGTCAAAAGCGCTTGCGAAAGCAGCCATGCAGCCGAAAACACATGTCAATTTGCGGTTTTGATAATATGTCAGTTGGCTCTGCATAGTTACTGTTATTTAAAAGCGGAACCTTTTTTATCCTTAATAATATAGCGTGGACGTTTCTTTGTCTCTAAATACATTTTGCCGACATACTCACCGATTACACCGAGACTTAACAGTTGAATACCGCCGATAAAGCATATCATGCATACCATACTTGACCAGCCGGCTACAGTATTTCCGGCAAGGAACATTATAATTGCCCATATAATACCGATAAAGCCTAGAAGTGATACAATGACTCCGAAGCCTGTAATCAGGCGGATAGGCTTCACACTGAGACTTGTTATTCCGTCAATCGCAAAATTAATCATCTTTGAAAGAGGGTAATGGCTTTTTCCTGCAATTCGTGTATGACGCTCATAATATACGCATGTGCTGTTAAATCCGACCATCGGAATAAGACCGCGCAGGAACAGATTTGTCTCTTCATAATTGGAAAGCTCATTTAAAAAGCGGCGGTCTAAGAGTCTGTAATCAGCATGATTATAGACTGTGTTGCAGCCGAGCTTATTCATCAGTTTGTAAAAGAAAATGGCACTGCTGCGTTTAAAGAAGTTGTCCGTGTGTCTGTCTGAGCGCACACCATACACGACATCTGCGCCGTTTAAGTAAGCTGCGACCATGTTATCCATAGCATCAATGTCATCCTGACCGTCACAGTCAATGCTTATTGTGATGTCGGCATGCTCTTTTGCTTCCATGAGACCCGCAAGCAGTGCGGACTGATGCCCGAAATTACGTGACAGGCAGAGCGAACAAAAGTGTTCGTCCTTGTCACATAGATTGGAAATAATATTCCACGTATTGTCCGATGAACCATCATTGACAAATAAAATACGGCTTTCATGGGCTATTTTATCTGTCCAGATAAGACTATTAAGTTTATCGAGAAACATTCCTGAAGTTATCGGAAGAACAGATTCTTCGTTATAACATGGAATAACAATATATAAAATAGGTGCCATTATAAGTGCCTTTCTGAATATACTGCTGACTTGCGGATATTAATATTTGATTTTGTCATCAGCGTCAAGTATTGCACCGGTCTGGACTTCAATTACCTGCAATTCGCTCTTTGCATGGATTGTATGGCGGCATCCGACAGGAAGTGTGATAACATCACCGGCTTTTACTTCGCGGCGGACATCGTCAACGATAGCGTAGCCTGTTCCGGACAGTACAGTCCATACTTCGTCTCTGTGTTCATGGCTGTGATATTTCAGTTCATTGCCCGGACGAAGGATAATCTTGATTGTGAGTGATTCCGGCTGTATATCGAGAATTGTGAAGCTGCCCCATGCCTTCTCCTCAAAACGCGCCATAGGGTCAAGCTTGTCAACATAAGGCTTGATTGTGCTGCTTTTTGACTTGTCGGACACAAGAACACCATCGCAGCCGACAGATACGACAATGTCTTTAAGACCGACACAGATAACAGGAAGGTCAAGCTGGTTTATGACATTAGTGTCAGTGCAGTCTGCCATCTGGACATTTCCTATAGCAGCGCTGTCCATAACGTCTGTAAATGCATCCCATGAGCCGACATCTCTCCATTCGCCGGAAAAACGCAGGCACTGTATATTCTTTTCCTTTTCAACAACAGCGTAGTCGAAGCTTATCTTAGTAAGCTCCTCATAATTGTCATAGAGTGTCTGATAATCGGCACTTCCGAGCATTTTTCTTGAGATATCAAGAAGATATGAAAGCTTGTATGCGAATACACCACCGTTCCAGAGTGCGCCCTGCTCAATGTACTCAGCAGCGGCAGCTTCATCAGGCTTTTCTATAAAGCGGCTTACACGGCTTACTGTATCCTTGCTTTCAGGCATTATATAGCCGTAGCTGGAGCTTGGAAATGTAGGAGCTATTCCAAGAAGAGACAGATTTGACTGTCCTGAGGCGGCAAGAGCTGAGAGCTTTTTGACAGCTTCAAAGTAATCAAGATTTACATAAGGGTCGACAGGACATACCACAACAGGTTCGTCCGGGTCAACATTTTTAACGTTTGCCAAAAATGCACTTGCAAGTGCTATTGCCGGGAATGTATCCCTTCTGCAAGGCTCGATACATATGGAAACTTTATTGCCAAGCTGGTGCTTTATCGTTCCGACCTGACGTTTTCCTGTTGCTATTACTACGTTAGTGTCCGGCTCTACAGTCGTAATCTGACGGTATACTCGCTGAACCATGGACTCCTGCTCACCGTTTTCATTGGTCAGAAGCGGTATGAACTGCTTGGAACGGACAGTATTTGAGAGTGGCCATAGACGCTGGCCTGAACCACCTGATAACAAAATAATATTCATGATTTAATAAAATCCTTTCAACTAAAAAATAAGCGATATAATGCGAATTGCCCAATAGCAATGTGATATCGCAATCCAAAAACAATCGGATTCGGTTAATCTGCTGCATAAATTACTGCATCCTCATGTCCTGCACAGCCCTGATTAAAAAGCATTATCATGCAGGCATGAACGGCTTTTTGAACTTTTGGCTCTGATATCACATCATTATATCAAATTAAAGTCGTCAGTTCAAGCAATAACAAGTAATGATTGCTTTTTTAACAAAATTGTTGTAATCTTTAAAGTATTAAAGTTCGAAGGGGGCAATACCATGAATAATCATGAAATGATGGCTCTTGATGAGAAGCATAATGCAGAATTTGAGGAGCTGGTAAAATATTGTATGACCTCCGGTGCAATCAATCTTGATCTGTACGAGGAATATGATGTAAAGAGAGGACTTCGAGATGCTAATGGTAAGGGTGTTCTTACAGGTCTTACAGAGATATCGGATGTCGTCTCATATAAGTCGATAGATGGTGTAAAGACACCGATAGATGGTGAATTATATTACCAGGGCTATAATGTGGCAGATTTGATAGAGGGTCTTAACGGCAGAAGATATGCTTTTGAGGAGACTACTTATCTGCTGCTGTTTGGTGAGCTGCCTACAGAAGAGCAGCTTGAGAGATTTATTGGTATTTTGTCCGAGCTTCAGGAGCTTTCGGGACATTTTGTGCGCGATGTTATTATGAAGGCACCGAGTGCCAATATCATGAATGCTCTTTTAAAGAGTATTGTCACATTATATTCTTATGATGATAATCCTGAGGATATTTCTCCGGCTAATGTGCTGCGCCAGTCTTTGCAGCTTATAGGCAAGATGCCTATAATTTCAGTTTATGCATATCATTCGTATCGTCATTTCAAGATGGATGACGTTCTTTTAATCCGCAACCCTGACAAGAACTGCTCTACGGCTGAGAACATTCTTCGTATGTTAAGACCGGACGGCAAATATACAGAGCTTGAGGCAAGAGTTCTCGATGTAGCGCTTGTGCTTCACGCTGAGCATGGAGGAGGTAATAACTCCACTTTTACAACACATGTTGTCACTTCATCTGGAACAGATACCTATTCAGCCATTGCAGCTTCCATAGCATCGTTAAAGGGACCAAGACATGGTGGTGCGAACCTTAAAGTTACGCACATGATTGAGAATATCAAGGAAAATGTGAAAAACTGGGAAGACGAGAAAGAGATAGAAGATTATCTTGTCAAGATTCTCGATAAGCAGGCATTCGATGGCGCTGGTCTTATATATGGTATGGGACATGCGGTTTACACACTGTCCGACCCTAGAGAGGTTATATTGAAAAAATATGCCAGGAGTCTTTCCGAGGAGAAGGGACTTACAAAGGAATTCGAGCTTTTAGACCGCATCGAACGTATAGCCGGAAATCTCATAGCCCAGAGAAGGAGACTGTTCAAGCCAATTTGTGCTAATGTGGATTTTTATAGTGGATTTGTATATACTATGCTTGGAATACCGGAGGAACTGTTCACACCTATATTTGCAATTTCGCGTATATCAGGCTGGAGTGCACATCGTCTTGAGGAGCTTGTAAATAAAGGTAAGATTATTCGTCCGGCATACAAGTATGTCGGCTGGCATAAGCCTTATTATGATATTGAACACCGTATCGGGGATGTCAACGATAACTGGAAATAATGTGGATAAATTCAGCAGTAATGTCAATAATTTTAAATCGGAGGTTCGATTAATGGCAAAAAAAATCTTAAAAGATATCAAGGATATTAAGTTTATTACAATAGGAGAAGTGCTTCTTCGTCTGTCACCTCCTAATTTTGAAAAGATTCGTATGGCAAATTCATATACAATCAATTACGGAGGCGCTGAGGCGAACGTGGCAGCAGGTCTTGCGAATATGGGAGTTGACAGTACACTTTTTACTGTTGTTCCTCCTAATTCGGTAGGTAAGTCTGCGATACGCTTCCTGCGCTCGAATGATGTACATATGTCAAAAGCAATTTATGCGGGGAACCGTCTCGGAATATATTACCTTGAGGAAGGTTATGCAGTGCGCTCATCTAAGGTAATCTATGACAGAGCTAATTCATCTTTTGCGGCATATGATTACTCACAGATAGATTTTAAGGAACTGCTTAAGGATTTTGACTGGCTGCATCTTAGCGGAATTACTCCTGCACTCTCAGCTAACTGCCGTGATATGATTATGATGGCATTACAGGCGGCAAAAGAGCTTGATATGATTGTAAGCTTTGACGGAAATTACAGAAGCGCTCTCTGGGGCTGGCAGGAAGCGAGAGACTGCATAACAAGCTATCTTCCTTATGTAGATGTGCTTATCGGAATAGAGCCGCTTAATCTTGTCGGACCGGATGGAAAGGATATGAAGGATGGAATGAGCATGCAGCCTTCATTTAAGGAGCAGGACAAGATATTTAAGGAGCTTCACGCAAGATATGATTTTATGGCTATAGCACGCCATGTACGTTATGTTCATACAGGAAGTGAGAACTCACTGAAGGCATATTTATGGTATGACGGTGAGACTTATGAGAGCAAGACTTTCAGATTCAATATTCTTGACCGTGTCGGCGGCGGAGATGCATTTGCAAGTGGTCTTATATATGCACTTATGGAAAAAATGGAGCCGAAGGATATTGTCGATTTCGCTGTCGCTACATCAGTAATCAAGCATACAATTCATGGTGATTTCAATATTATCGATGACAAGAAGTCAATCTATAATCTCATGAGACAGGAATATGAGATTAAGAGATAAATGTGAATAAATAGACGGCTGTGTAATTTTACCGGTAAAATTATATAATGTCCGGCTTTTAGATATGTGATTACGCAAAAGCCTGAAAAATAAAGACAGAAGGGAGTGGGAGAATGGCAAATAAGAGAGAATTTTATTTTAAATCATGTGATGGCGTTAACCGTGTTCATACGGTTGAGTGGTCGCCGGAGGATGGTGTAGTCAAAGCTGTACTTCATATCGTACATGGTATGGCAGAGCGCGTTGAGAGATACGATGATTTCGCATGTTTCATGGCTGATAACGGATATCTGGTGGTGGGTGATGACCACCTTGGACATGGAAAGACGGCAGCGTCCCCTTCGGATTTCGGTTATATAGGTAAAGATGGAGCGCACCTTCTTGTCAAGGATGAGCACAGACTTCAGAAGCATATGAAGGAGCTTTATCCTGTTGTGCCATATATTATGCTTGGACATAGCATGGGAAGCTATATCACGAGAAGATTCATATCGATATATGGTGATGATATTGATGCATGTCTTATACTTGGAACAGGATTTCAGACACCTGCTGAGACAGGAGCCGGGCTTACTGTTGCAGGTATTGTCGGTAAGCTAAGAGGCGAGCGGCACAGAAGTGATTTCCTTACAGAGCTCGGTTTTGGAAAGTACTGTGCAAGAATTGATAATCCTCGCACGGAGAGCGACTGGATGTGCAGGGATGATAAAGTTGTAGATGACTTTAAAAATGACCCACTGTGTGACTTTATTTTTACGGTTGATGGTTTCAAGGCATTATTGACGCTGGTTCGTGAGGACTGTGATGACAGGACTGCCAACAATGTTCCCAAAGAGCTGCCTATATATATACTTTCAGGTGCAGAGGATCCGGTTGGGCAGTATGGAGTTGGTGTCATGAAGACCTATGAGCAGTACAAGCAGGCTGGAATTGAGAAGCTTCAGGTGAAGATATATCCGCAGATGAGGCATGAGATACTCAATGAGTTTGGCAAAGAAGAAGTGTACAATGATATTCTTCGCTGGACAGATGAGATGATTGCCGAGTGCGCACAGGAAGAATAGCAGCAGGTTTTAGCGGTTATGATGCGGAATAAGCCGCAGATATCAAGTTGAGTCAAAGCTTTTGAACTTGACATTATTAAGATAAAATGCGTTGTCAGCGCGGGAAGAGGATGTGTATGATTAAGTTAGGCACTGCCGGAGCATGGCTTTTAAACGGAAATGAGGTTGTTGAGGACGGACCTGATGCAGCGGCTGTCATCAAGTCTAAGACAGGCCGCAATGTATCAAAAGAGGATGCATCGAAGGAGACGATGGCTTATTCGATTTTAGAAAAGCATAATACTTCCGATAACATGGACAAGCTTAAAATCAGATTTGACAAGCTTACATCACATGATATTACTTTTGTCGGAATCATACAGACGGCAAGGGCTTCAGGCCTTGAAAAGTTTCCTATGCCATATGTACTTACCAACTGTCATAACAGCCTTTGTGCGGTGGGTGGTACTATAAATGAGGACGACCATATGTTTGGACTTAGCTGTGCAAAAAAGTATGGTGGTGTGTATGTACCTCCTCATCAGGCAGTTATCCATCAGTTTGCAAGAGAAATGTTAGCTGAGTGCGGAGCCATGATTCTTGGTTCTGATTCACATACACGTTATGGCGCGCTTGGCACAATGGCTATAGGAGAGGGAGGCGGTGAGCTTGCCAAGCAGCTTCTCAATAAGACATATGATGTTGCAATGCCGGGAGTGGTTGCAATTTATCTGACGGGCGAGCCGATGAAGGGAGTTGGCCCTCAGGATGTTGCACTTGCAATTATCGGAGCAGTGTTTGGCAACGGATATGTAAAGAATAAGGTTATGGAGTTCGTTGGACCGGGGGTCTCTAATCTGAGTGCCGATTTCAGAATAGGCATTGATGTAATGACAACTGAGACAACATGTCTTTCATCTATATGGAGAACTGATGAGAAGGTAAAAGAGTTCTATGAGGTGCATGGACGTGGCGAGTGCTACAGCGAGCTTAATCCGGGCGATATCGCATACTATGATGGTGTTGTGTATGTCGATTTGAGTACAATTAAGCCTATGATTGCAATGCCTTTCCACCCTAGCAATGTATATACTATTGAAGAACTAAGTGCAAATCTTATGGACATTCTTGACGATGTTGAGAAGCGTGCAGTGGTAAGCCTTGACAACAAGGTTCCGTTTACATTAAAGGACAAAGTGAGAAATGGAAAGCTCTATGTTGAGCAGGGAATTATAGCAGGCTGCGCGGGAGGCGGCTTTGAGAATATCTGTGCTGCGGCAGATATTTTGAAGGGCAAGAGCATTGGTGCTGATGAATTTACGTTGAGCGTATATCCTGCAAGTACTCCTATATATGCTGAGCTTGCAAGAAATGGCAGACTTGCAGACCTCATGACGACAGGAGCTATAGTAAAGACAGCATTCTGCGGACCTTGCTTTGGTGCCGGGGATACGCCTGCTAACAATGCATTCAGTATTCGTCATTCAACACGTAACTTCCCTAATAGAGAGGGTTCTAAGTTACAGAATGGTCAGATTGCCTCAGTTGCACTTATGGATGCTCGTTCTATAGCAGCGACAGCGGCTAACAAGGGATATCTTACAGCAGCTACGGATGTTGATGTGGAATTTACAAATCCTACATACCATTTTGATAAGACAATATATGAGAACAGAGTGTTTGACAGCAAGGGAGTTGCAGCCCCGTCTGTTGAGATTAAGTTCGGGCCGAATATTAAGGATTGGCCGGAGCAGGTTGCACTCACCGATAATATTCTTCTCAAGGTCGTATCGGAGATTCATGATCCTGTAACGACAACGGATGAACTTATTCCTTCCGGAGAGACATCATCATATCGTTCGAATCCTCTTGGACTTGCAGAGTTCACACTCTCAAGAAAGGATCCGGCTTATGTCGGACTTGCCAAGGAGATGAGGGCAGCCGAGGAGGTAAGAAGAAGCGGTGCATGTCCTATGGAGAGCAACGATGAAGTGAAGCGTGCATTTACAGTGATTAAGGAAGCATATCCTGAGCTTAAGGTTTCGGACACCGAAATCGGAAGCACAATATTTGCTGTTAAGCCGGGTGACGGTTCGGCGCGCGAGCAGGCAGCTTCCTGTCAGAGAGTGCTTGGCGGTCTTGCTAACATTGCAAATGAGTATGCAACTAAGAGATATCGCTCTAATCTTATCAACTGGGGACTCATCCCATTTATAATTGATGAAGGAGAGCTTCCGTTTAAGAATGGTGATTTCATATTCATTCCGGGTGCGGCAGCAGCGATAAGAGATAAAGTATCCGAAGTCAAGGCATACGTTGTGAAGGATAAGCTTAATGAGTTCACATTAAAGATAGGCGAACTGACAGACGATGAAAGACAGATAATATTGGACGGATGCCTCATAAATTACTACAGACATTAATACGGATACACCGATATTTTGCAGATATCAGTAACTATATAATGCACTTAGAATCAGAGAGCTGTTGCAGCATTCCTGCATGAAAATGGCAGTGCTTCTGATTTTGGCAGAGACTTTATAAAAATATTAAGGGGAACGGTTATGAGCAGTAATGGGTTGATTTTTTTGGAGCCTGTTTTTAAAGAAATGATATGGGGTGGCAATCGTCTTGCCACGGAATTCGGATATGATATTCCGGGTGATGATACGGGTGAGTGCTGGGGAATCAGTGCTCATCCTAATGGCGACTGCACTGTTAAAAATGGTGAGTATTCAGGGATGAAGCTGTCTAAGCTTTGGAGTGAGCACCCTGAGGTGTTCGGAAAGGACAAAGTGTCCGGAGTATTTCCGCTTCTCACTAAGATAATTGATGCAAAAGCTGACTTAAGCATTCAGGTACATCCATCGGATGATTATGCTAAGCTTAACGAAAATGGCTCGTTAGGTAAAACTGAATGCTGGTACATACTCGACTGTCCTGATAATGCAACATTGGTTGTTGGGCATAATGCCAAGGACAAGGAAGAGTGTGCAAGAATGATTCATGAAGGAAGATGGAATGAATTCATTCGTGAGGTGCCTGTACATAAGGGCGATTTTGTCTCTATTGTACCGGGAACGGTTCATGCCATAAAAGCAGGCGTGATGCTTCTTGAGACACAGCAGAACAGTGACATTACATACCGTGTATATGACTATGACCGTCTTTCTAACGGAAAGAAGAGAGAGCTTCATGTTGAGAAGTCGATTGATGTGATAAATGCCCCTGCATCTGCGGCACAGGACAGTATCCATAATTTTGCGGTTGTCAAGAAGAATAAGCCTGTTCTCATGGAGAAGAGTGCATATTACAGGGTATGGAAGCTTGTTGTAAATGCTAATGATGATTCCACACTGGCATTGTCAAAAGAGAAAGACTTCAATGCGGATTATCTTCTGGTAAGTGTTGCAGCCGGAAGCGGCAGCATCAACGGCACTTCGATAAAAAAAGGTGACCATTTTATAATTACCAAGGCGTGTGACAGTATTGAACTTGCCGGAGACATGGAATTAATTGTGTCGGCTGAGATATAGACGGACGATTATCTGAATTAGGATAGTTGCTGCTAAATATTAAATTGCATAACGTCCGGGATTCAGTATATGTAATTTCGCAATTACATGAAGTAATAGTAACAGAAAAGAGGATATACATGACAGAGCAGGAACTTGATGCTATGATTGCGAGAATAAATGAGCTCGCACACAAGTCAAAAAAAGAGGGTCTGACTGAGGAGGAGGCTATGGAGCAGACAGAGCTCAGAGGAAAATATATAGCCAACTTCAGAGCCAATTTCCGTAAACAGCTCGATAAGATTGACGTAAAGGAAGCTGACGGAACAATAGTAAATCTTGGAGACAAGTATAGAAAGAGACATTGATATCATAAATTCATCCGCAAGCACACCTGCGTTGGATTTATGACATTGTGATTCTGGTATCATAAAATATAGATGCCCGGAATATAATTGAGTAAAAAATGTTTAGTCTTAATTCGGAATGGTTACGGCTGTTTAAGAATAGTTGAGGAGCGTTCCTATTAAGACTAGGGTGTCATAATATGCTATTTAACTGTGTATAACAAGTTATATGCGCAGACTAAACAGGCATGTTTTGACATCCTAACCTTATTGAGGTATAAAACAGTATGCTTAATTATATCTGGGCATTTATGCTTTTGGTCGGAATAATATACGGTGCGTGGTCTGGTAATATTTCGGAGGTATCGACAGCGGTGCTTGACAGCTCTGTTCAGGCAGTAGAGCTTGTTATATCTATGGCGGGAGTAGTGGCTCTGTGGTGCGGTCTGATGGAGATTGCTGACAATGCAGGTATTGTAAAACTTCTGTCTAAGGGGTTAAGACCGGTTGTGCTGTGGCTTTTTCCGGGACTTCGTAGGGAAAAAGGGGAAAAAGCTGTGGAATATATAACCCTGAATTTCATTATGAATATGCTTGGAACAGGATGGAGTGCCACTGGACCGGGACTTATGGCTATGGAGGAGCTTAACAGGCTTAAATGCAGTGACAGTCAGATTAATGTCGATACGGCATCGGATGAGATGTGTACATTTCTCGTAATGAATATATCATCATTACAGTTGATTCCGGTGAATATCATTGCATATCGCAGGGCATATGGATCGGTAGAACCTGCAAAGATAGTCATTCCGGCACTTATAGCCACAAGCATAAGCACTGTTGCAGCAGTTATATTCTGCAAAATAATGTGTAAATGCAGGAGTGCATAGGGAAGCGGGAGGTTAATTGCTACCTGTATTATCGGTGTAAGTGTTCATATAAGTGCGGTATCTGAGTGGCATGAGCTGCTGTTGAAGCTTGATATTGTGCCTTGCCTCTATCGATACAGATGTGCGGAAAATCTCAAATAAAGCTTCAAGGGCTTCATTGCTGTCCACAGAGGCACCGGCAGTATGCTCGCATGTGGCATCGACAAGGCTGTCAAGATAATCGGTGCTTATCTGTGAAAATATATATTCGCGGCTTCCGGCATTGTGTATTGAACATTGCAGACGTAAAGTGTCGGCTATAAGCCAGTTCTCATTGTATAGACGGTCAGCAAAGTGGTGTGATACCAAATCCAGAATATCATTGTCAGGCGCAAAACGTGCAAGCATGAAGCTGCCATGAGTATCACAGTATTGTCCGAAACGAAGAAAACCAAGATAGTTATGTGCTTCACGGCGCACATTGCGTTCAAGCTCGAATATACGCATGACATATGGATTCGTCATATAGTTGACAATGCTGCTACCAACCTTGAAAGCGTCTATTAAAAAATGATATATTACATTTCCTCTGTCCTTGTCGCTTGAAAGAGCTGCATGATACACCTGTGTGTATATATCCGGTGAAAGCTTATTTCTTATACTTGCAGCTACCTTGGCGGCAAGTTCACTGTCAGTTTCAAAAAATCTGTATTCTGAAAACAGTTCCATATCTTCTCCATCAGTAACAGATATGCATGTGCGTGAGGTTCCGAGTTCCCAGGCACGATATATTGCGGTGAAAATTCCATCTACACTGCCGTCACAACAACAAAAAATCATAAAAACCTCATTTCCGAGCGATTTATAGGTTAAATGGTGATGAAAATTCATGAGAGTAATTTATCATATAAATGTAATCCGCTATCGCTCATAAGCAGATTGCATTAATTATATATGCATAAAAAATAATTCAAGAGCTGAATGTAGGTGCTTATCTTGTAAATGTGTAAGAATACTAAGCTGGGCAATAGCAAAAGCATCAATATATCTATCCGGCACTTGCAATTATTGAGGAATGACAAGCGGAGAAAAGTTCTCATTATTATCGTCAAATAGCGAAAGCTGTCTGTATAAGCCATTCTGAGATATCTGCATGGCATGGCGACGCTCAGCGCCAATAAGCTGTGACACAATATAGTCCTCATCATGACAAAACAGTTCGTCAGTCTTGCCATCACAGGTTATAAAATAGCGGGCGCGCTTCATAACTACACCCATGCGTGAGATGTCATCAAAGCTCAGGCGGGCATAGCGTCTTGCTCTGAGTATGCGTTCTGCAGAGCGTGGGCCGACACCGGGGATGCGAAGGAGCTTTGCTTTTGTGGCGGTATTGATTTCAACCGGGAAATCGCCAAGGTGCTGCAATGCCCAGTCACACTTAGGGTCAATAAACGTATTGAAATTAGGATGCGCTTCGGACAGCAGTTCACCTGCACTAAAGCCATAGAAGCGCAAGAGCCAGTCAGCCTGATAAAGACGATGTTCTCTGAGAAGAGGAGGCCCATCCTGTGTTGAAGGCAGAGAACTGTCATTGTTGACATTGACAAAGGCGGAATAAAATACTCTCTTAAGGTTGTAGTTCTTATAAAGAGCTTCTGCAATAGTGACAAGCTGGTAGTCAGATTCGGGCGCGGCACCTATTATCATCTGTGTGCTCTGACCGGCAGGAACATAAGCCTTAGGGCCGCTTCGCGGGTCGAATATCTGTCGCCTGACAGTTGACAATGAATGGCTGTCTGATGCGTATGAACTAACTGAGCCGGCATAGGGTGATATATAATTAGTGTTATTATGGATAGAAGGCTGTGAACAGGAATAAGTGTCAACAGGGCTGTTTATAATGCTTCCGACATGGGATGAATGGTATGATGAGTGGTAGTCGGAAAGAAGCTGTTCATTCCTTCTGATGCCAAGCTGAATCTGCTTCATGGGAGTCAGGATGTTCTTGCGTGATTTATTAGGAGCCACTGTCTTGAGAGCATCGGCAGTGGCAAGTTCTAAATTCACGCTCATACGGTCAGCATACCATCCGGTTTCCTCTATAACGGATGGGTCTGCACCGGGAATTCCCTTGACATGGATATAACCGTTAAAATGATAGACAAGCCTTAGCATCTTAATAGTCTCTAAGAGAAGCTGCATAGTATGAGTCGGAGAGATGATAATTCCTGAGCTTAAGAAAAGACCTTCTATATAATTACGCCTATAAAATTCCATTGTCAGAGTACATACCTCTTCGGGTGTGAACGATGTGCGGAGAACATCATTAGAACGGCGGTTCATGCAGTAACGGCAGTCAAAGATACATTCGTTGGTAAATAGTATCTTAAGCAGTGAGATGCATCTGCCGTCGGCGGCAAAGCTGTGACATATACCAGAGCTTACTGTATTGCCGGTGCCTGAGCCGTTATTATTTCTGTTAGAGCCGCTCGATGTGCAGGCTGCATCGTATTTGGCAGCATCTGATAATATTCTTAATTTTTCCTTGATATCCATATCTTCTTTTATCAGCATATTAGATATAATCTCCTTGATATTCGAACATTTGTTTGATAGCATAATAGCACATATGTTCGAATATGTAAATAGGCAATTACAGGAATTTAATTTTAACTTATTGTTCATCATTATTAGGATTAATCGAGTCCGTGTGGGAATCAAGTTGTTACAATATGCCAAGCTGTGCCGGAATATAGTTGTAGAGATTGATGTTTTCAAGGTGGATATATGGCAGGAGTTGTTACACAGGGAATTATACCTATTATAATTTTTGTGGTTGTATTGTGGGCTGTGATGTCAGGGGATAAGGTGTATGAGCACTTCACGAAGGGAGCATTTAAGGGCTTAAGGATAGCGGCAGAACTTCTTCCGACACTTATAGGACTTCTTGTGGGCGTTGGTGTACTCAGGGCATCCGGTGCCATAGAAGCATTTTGCAATATTGTAGGGAGAGGAACGCAGTATATTGGATTTCCCGCGCAGGTCGTGCCTGTGGCTGTCATTAAGATTTTTTCATCCTCGGCTGCTACAGGGCTTATGCTGGATATATTTAAGAGCTGTGGCGTAGATTCATATGAAGGACTGCTGGCGGCGCTTATCTTGTCGAGTACGGAGACGCTTATGTATACCATAAGCATTTATTATATGTCAGTGAAAGTGACAAAGACCGGATGGACGGTTGCGGGAGCATTGTTTTCGATGGCAGCAGGAATAGCAGGAAGTGTGCTTGTACTGCATTTTGTTACAAAAATGTAATATTTCAAAGTATTGACGAACAGGAATCACTATGATATCATAGCTATGTCGGCGTACTATGACAGATAATACGCGAGGGAGTGTTTATTTATAAAATGACCGGTGTAAGGGAGATGCACCAGTCGCACACATTATTATGGTTGCTGCGGAATAATAATGAGATAAAATGCAGCATGGAAGAGAGGTTGATTATGAAGAGGATGAAGAATTTTAAGAAAGTGGCAGTTTCGCTTATGGCAGCGGTGATGTGCTTTGGCGTAGCAGGCTGTAATAAGACAACCAGTGAAGAGGTGCCTACCGGAGATGTGTATTCACCTGTTTTTTCGGAGATATCATCGGATATTGAGTATGTGAGCAATGTATTGTCCGATGGAAATAAGATACAGGTTATCGGACAGGTGTATGATAGTGTGACTTATGAGATGTCGCAGAAGCTTATAACGATTGATGCTGCTACAGGGGAGACTAGTAGCAAGGATATGGTTGTTGACAGTGACAAGAAGGATGAGAATGAGAATGTTTCATTACAGACTATCAGCAGCTACAAGGATGGATATATGGCTGTAAGATACCATTACATCCAGCCATCACAGGAAGAGATTGACAGCGGTGTGTATGATGTTGAATCATCATATGATATTGCCATACTTGATTCGGATTTTAATATACAGTCAGCAATATCACTTGATGAACTTCAGAAGAAGGTTGAGGAGGACAGTGGTAACTTCTATGTTCAGTATGCAACATGTGATGCAGAGGGGAATATTTATATCACACTTGACAATGTAATGTATGTTCTTGACCCTGATGGAAAACAGAAGTTCAAGATTGATTTTGACAACTGGATTAATGGTGTTATTGCCACAAGCGACGGTCAGGTTGTTATAATGTACTATGATGACAAGTATGACATGGCTGTTGCTAAGGTTGATTTAGATGCTAAGGCAGTCGGCGCTCCTCTTGAGAATGTTCCTTCAATGGATGGAGGCACTTCAAGCATATTCCCGGCAGGCGATGGCAGGCTCTATATGGCAGGTTCAACTAAGCTTTATCTCTACGATATGAATACACAGACATCCGAGGAAGTGTTAGACTGGGTTGACTGTGATATCAATACTAATAATCTTTCAGGCTTTGCTGTACTTGAGGATGGCTCATTTGTAGCTTTGTCAACAACATATGACTATTCAGGTGATGACACACAGGCTACAATCGAACTTGCAACAATCAAGAAGGTACCTGCAAGTTCTGTCAAGCAGAAGAAGAATATAACACTTGCTATGCTCTCAATGAACTACAATATGCGTGAGCAGGTTATAAGGTTCAACAGGGCGAATGATGAGTACAGAATTAACATAAAGACTTATGTAAATGACGATTATTCTAACGTAGATGAAGCGCAGACACAGTTTAAGGCTGATGTTGCAGCAGGAACAGCCGGTGATTTCTTTATAGCAGACAGTAACAATGTGGACGTAAATAATCTCATTGCTAAGGGGGCACTGGCAGACCTTACAGATCTGATTGACAAGGATGCGGATCTTAGCAGGGATTATTTCATACCTAATATCCTGGATATTTTATCGGTAAATGGAAAACTATACAGTGTTGCAGAATCATTCAATATACAGACTATTGTCGGCAGGGTTTCAGATGTAGGGTCAGGAAAGAGCTGGACATTCAAGGACATTATGGAGCTGGCAAAGAAACATCCTGATGCAAGTCTTTTTCAATATACAACTAAGAGCGATGGACTCGCATCAATGGTGATATACAGCATGGACAGCTTTTATAATAGTGAGACAGGTGAGTGCAAGTTTGATTCGGATGATTTCATATCACTTCTTGAACTTTGCAATACATTTCCTAAAGAGATTGATTACGATTCGACGAATGAGGTAAGCCTTCCAAGCCTTTTAAGGAGCGGAAAGGTTCTCCTGACTAGTTTGTATATGTCAGATTTCAGTGACATTCAGCTGTATAATAAGCTCTATGGAGAGCCTGTTAACTTCATCGGATATCCGACGAACAGCGGTTCAGGTTCTGTAGTAGGATTTACTAACAGATTCTGCATACCGGCAAAGTCTAAGAATAAGGATGGAGCATGGGCATTTATCCGTAATTTCCTTCTTCCGGATGCACAGTCTAAGTTAGACTGGAATTTACCTGTGAGCAAGGAAGCCTTTGAGCAGAAGATTACAGATGAGATGAATGCAAAGGATGCCGATGAGAATGGCGTTGTCAATACATGGTGGTATGATGACACTGAGATTGAGATAGGTGCGCTCACAGAGGAAGAGGCACAGACAATAAGAGATATTGTATATGGGGCAACATCTGAAGCATCCTATGATCAGGATCTTCTCAATATTATCAGCGAGGAAGCTGAGTACTACTTTAATGGTGAGAAGAGCGCACAGGAGATTGCGGGAATTATTCAGTCAAGAGCACAGCTCTATATAGATGAGAACCGTTAAATAATAAGATGTACAGCGATATCCATTGTTATGTTGGGATACATGTTATTTGTTTCTGAGAGAAATAGAATTACTCAGAAATGGGGATTATTATGAGTATAAAGAAAAAATCAAGGGAGCCTAAGCTCCCAAAAGAGAAAAAAAGGACTCCTGCGCGCAGGCGCAGGAGGAAGCTTGGGCAGCGCACGATGGCACCTTTTCTTGCACCAAGTATTATAGGTGTTGCATTGTTTTTCCTGCTTCCTTTTCTTGTTGTTATCTTCTATTCATTTGTAGATAACCCGGTCACGAAGGAGTGGGTATGGTTTGATAATTTTGTCAAGCTTGTAAAGAACAATTCCTTTAAAAGAGCAGTAAAGAATACAGCAGTATTTACAGGCATAGCAGTTCCGCTTGCGGTTGTACTATCATTGCTGCTTGCAATAGTACTTGACCAAAAGATTCCGGGAAAGAGCCAGTTCAGAACATTCTTTTTAAGCCCGATGATGGTTCCTATCGCATCGGTTGTTCTTATCTGGCAGGTATTATTCCATTATAATGGTGCAGTGAATGATTTCCTTTCAACATTCGGCATTGCTCCGGTGGACTGGTTAAAATCAGATTATGCGATGGTGGCGATAGTTCCGCTGTATCTGTGGAAGAACTTGGGATACAATATGATACTCTTTATGGCGGCGCTGGGAAATGTACCGCAGGATATCATAGAGGTGGCTGAGCTTGAGAGTGCCAATTCATGGCAGATATTCTGGAAGATTAAGATAAGATATCTGTCACCGACAATTTTATTTGTAACAATCATGTCTATTATAAGTTCATTCAAGGTATTCAGGGAAGTATACCTTCTTACGGGAGACCACCCTGTTACAAGCCTTTATATGCTGCAGCACTATATGAACAATATGTTCAAGTCACTTGATTATCAGAAGCTGTCCGCAGCGGCGATACTTATGTCGCTTGTTATGATTGTACTTATAGGAGCATTATTCCTTATAGAAAATCATTTTGGAAAGGATGTGGAGGAATAATGGGTAAGGAAAAAAAGAAGCATGAAGCACCGCTTCATGGTATTCATCATAAGAGACGCAGGAGTCTTGTGATAAGAACCATATGCTTTATATTTGCAGCAAGCTTTGCAATAATATTCCTGTTTCCGACAGTGGTTACAATAGCCAATTCCTTTATGTCACAGTCAGAGATAAGCTCTAATTACGGAATGGTATTTACAACAACTGATTCCGGAGCCAAGGCATTCATAGCCAAGAAAGTGAATATAAAGCTTATACCTGATATGGTAAGCTTCAGCCAGTATTTTACTGTATTGTTGAAAAGCCCGTCATACCTGTTAAAGTTCTGGAATTCGGTAATACTTGTAGTTCCTATAACGGTATTCCAGATTATAATAGCATGTCTTGCATCCTATGGATTTGCAAGGACGGATGGCAAGCTTAAGGGGATAGTATTTTTTGGATATATAATATTGATGCTTATGCCTTATCAGGTTACACTTGTTCCAAATTATCTTGTTGCTGACTGGTTCCATATACTCAATACGAACTGGGCGATATGGCTTCCGGGTATATTTTCACCATTTTCGGTATATCTGCTTACAAAGTACATGAAGCGAATACCTAAGGCTTTGTTCGAGGCGGCACAGATTGACGGAGCCGGAGAGTGGCAGATGTTCACTAAGATTGCAATGCCGATATGTAAGGGAGCGATATATTCATGTGCAATACTTGTATTTATCGATTATTGGAACATGGTTGAGCAGCCTCTTATTCTGTTCACGGATACGGAGAAATATCCTTTATCGGTATTTTTGTCAAAGATAAATGAAGGTGAGATTGGATTGGCATTTGCGGTTGCCACGATATATATGATTCCGGGTCTGTTGATTTTCCTCTATAGTGAAGAGTATCTGGTTGAAGGAATCACATATCAGGGCGGAATAAAAGGGTAATATTTATGAGTTACAATAAATAGTAAGAAAGGGTTAAGGCGATGAAAAAGCTGGAAGGAAACAGAAAAGACTGGATTAAGAATATTCTGATAGTATTTCTTGTTATATTGCTGTTGCTGACATTTTTCTCGAATACAATAATGAATTATTCGCTTGCAGAAGTGTCGAGCACATACATAACTAACGGAAGCATATCTACAGCAATTCGTGGTACAGGTACTATTCAGTCGGTTGATCCGTATAATGTAACAATTTCAGAGGGACGTAAGGTTGAGAGTGTCAAGATTAAGAAGGGCGACACTGTAGCTAAAGGTGATGTGTTATTTGTGCTTGAGGAAGGTGACAGTACGGAGGTCACTGAGGCGAAGAAGGCATATCAGACACTTCTTGAACAGTATGATACTACGATAATTGACAATCAGATAAGCAGTGATGTTATTACGGCGGCAAAGAACAAGGATGAGGATGTCCTTGCACAGAAGACGGCACTTTTAGAGCAGCGTACAGCGTTACTTAAGCAGAAAAAGGATGCGCTGGATGCCATAGATGCACAGATAAGTGTTACAGGAGCTACAGTTGTTGACACTAAGGCTGAGGAGGCACAGTTAGAGGCTGCCAATACAGCACTTCAGGCTGCGAAGGATGCACTTGATAAAGTAAATGAGCTTCAGACGAAGATAGATGCTTATCTTTCTGAAGCGGCACAGATAACAGATGATGAGACTAAGAAGTGGGAGCTTATAGATAAAGCGGTGGCATTAGGAAATGAAAGAGATGCCATTGGAGATGCAGCGACACTTACAGCCAATATTAAAGCTTATGAGAATCAGATAACGTCAATTAATAAGACTATTGAAGAGAAGAAGAAGCAGCCTACAGAAGTGTCGGCAGAGCTTGCATATCAGAGAGCCATTGCGAATAATGAATATACTCAGGCAAAGGAAAGCTACGATGAGCTATCCAATGAGATTAAGTATCAGAGACAGCTTCAGGATCTCTTAGACCAGATTGATGATGCTAAGAGCAAATATGAGACACTTGAGAAGAAGGCTATAGGTACAGAGGTTAAAGCTCCTGCAAGCGGAACAATAACGGCAGTGAATGTTGTTGCGGGCGAGAAGGTTGAAGCTGAATCAGCGATGGCAACAATACAGCTTTCCGGCAAGGACTACACTCTTGAAATGTCAGTTACTAAGGAACAGGCAGCGAGAGTTAAGGTAGGAGATGTTGGTCAGGCATCAAATTCATGGTATTACAGCGATATGGTGCTCACAGTATCAGCAATTAAGAATGATACGTCAAATCCTTCATCCGGAAACAGAATCATAGTATTTACTGTGACAGGTTCCGATATAAATGTTGGTCAGTCTGTAACGGTAAGTGTTGGAGACAAGTCAGCTAATTATGACATGATAGTGCCTAATACTGCAATCCGTGAGGATAAGAACGGTACATATATACTTGTCATTACATCTAAGAGCACACCTCTTGGAAACAGATACACAGCTACGCGTGTGGATGTCACAAAGCTTGCATCGGATGACACTAACACAGCTATTTCATGTGGTCTTCAGGGCTATGAGAGCGTAATTACAACGGCGACCAAGCCGGTATCGGCAGGAGATTTAGTGCGTCTGCCTAAATAATGGGAGGATATGATGACAAGGCCTAATGTAAAATTGACAAAAAAACAGCTTGTGCTTCTGGTCATCATTGCGGCTGGCCTGTTTGTGTTCGGTATTCTGACAGCCATATCAGGGTCTGTGGCACGAACACAGTCAACGCAGTACTCGGCGAAGTACTGGGATCCTGACGGACGATATTCCATGGTGAGTGTATTTCTTCCAGAAGGCAGTGGCCTGGAGCAGGACAATGTCAGGCAGCTTGAGTACGCACTTGATCAGGCTCTTATAAAGGAGGCACTTGAGGCTCCGTCAGACAATGCCAGACTGTATGTGTCATCCTACAGCGTTAAGACGGAGGCGAGTGTATCATCACAGCGTTCGAAGTCACAGACATGTACAGCTTACGGCGTGGGAGGAGACTTCTTTCGTTTCCACAACTATGAGCTGATAAGCGGAAGCTATCTGGTCGAGGACAGTATCATGGATGACCATGTAGTGCTTGATGAGGAGGCTGCATGGAAAATATTCGGTGCAATAGAAGTTGACGGCATGACATTGACATATGATGGAAAAGAGTATGTTGTGCAGGGTGTTGTCAAGCCTATGGATGAATTCAAATCCAAGGCAGGCGGCGCTGAGAGCGGAACAATATTCTTCCCATTCAGCAGGATAGGTGGCAAGGCAGACTGCTATGAGATTATATTTCCTAATCTTGTTTCCGGCTTTGCAGTTAAGCAGATTACGGAGGCTTTCAAGTCCTGCGGTTACGATGAGGATGATATCTGTATAGTCGACAACTCAGAGAGATATGGATTTGTAAATTCAGTCAAAAGACTTGTTAAGTGGACAAATAAGGGAATGTCATTTAAGTCACTTACATATCCATATTGGGAAAACAGTGCGATAGCGGTAGAGAACATTGTTGACTTGTTGACATTCTTCAGAATATTATTCATTGTGCCACCTGTTATTATAGTGGTTGTGTCTATAATATGTTTCCATCCACTGCACAGGTTCAAGCTTTTAGTATTAAAGATTGTCGAACACTTTAAAAAATAGCACAAAATATTAATATTACGCATATGTATATTTTCAGAAGCCATTCAGGAAATAATATCCGGGATGGCTTCTTTTTTGTTTCTTTTCCTTTTCAATAGCTTTGTGATGTGATAAAATGTTAAGTCTAAGGTATGGGGATAAATAAAAAGATAGGCGGCTTTTTTGCCTCAAAAGCAGGATTGCGTGAAAAATAAGCTTGGAAATGGGGATTGATATGGCAAAAGCAAAAAAAAATATATCACTTATATTGACAGTGATTGTCGGCATGGCTATTTTTATATGTGCTGCGTATAATAAGAGGGTGACATTTTGCGATGAGATATATACTTATATGATAGTCGATTCAGGCAATGCGGCATACCAGCTTGCACAGGGGCAGTGGTATCTGCGGGAGCAGATTAGGGATGTGCTGTCGCATACGGAAGGTGACAGCATAGTACAGATGCTTCGCAATGTAAAAGGCGATTCACATCCACCGCTTTACTATGCTATCGTGTATATTTTTTCATTATTATTCGGAGCAAATATATCAAAATGGGTTGCGCTGTCGGTCAATGCGATAATGTATCTGGGTACGCTTATATTGTTCTGGTCATTGCTTTATAAGCTGTTTAAGAGTCCGTTAATGGCAACAATCGGTACATTAATGTATGAGATAAATGTCGGAACATTGTCGGATGCCATGCTTCTTAGAATGTATATGCAGCTGACGTTTTTTGTGATTGCATTTGCGTATGTTACGTTGCTGTTATATAAGAACAAGGATAAGCTTGCTTATTATGTTTTGTTGGGCGTGATAACAGCAGGTGGATTTTTGACGCAGTTCTATTTCTGTTTTGTTGCAATCGGCTTCTTTATAATCTGGACAATATACAATATTATAACTAAAAAGTACAGCAGAATCATAAAATATCTTGTGAGCATGGTGACAGCGGTAATTGTTGACACAGTTGTATGGCATTATTGGATTTCGGCTATTTTATTTAACAGTGACTCGGAGACTATCAAGGAAAATGCGCTCAATTTTGCAAATATATTCAACAGTCTTTTTAAAGGTATTCTGACTGTACAGCTTCCTATTTTTCAGAATTGGTATATATTCGGAAGCATATTTGTAATTGCTTTGACTGCATGGACACTTCTGTCAAAGCGTGTTTCACGGATAGATGAAGATATTAAGCTTTTTATCGCATCGCTTGCAGGTGTTGTGTGGATGTATGGAAGCATTGTGTATTATCTGACACCTGATTATCTGTTGTCAGGAAGATATTTTTACGCTGCGAGCGCACTTGAGTACCTATTGATTGTGGTATGTGCCTGCACACTTATAAGAGCATATGTGCCTGACGGAGTGAGCGCAAGGGCTGTACAGACATTTGCTGTGGTTGGCGGCATAGCAATAAATATTTTCATTTTTTTCTCAGGTGACGGAATTGATTATTATACAGATGCACAAGAGTATGATAAGCAGAGAGCAGTGTTAGAGCAGTATGCGGATTATCCATGGATTATCTGCGGTGATGAGACATGGAAGATAAGTGCCAACTACTTCGACTATATCATTCCGGAGAAGCTAATGAGGATTACCGAGGATTCGCCGTACAGACAGGAAGCAGAGCTTGAACAAAAAGATGGCTTCATTATTGTCGCGGAGGATGGGGAGAACAGTCAGAGCGATTTGGGATTATACTATTATATAGGCTGTACAGGCAGATTTGCAAAAAGCGAGCTGCTGTTTGTGAGAAATAATCTCGCATATTATTTTGCATATCCGGTTGAGTGATTATATTAGGTAATTGCGAAACTCAAATTTATCAATGAACAGTTGTGCAATTTTACTATATTGCAAGCCAGACTATTTGCAAACACTAATAGTTCAGCTTGCTGAACTAATGTGTTTAGCGGCTGTGTTTTAGCCGCTTACGCACCGCTGTGTTTGCAATGAAGCGAGAGCAATAGTTCGCAAAGCGAACTAATTCTGGCGGTAATATAGCAAAAGTGCACAACGTCTGATACCAATATACAGAGTTTCGCAATTACCTAAGTGATTATATTTTAAGGAGGAATTTTTCTATGAAGATGAACAAATCAAAGGTTGCTATTGTCGGCTGTGGACTGGTAGGCTCCACAACAGCATTCAGTCTTGTCACACAGGGCGTTGTTGACGAGGTGCTTATGATTGATATTAACAAGGAGAGAGCATACGGAGAGAGGCTTGACCTTCATGACAGCATTGAGTATCTTAACCGCAATGTAAAGGTTACAAACGGAGACTATTCAGACTGTTCGGATGCGGATATTGTTGTGATTACGGCAGGTGCGCCACCTAAGCCGGGACAGAGCAGACTTGATACTCTTGAGATGACTGCAAAGATATGCCAGTCGATTGTCAGTCCTATCATGGAGAGCGGATTTGACGGAATTTTCCTTATTGTGTCTAACCCGGTTGATATCATTTCACACTATGTAAAGAAGCTCTCAGGACTTCCTAAAAATCAGGTCATAGGAACAGGAACGGCAATTGACTCAGCACGTCTTAAGACCTTCATCGGCGAGCTTGTAAAGGTTGACCCTAGAAGTGTACACGCATATTCGATGGGCGAGCATGGTGATTCGCAGATGGTGCCATGGTCTGTAGTTACTGTTGCAGGCAAGCCATTCTATGATGTCATTGCCGATAACAGAAGCCTTGTGGGAGATGTTGACCTTGATGAGCTTGTACACAAGACGACAAGGGAAGGCTGGGAGATTCTTGAGCGAAAAGGTACGACATATTACGGAATTGCGACAGCAGTAGCTGCCATCATAAAGGCAATCATGAACGATGAGAACAAGATTATTCCTGTCTCAACATACCTTCAAGGTGAATACGGTGAGACAGATGTATATGCGGGTGTTCCGACCGTTCTTAACAGACATGGAGCATACGATGTGCTTGAAATCCACATGTCTCCTAGCGAGCTTGCAAGATTCAAAGATTCTGCAAGAGTTATAAGGGAATATACTGATAAGATTATGGAGTACTAAAAGATGGCAAAGTTGTATTTTAAATATGGTGCAATGGGCAGTTCTAAGACTGCCAATGCGCTTATAACAAAGTTTAACTATGAAGAGAGAGGCATGAAGGTATGGCTTCTAAAGCCTGCCACGGATGACCGTGACGGTCAGGATATAATAAAAAGCCGTATAGGGCTTGAGTGCAGGTGTGTTGTCGTTGCTCCTGATATGGATATTATAGCCGAGTATGAGAAAAATCCGGAATATGATGCAGTTATTGTGGATGAAGCACAGTTTCTTACACCAGAGCAGATAGATGAACTTCGATTCATAGTTGACAATAAAGGAATACCTGTGCTTTGCTTCGGGATTAGAACTGACTTCCTTACACATGTATTTCCAGGAAGTCTGCGTCTTCTTGAGATTGCCGACTCGATAAGTGAGATTAAGACGATATGCCGCTGTGGTTCTAAGGCAACCGTCAATGCCAGAATTGACGGAAACGGCAATGTGATAACGGATGGAGAGCAGGTGCTCATCGGCGGAAATGACAGTTATGAAGCAATGTGCTATTCCTGTTATATGAAAAAAATAAAGAGCCACCGTTCCTAAACATGAGAAAATCAGATGCGAAGCGGTGAAAAGTGCGATTTAATATGTAGTTTTGCAAACGCCTATCAAAATTTACTAATTTACTATAAAGGAGAGGAACAATGGATATCAAAGAAATTCTTGCAAAGGTTGACCACACAGTATTAGGACAGACATCTACATGGGCAGATATTAAGGACTTATGTGATGATGGGATGAAATATGAGACAGCATCAGTATGCATTCCGCCAAGCTATGTAAAGCAGGCAGCGGAATATATAAAGAGTGTTAACGGAAAGTTAAAGGTATGTACGGTAATCGGTTTCCCTAACGGATACAATACTACAGCTGTAAAGTGCTTTGAAGCAAAGACAGCAGTTGAAGAGGGTGCCGATGAGATAGATATGGTTATAAATATAGGCTGGGTTAAGGATGGTCTGTATGACAAGGTTTTAGATGAGATTAAGCAGATTAAGGCTGCATGCAATGGAAAGCTTCTGAAGGTAATCATTGAGACATGTCTTCTCACAGATGATGAGAAAGTTAAGCTCTGCAAGGTCGTATCTGAGTCAGGAGCGGACTATATCAAGACTTCGACAGGTTTTTCCAAGGCAGGAGCAACCTTTGATGACGTGAAGCTCATGGTTGATAATGTTGATGGAATTTTAGTAAAGGCAGCCGGCGGCATAAGCTCAATCGCAGATGCGGAAAAGTTCATTGAGCTTGGTGCTTCAAGACTTGGTACGAGCAGGATTGTAAAGATTGTCAAGGCTGAGAACACGGACGGACAGACGTACTAAGATTTTTTGGAAAGGGTGCTGTAGATGACAGAGGAAGAATATTTAGAATTAATAGAGGGTAAGCTTGAGATTGCTATTGAGAATATTGAACATGAGATGAAATTAAATGACATGGATATAGCGCAGCTTCAGGAGCTGTATTGGGAAAACAACAGTGATTTCGATGAGTACGGCTATGAGGAGTACGAGAACAGGCAGCAGATGTTCAATCACGCCAATTTCAGAAGCAGAAATATGAAAACTCTTCACATGTACAAAAAAATGCAGGACTCACCTTATTTTGCGCGTGTGGACTTTCTGTTTGACGGTGATGATGAGCCGGAGTGCTGCTATATCGGTATCGGTAATTTTTCCGAAGGAAAAGGTACACTGCCGCTTATATACGACTGGCGTGCTCCGATTTCCAGCCTGTTTTATGACTATGATGCGGGAAGGGCTTCCTACGAGGCTCCGGGCGGAACAGTTGAAGGAGAGATTGTCAAGAAATACCAATACAAGATTAAAAAGGGCAAGCTTCTCTATGCTGTTGAGAGCGATATAAAGATTGATGATGACATATTAAAGCAGGCACTTTCCATGAATGCGGATGCCCGCCTTAAGAATATTGTAGGAACAATTCAAAAGGAGCAGAATTCCATAATAAGAAACGAGAAGGACAGAATACTTATTGTTCAGGGTGGTGCAGGTTCGGGTAAGACTTCCGTTGCACTTCATCGAATAGCATACCTTCTATATCATCACCGTGAAGACCTTATGGCATCCCAGGTGCTTATATTGTCCCCAAATGATGTTTTTTCGGATTATATTTCCCATATATTGCCGGAGCTTGGCGAGGAGAATATTAGTGAAATGACATTTGACGATTTTGCCGCAAAGGAGCTTTCCGATGTGTGCAGAATTGAAAGACACTATGATTTTCTTGAAGATGTGCTTATACATGAGGACATTGAACCGGATTATGCCAAGATGCGGCATGACAAGCTGTCTGCACGCTCATCCGGGGATTTTGCAGAGGCGATAAACGCTTTTGTATTCTCGTTAGAGTATGAGCTTATGGATTTTAAGGATATCAAGTACAAGAAGCTTGAAAAGGATGCGGACAGCATAGCTGACTTATTTTACAATAAGCTTCCGGATATTCCGCTTTTTAGAAGAATGGATGCGGTGCGGGAATATATTGTTGATGAGTATGCCACACTTACAGGGCATGAATTTGATGATATTGAGGCTGCTATCGTAAAAGATAAGTTCAATGCATTGTACCGCACAAGAGATATCTTTAAAATATATAATGAATTTCTTGAAAGCATAGGAGAAGAGCCGATTGCTGCCGTGGAAGGTCAGCCAAGAAAGGCAGGCTATGAGGATGTATATGCCATGCTCTATCTTAAGTATCTGCTCTATGGAGTCGGCAATGAGCAGCAGATTAAGCATCTTCTTGTGGATGAGATGCAGGACTATTCCTACATTCAGTACTGCATTATCGGCTGGGTTTTTAAATGTCCTATGACAATTCTCGGAGATAAGGAGCAGTCTGTCGATTCCGAAAAATCGGATGTGCTAAATTTTCTCCCGGAAATATTGGGAAAGGATTCTAAGCGCATTGTTCTCAACAAGAGCTACCGCTCAACAGTTGAGATAACCGACTATGCGGCTGAGCTTGCCGGAATAAAAGGAATTGACGGAATTGACAGGCATGGAAATAAGCCTGAAAAGCATATGTATGCCACGGAAAATGAGATGTACGTTTCTCTCGGCAATAAGATAAGCGATGAGTTATCCGCAAATGTGTACGAAACAATAGCTGTTTTGTGCAAAACTCAGGCGGAAGCGGAGTATGTTGGGGATAAAATCCTAGAAAATATCCGCGAGACCGAGGATGACGAGGAGAGCTTCAAGGTGACTGTGCTCAACAAGAACACAGACCGCTTCAAGACAGGCGTTGTCGTTGCGCCTTACTATCTTGCTAAGGGTCTTGAGTTTGACAGTGTGCATATTGTGAATGCCGACAAGGAGCATTATCATTCCGATTACCATAGGCAGCTTCTGTATATCGGGGCGACAAGAGCGCTGCATGCGCTGGATTTCTATGGGACGGGGGATGGGTGTGAGTTGTTGCCGTAGAGTATGAAAATGCCTAAAGCCTGTATTTATGCGGGTTTCAGGCATTTGTTTTATCAAATGGCTCTAGTTTGGCTCTATTTGTGGGAAGGATAATGTATCATTATTGCAGTGCAGATGCAGACAGCCATATCAGAGAATAGCAGGATGGCACTTGAACAGAATGAATATGAGAGAAGATATGTTGACATTACCGAAAGGTACAATACTATCAAATCAGAATATGTCAAGATTTCAGAACAGATTGAAAGCAAGAAAGCACAGAAGGAGTTGTTCAAGATGTTCATCCAAGCATTAGAAAAGCATGGTACTTTGGTAGAAAAATTTGATGAGAGACTTTGGAGCAGACTTGTGCAGGAAGTAGTAGCAAATGACAAGAATGATATGCGATTTATCTTCAAAAACGGATTTGATATAAAAATGAGATAAATTAAATCTTGATTTGACACATATTATAATGGAAGAAAAAATTCAGAAATTTGATTATAAAAGGTCAGATTCGTCAGTAAACATCGGGCTTGACGGGTTTGACCTTTTATGCTGCAGAAATATGACATAAAATGGATATGCGAATTTGCCGATATAAGGTATAATGAAAATAGTTAAATCATTAAAAATTGATTGAACCAAAACTAAAAAGTTATATTTTTTATATACTGATATACAGGGAATGGAGATTTTAAGTGGAAGAGTACAAGGAAGGATAGTATTTAAAATGGGTCAATCTAAATATGGTGAATATGCGGATTTGGTAGTATCAGAAAAAAATAGTAAAATAGTTCACTGGTTTCATGGACCTGATAGAAGATATAATACTAGAGGATTTGTTATAAGTGGAGATGATTTAGATAATTATATAAATGCGTGGAGAAACTCATTAAAAAAATGAATTTTATAAAAAGTGAATTGACAAATTTAAATTCTGAGAAATATACAACAAAAGAACAAACTGAGCAGTTATACGGTGTAATGAAGAACTTAGATAAATTTTTGAAAAATGGTAGAAGGTTGTTTTGTTAGATGGGCAGATATGTTGCTACTGTTTTTTGTAAAATGATGCTGACAAAAATACAATTTTTGCGTATAATGTGTGTGTAAGCGATTTAGGTATGGAGAGGTTGATATGGAAAAGTATTAATATTTTATTAGATGAAGAAACTGTTGAAGTGCTAAAATATATTACGATTTTATGTTATGAAAGTGTTTCGCAATGGATTTCTGATTCTGTTTGTGAGTATTTCAAAGACCATAAATTAAAAATTGAGGATAATCGAGGAAAAAATGAGAATAGCATTTAGGTATAATCATCTTCACGCGGAAGAATATTTGTATTATAGAAAAAAAGAGTTAATAGAAGAATTAGAAAAATGTATAGCAGATATTGACGCAAATAAATATTTAAAATTCAGTTGCGATAAGACAAATTTGGGCGAAATTTATTATGATCAAAAAGCACTCAATGAGGAAATTGAAAAAGGGTTAAATTCAATAGGTTGGAAAGAATTAAAAATTTCATATTACGTAACAGAGGATGAAGCTGTTTCTAAACAGATAGTAAAGATTTCAGATAAAGAAGAACAAAAAAAGATTATAGAAGAAAATGGATTTGAAGCACTTCCTTCACATAATCAGGTCGATTTTGTAAAGGATAGAATAGCAGTTGAAGTACAGTTTGGTAAATATTTTAGTGTTGCGTATGATTTACATGTAAAACATACTTTTTTCTATTTGAGAGATGATATAGAGGTGGGAATAGAAATAATTCCAACGCATAAGATGATGTTATGTATGGATACAGGAGTTGCTTGGTTTGAAAATGAAGTAACTAATGTAATTAGAGAGGGAAGGAATAATCCGTCTGTACCTGTTTATATATTAGGGATTGAATCTGATAATCATATTGATACAAATCCATGTACATATACATATAATGAGTTGGTCGATATATTAAAACATTCAGATAAGGAGAAATTAAAATTACAGATAAAAAAATATAAGTGTGAGGATCAAAATAAGTGGAACCGTCAGATACAAAAGGTAAAAGATAAAGTGGATAATTTTCAAAATCAGGTGGATAAGTTAAATGAAAAGTATGTTGAATTAAAAAGGATTGGATTAGATGATAATAGTAAAGAGTTAAAAAAGTTGGTTTCCGAAAATGAAAAATTAATGGCTAAAAGAGATGAGGCTATGGACAAATATTATCAAATATTGGAGATGCCACCAGCAAGATTATTAAGAATTAAAAAGATAGAAAGTGTGATTATAGAAAAACATGGAGCTTAAAGAATATAAATATGCAAAGCAGGATGCTCTGAAATTCTTAAAGAAACAAAATGATAATAGCATAAAACTTGTAATCACATCTCCACCATATAATATTGGAAAGGAGTATGAAACGGTGACATCCTTAAATGAATATTTAGATAAGATGAAACCAATATTAAAGGAATTAGTAAGGGTGTTGTCAGATGAAGGAAGTATATGCTGGGAAGTGGGAAATTATATTGATCCAGTAACAAGTGAGGTATATCCTTTAGATATTTTTTTTTATAAGATGTTTAAAGATATGGGGCTTCAGCTTAGAAATAGAATTATCTGGCATTTTGGACATGGTTTACAATGTGAAAAGAGATTTTCTGGAAGGTATGAAACAATTCTTTGGTTTTCTAAGACGAATAAATACACATTTAATTTAGATGATGTTAGAATTCCATCTAAGTATCCAGGTAAGAGAGCATATAAAGGTGAAAATAAAGGAAAACTTTCAGGAAATCCCAAGGGAAAAAATCCAGAAGATGTATGGAAAGCAACCATAGAAAGACTTTATGATGATTGGGATTGTAAGGTATGGGATATACCAAACGTTAAATCTCAGCATCCTGAAAAAACAATTCATCCATGTCAATTTCCGATTGAATTAGTAGAAAGATGTGTTCTTGCGCTGACTAATGAAAATGATATTGTATATGATCCTTTTGCTGGAGTAGGTAGTTCTTTAATTGCAGCTTTAAAAAATGGGAGGCAAGCATATGGAACGGAATTAATGCAGGAGTACATTGATATTGGACTAAAAAGGATAGAAAAGTTATCTAAAGATATTTTGAGAACTAGACCTATATATCAAAAAATATATGAGCCATCAGGAAGAGATTCGGTTTCTAAATATCCTATTGAATGGATGGAAAAGAGAATTGAAGAATTAGAAGAGATTGAAAAACAAATAAAAAAAGAAAAGAGAGATATTAAAAGAGCAATTCAACAGTAGTTGAATAGAGGATTTCACATATGAATAATTTGGAATTTTATGATATTGTTGATTCTGAGATAGATATATTATTGGATAAGTACTCGGAAGAAGAAACATTAAGAAATATGAAGGAGATAAACAGTAGAAAGTCATATGGTTTTCTTCTTTGGTTTTTGGAAAATAATTTAAAAAATGAGCATACACAAATTGATAAATGGAAGTCATATATTGTCGATGGCGATGATGACAATTCTTGCGATTTGATATTTTCCAATAAGGAGAAGGATGAGGAAGTTTTTTATATTATACAAGCAAAGTGGTTTTCTAGAAAAAATTGTGCTGAAAGCAATGGAATGGCTAATATATATAAATCATGTTTAACGGATTTTAGTATGATGATTAGACATCAAAAAGCTAAATCTCCAAACAATAAGAAGTTCAATGATATGTATAAAAAGCTTCAACAACATGTTAACAATAATGGCAGAGTAAGATTTTTACTTGTAGCATTATGCGTTGCAGATAAAGATTTTCGTATACAAGAACTAGATGAATATATTCATAGTCCTTTAGTTGATACCCAAATATTTGATCTTGTTTCTATGAAAAATACATATATTGATTATAATATGCGAGGATATGTGACAGATAATCCATTAGAAAATATTGATCCGATTAATGGTAGAATTACGATTTCAATCAAAGAAAAAGGTGATTTGGTCGTGAAGCCAGAATACACTTATATTTTTCTTTTAGGAGCAGATCATGTTTTTGACCTTTACGAAAAGTTTGGAACAAGATTGTTTTTAAAAAATGTAAGAAATCCATTAACTGTTTCAGTAAATCAGAGAATGGAAGAAAGCGCTTTTAATGAACCTAGTAATTTTTTTGGGTTTAATAATGGAATAACTGCTATTACAAAGAAAGTATATCCATATTATGAAAAGGGTTCAAAAAAAATTTCTGTATCGGGAATACAGATAATCAACGGAGCACAGACGGTTAAGTCAATTGCAGAAGCCTATAAGAATTCGAGTAAAAAAAAGAGAAAAAAAATGGTTGAGGAATTAATAATTTCGATGAAATTGATAGTGGTAGATGATCCTCGGCTTGAGCAGGATATTATACAATTTACTAATACCCAAACTCCTATTGAACCCAGGGATTATCATAGTAACGATATAATACAGAGTGATATATATTATGATCTATTAAGAAATACGGATATTATATATGAAAGAAAAAGGGGAGAATTTGAAAAAATTGATCGAGAGGCAAATAGGATTGTAACTAATGAGGATATGGCTCAAGCATATGTTGCGTTTTTCTTACAGAATCCGCATTTGGCTAGAACTGCGCCAGGTACAATTTTTTCATCAGATGCAAATGTATATGAAACAGTATTTAATGATAATTTAGATTATAGAGACTTGTATAATGCATATTGTGTATATTCTTATGTAGATAAAAAAATAACGGATATGAAGAATACAAAAAGGGATGATTCTCTAATTGATAAGCAATATAAATATTTAAAAGATGCAAGATACTATATTACAGCACTAATTAAGTTGACTTATACTGATTATGATCCAGTATTTAATGCTGAGTACGAAAAAACCAATGCTAAGCACATAAATAAAAAAGAACAACTTGTTGATAAGGATTTGATGGCTAGATCATTCTTATTTAACAAACTGAAAAATCACACGCAGGGATCATTAGATAAAGCTTTTTCTGTTGCGTGTGAAGTGTTGAAGAAATATTCGGATATTTCAAAAAGTTCTAATCTTTACGGATCAAAAAATGTATATAATAGTATACTTGAAATATATTATAATCCGGATGTTGAATTTATGGATGATGTTGGAAAATAAAACTCAGAAGAAGTTGAAGAGTAAATTTGGAAAAGTACATTTATTAAAAGTTATACTATTTAAAGACATTCTATTCGAGATTTGAAAGTTACTAAGATTATAGCGCTTTTAGAGGCAATATTAAGATGTATAGATTAATACGTGGAAAATATTTTGAGGAGGGATTATACCTCCTCATTTGTAAATTTTAAATCATATACTTGACATTAAAGATTCTGAAATTAGAGCATATATATTCGAATGGGTGTACTTTTATTCCGTCCACACACATTCCTTCCGGTAATACATTGCGAGGTGCGCATTGTGCCAGTCGCCGGCATCATCGGTTATGTCGGAGTGGAATATCGGCGCAGGGCGCTTTGACAGGGCAGGGACGGTTATGAACTGTTCGTCATCGCTTGTGCTTGTGAGGTACTCATCGCGTGCTGTAAGCTCAGCATCGTAGATTTTTGCATCACCGTTTAGCAGTGAGAGTGCTGCTGTGGCTGAGAGCGGAAGATTGCTAAAGCCTGCATCACCGCTCTTGTATTCTGTCTCGCCGACCTCGATACAGCCGATGCATGCGATAACAAAGGCACATAGGCTTATGTCAAGTGCAAGAATGGCATTTTTGCGGCTTGCTTTTATTTTATCATAAAAATTATTTACAATATCATCAAGGGATATATGCTTTTTGCCTGTGTTTATTTTATTAGTATCTTTATGAGACATATTTTCGTGGGAATCCTTCCCATACTTATTCCAAATCCACCCCAGAAGATAAATCATATTAAATGCGATATACACATACGCGGCAAAAAATATAATATTCATCATTCTGTAAGGCATGCGAAGTCCTTGTGCGTAGAATACAGGGGTTCCCATCGAGCAGTACAGACCAAAGGTGAACACAGCGACAAGAAGCGGATATCTGTAAGAGAAGCCGCTTTTTTTTGCTATGCTGTAAAATGCTGGAATCATGCATACAAAAAATATAAGGCAGGGAGCATTTAATACTTTGGCGATGCTGTAGCCGCCGAACGCAAAAGTATAGATAAAGGTCTTTATTATGCCGGTGCTTCCGCCAACGGAGTCCTGTCTGAACGCATTTCCGGGTGCAGCCATGCTTATAAAAAGTCCTGCCATGGCAGCGAGTGCAACGATGATATATGCTGCCATATGGTAAGAGCGGATAACTTTATTTTTTTTCGTAAGTACTGAGTATATCGCAGCTGCGGCAGCGAGAGCGAGAATAATGCACATAAAAAGTGCTGTCGCATAATTGCTTCCGCCGATTAAGAATGCGAGTACAGAGCTGATTAAGGTAAAAATAACCGTTCCGGCAGCTTTGGCAGTGCGCATTCTTATAAGAAGTGCGAAGAGGAAAAGCATCAGGCTATAAAAAAATGTGTAATATATAGCACCGTTATACCAGTAAAAGGAATCGCTAGGTGTCATGCATAGCTGCATTGACACGAATGTGAGGCATATTCCGACAGTTGCCGCAAGATAGCTGTCAGTCTTAAATATTTTCTTAAGCGCTGTATAGAAAAAGAAGATTGAAAAGCCAATATATGCACTTAAAAGTATGAGCGGTGTAATAAAATAGTACTGTTCACCGAATATTCCCGGCTGTAGGCGCATGAGAAAGATGGCTGAGAAATTTCCCTGCCATATGTTGTAAGTGTTAAGCATCTCATCAAATGAGCATTTTATAACCGATGCGATGGAGTGAGTTTCGTTCCAGACCTGTACTGTCTGCGTTCCGTAGTAATAGTCGTCAACACTCGGATGCGCGTACATGCCGATTATATACAGCGGAATGACGGAGAGCAGAAAGCAGATAAGAATTATAAAAAAAATATTTTTCGTGGTAAGTTTTTTGGTGGAGAAATTGTTCATATGGACTCCTTATTTTTATTATGATGTTGCGGTCAAAAGGTATTTTGCCCCTCATTTGATATCCTCGAATTGCTCCGCTGTAAAA
>OGFG01000093.1_pt1 | contig 99746 bp, 91 predicted proteins | sample 1570761 | NCBI WGS metagenome assembly OGFG01 (sample SAMEA2581938, study PRJEB24529) | metagenome | biome: Human gut stool | place: China | collected 2011
CATCTTGCTTCGTACAACGGAGCTGATATGCATAAATATAATACGTTATACACTCATAAATTAGATTAGCATGTTTTGACACCCGAATCATGTTATCTTTTCTTCAGGAAATGCACTCGATTAGGATACAGCTCACAGAATACCTCCACCGCCGCCCTCTGAAGAGGCTCGAATTCCTTGTCCATCCTAAGAATATGCGGAGCTTCATAGGCAAATTTGCTGACCTGCTCCGCAAGCTTTCCGGCAATGCTCTCCTCTGACAGCTGTCCCATCCCGAAAATTACAGACGTGAATCCTCTTCCGCCGGCGCTGATGTCCATATACCTTTTACAGGTATTTTTCAACTCCGACACTATTATCTCCTGCTCCATCTCACTTTTTTTCTCAAACTCATACAGCTTAAGCCCCATAAGTGCTTCTATGGCAAGCTTCTTCTTCCTGCCTCCCGGATCCAGTCTGTCACTGTCCGCAATATACTTCAAATTCATCAGATATCCGACAAAAGCATCACTTTTCGGCTTTCCCTTGCCATATCTGGCTGTCCAGAGCTGATGGCGGAGCTGTCCATCCACACTCTGCGTATCACGGCTGTTCTCTTCAAGTATCTGCTGTCTCTTTACAGGATTAAGCTCCGCATAATAGCTGTTCAACCATTCTTCCATCTCTGATTTCCTCTCCTAATTTCCTATCTTATTTCCTATCTTGATTACGGTGTCAAAACATGCTTTGTGAACTTAACTGTGTATAACAAGTTATATTTATGCATATCTCGACTTTTGGTAGAAGCTTAGTTGTTCTTAGGACTCTGCTTGATTTACAGCCAAAAGCAGCATGGATGCTGCTTTAGAAGCAATGCATACAGGGATGTATGCCGGCTTCGGTGGCGTATGTATAGAAAGCATTCATCAGAGTCCTTAGAACATCTTGCTTCGGACAACGGCGCTGATATGCATAAATATAACTAGTTATACACTCATACACTAAATTAGCATGTTTTGACACCCGAACCATTATAGGTAATTGCAAAGCTAAATACATGCACCGGACGTTATGCAGTCCTCCGGTAGTCTTCGCAATCAGCCCATGCTGTCAGCAGGTTTTACAATCACCTGCTTATTATAGTATTCGTGTGCCGCAACATACTCGTAAGCTTAATTATGTATGACATGTCATACAATTTTACCATATCGCAAGCCCAATACTTTGAAGCCGCAAATTCAGTGCATGTCTTTGCATAACCGGCTTAAACGAGTATATTTTCTTACATCTTTGCTTCCTTTAACAATTCCTGATTCTTTGAGATAAGCTCACATCTTTGCTTTACACAGTCAGGTGAACGAAGTGGGTCCTGCGGTGTGTTGAATACATAGTCGACAAGCTTATCTATTGTTGTGGTCGCAACATGAAGCCTTGTGTCAGAAGATGCATAGTAGATGAATACCTCATTCCTGTCATTGACAATAGCGCCGTTGGTGAACACAACATTGCTCACATCGCCGACTCTCTCATCACCTCTAGGCCCGATGAGAAGTCCTGAAGGCTCAGCAATCACCTTGGATGGGTCTTTTAAATCTGTTGCAAAAGCATAGATTACATATCTAAGCCCTGCTGCCGTATTTCTGACACCATGCGCAATATGAATCCAGCCTCTGTCCGTCTTAATCGGCGTGGCACCGGCTCCGTTTTTTACCTCCGTAATCGTGTGGTATTTTCTTATGCTTGTCATCTTCTCTTCATCGATAACCGCATGAGTGATATCATCACAGAGTCCGAAGCCGATACCTCCACCGCTTCCTGTCTCGATAAAATCATCCATAGGCCTTGTATAGAATGCATACTTGCCATCGACAAATTCAGGATGAAGGACAACATTTCTCTGCTGTGGAGAATGCAGTGTAGTAAGATTGTCAAGTCTTTCCCATGTCTTTAAGTCCTTAGTTCTCACAATTCCTGCCGCCGCTACTGCCGCTGACAAATCATTTGAACCGGTATCCTTGCTCTCAGAGCAGAACACTCCATAGATATATCCATCTTCATGCTGCGTAAGTCTCATATCATATACATTGGTTTCCTCCGGACATGTATCCGGAAGTACTACTGGATAATCCCAGAATCTGAAACCATCAACACCATTGTCGCTCTTAGCAACACCGAAAAACGATTTTCTGTCATTTCCTTCTATACGCACAATCAGATAATATCTGCCATTAAGCATAATCGCACCGGAATTCATAACCGCATTGATTCCAAGACGCTCCATAAAGTAAGGATTCGTCTCCTTGTTCAAATCATATCTCCACTCAATCGGCGTATGCTCCCTTGTGAGAACCGGATACTCATATCTGTCATATATTCCATTATAGAAATCACTCTTATTATTCTTTCTTGCAAGCAGTGCTTCCTGCTTATTTTTCTCAACAAAATATCTCTCATGAATCATGTAATACTCTCTCCTTTTATTCGCTCAATCTCTATAGGTGATTGCAAAATTCAATTTTTTTTCAGAAAGCTGTACAAGCTTATTAATACACTGCCGGACATTTTTGAACACCTGACAGTCTGCATATAGGATTAATCGTTTAGCTATTGTATTCTTTTGATAATTTCCATGCACATGCGGCCATTGTGGTATGGGCATTTCCACGGCTCCACAATCGGTCTGCCCTCCTGCGGCGTTCCATCTTCGTTTACAGCCCAGAACCACTCCGAGCCCGGTCTTCTGTCAATCTGGTACGACTGAATGAACTCCCACTGCGAAAGTGCCGCATCCCTGTACTCAGCTGCATCCGGATTTTTTTCATACGCATTCAAAAATCCAAGCACCGTCTCCGCCTGAACCCACCATACTCTTGTCGTGTCCACAACACCTTTTTCGCACTCGTTTGCAAGTGAATTGCCGTTAAATGCTTCGTCATACACATGCTTTGCAAGCGCCTTTGTAATCGGAGTGAGCTTATCGTATAATTTCTGATACACTCCGTCCGCTATACCCTGTCTCTTTTCCTGCATTCCGATTATCTCTATTCCTCTGTCAATAAGCCACGAAGTCTCAATATCATGTCCATATGAGTGAAGGTCGATGAGCGTGTTATAGTCCATGTCAAAAAATACTTCCTGACGCTTTTTCTCAGGGTTATACATCTTATCTGCGAAAAGATTTAATATGTCGCAGAGCTTTCCTTTAACCTTCTCATCGGCAGTCACACGGTACAGCTCTGTGTACGCTTCAAAGACATGAAGCAGCGTATTCATCGTCCTGCCCGCCATAACACCGTTCTCGGACAGCTTCTCATTGCTCGCCGGCTTGAAGTCTCTGGTAAATGCCTCAAGATAACCTTTTTCATCACGGCATTTTGTCTCAATAATATTGTACAAATCATACGCAAGCTCAAGCGCCTCATCGTCATGCGCCGCCTCATAGTATGATGATAGCGCATATATTGCGAATGCCTGATTGTATGTATGCTTTGTGGTATCAAGCGGCTTGCCATCGTGTGTAACAGACCAGAATATTCCTCCATATTCACGGTCTATGCATTTATCTTTCATAAAATCATACGCATGCTGCGCTTCCTTAAGAAGACCATCATCTTTTAAAAGTGTGTACGCATTAGCAAAGAACCATGTTATTCTACTGTTTAATATGCATCCCTTCTCCGCTTTTCTGTCAAGCTCCAAATCATATGAAAGCCATCCATAATATCCGCCGTCCTCATCATCTAAAAGACTTTTCCAAAATGGAATTATCCTCATGGTCAGCTCATCCGTAACCTCACTTTTCATTCTTATGAGCGCATCATCCGCCTTGATAGTGTCAATGCCGGGTGTAAGTATCACATTATTCATTTTGTAACCTCTCCTTCCCATAACTATAGCTTTCTTACACTTTCCTTAATCACAAGCTGCCCCTCAACAATGTACACTCTATGCCTGTAATCCTCACCCGATATTTTTTTTATCAGGGTATGAACAGCTCTTCTTGCCATCTCCTTTATGTCAACCTCGTATGTTGTTATCCCGACATCACACATTCCCGGATATATAAAATTATCATATCCGACAACAGAGATATCCTGTGGCACCTTTAATCCATGCGCTTCAAGCTTTCTTATAAGATAACTTGCCGCCAGGTCACAATTACATACAAATGCTGTCGGAAGCTTATTTGGCAGACAGATATATTTTTCAGGGTCTATGCTTCCATGCTCCATCTCTCTGTCATCAATTACCCATTCCGGCTTTACTTCACATCCATGCTCCATCATCGCACGAAGATACCCAATATATCTGTCCGTGATTGAGCCTGTCGCAAGCACTGTCCCAATATAGCCAATCTTCGTATGTCCCATTTCAAACAGATAGTTTGCAAGCCTGTATGCTCCATAGTAGCTGTCAGATATAACCGCATCTGCTTCCTTTTTATTGTCACAAAAATCAAGGTATATAATTGGCATGGTACAGTTTTCGTTAAGGTAGTCGAGATATTCCCAGCTTAGCCGTCCCATAACAATTATTCCGTCAACTCTCTTGTCTGTAACAAGCTTCGGCATTATATTATTTTTCTCTGCCTCTAAGCTGATTGGCTCCATGACGGCAAAGCATTCCCTTGAAATGGCACGCCCTGTAATCTGCTTATACATTTGCAGATAAAATGAATCATATTTATCAATATATCTTTCACCTACAATCACTCCGAGTGTATAGCTGCGCTGCTTCGCCTGCCTTGGTTCCTTTGACGGCGGCACATAACCCATGCTGTCAGCAAGTTCGACAATCTGCTTTCTCAGTGTGTCGCTGACGCCCTTCTGCCCTGACAGCGCTTTAGACACCGTAACAGTACTAACACCCAGCCTTGCACCTATATCTGCAAGACGCACTGATTTCTTCAAACCTGTACCTCCTCTTTACTCTCTGATAAGATTCGGGTGTAAACGCATACCTCGACTCATCGCTTTACGGCTGTTTTGCTACAAGGTGTACCAGCGTGCTCTTAAAATCTCCCCACATATTAGGAAGCTTAAGTCCGGCACTCATAAGAGTGTCACCGTGAAATACCGGAGCATTTCCCGCACCATTCTCGTTATTGCTGTTACTTTCCATGCCATCATCACCCTCATACAGCACCTTGTATTCCTTATCCGGTGCAAGTCCGGCAAGTTTTACTATTCTGCTCTTGAAATTTGGTCTGTTTAGCACTTGAACATAAGTTAAGAGCGCCTCCGATTTATCCTTTGCAGCTATCATGTAACAGTCATAGAGGTTATTTTCCTGATATGATGCCAGTCTGTAGTAATCGCCGTTTCTTACAAGTTCATTGTACTTATGATATGTCTTAATCTGCTCCGTAATGGCAGCTCTGTCATCCTGCGGTATCTTCGTGATATCAAGCTCATAGCCGAAGGTTCCGCACAGAGCCACATCGCCTCTTGTCTTAAACGGTGTCACTCTGCCTACCGTATGGTTAGGGCAGTCAGACACATGTGCTCCCATCGTTGAAAGCGGATAAATGAGCGCTGTTCCCTCCTGTATGGCAAGTCTTTCAATGGCATCCGTGTCGTCCGAGCACCAGATCTGCGGACTGTAATACAACATTCCTGCATCAAATCTTGCTCCGCCTCCGGAACAATTCTCAAGCAGAAGTTTCGGGAACTCCTTCATAAGTCTTTCCTGAAGCTCATACACTGCGAGCATATATCTGTGTTCAAGCTCTCCCTGCCTGTCTGCCGGCAGATAGCTGCTGTGAAGGTCAGTGTGCTCACGGTTCATGTCCCACTTCACATACTCGATATTGGCACTGCGAAGTATTCCCGCAACCGCCTCATAACAGTAATCAACTACCTCAGGTCTTGACAAATCAAGCACATACTGGTTCCTTGAGCGGCATGCATCACGTCCCGGAATGGCAATAGCCCAGTCCGGATGCTCCTTATAGAGCTTCGACTCAGGTGATATCATCTCCGGCTCGAACCAGATTCCGAACTTAAGACCGATTTTGTTCACTTCATCGACAAGGTATTTTAATCCTCCATGAAGCTTTTCCTCATTAACAAACCAGTCGCCAAGGCTTGTGTTGTCATCATTTCTATTGCCAAACCACCCATCGTCCATGACAAGCATCTCTATTCCGCTCTTTTTTGCTTCATGTGCAATAGAAAGAAGCTTTTCCGTATCAAAATTAAAATATGTAGCTTCCCAGTTATTTATGAGTATCGGGCGCTTCTTGTCCTTATAAGGACTTCTTATAAGGTGTTCCCTGTAAAGGTCATGCAGGTTTCTCGTCATCGTGCCAAGTCCCGAAGCAGAGTATGTCATCACCACCTCTGGTGCCTGAAACTCCTCACCGGACTCCAGTTTCCACTCAAAATTCTCCGGATGAATACCCATGAGAACTCTCAGGCTGTCAAACTGATTTTTCTCAACCTGCGCAAGAAAATTTCCCGAATATACAAAGCAAAATCCATACACATGTCCTGTATTCTGTGACGAGCCATTGTCAACAAGCGCTATAAACGGATGCTCCTGATGTGATGATTTGCCCTTAATTGAGCCAACGCTCTGCTTACCGTATCCGATTTTTCTAAATTCCATCCTTCGCTCTCTCGCCCATGAGCCGTGAAGTGAGAGCAGCTCATATCCATCGTCAGGCAGGTCAAGCGCCGCTGACATAACCTTAGTAATAAAAATATTTTTGTCCGAAGTGTTTTTTAGCTTAACACTTCTTGTTATTACATCCTGATCAGGAAACACACTGTAGCAAAATGTCGCTGCAAGCCCTATGCATGGGTCTATCGCATCAATTTCAAGCGTATATATTTTCGCATCGTCCGGATTGTTATTCTTATTTTCCGCAAATGTCGCCGGAAGTCCGCTAAGCTTTGGCTTGCCTTCATATATTCTGTGCCCCGCATACACAAAGCTCACTGCGCGGCTGTTGTCCTCGCAGCGCACCGCTATTGCTCCCTCTCTGTAATCTCCGACATTGTTTCCCGGATACTCTGTCGGAAACGCATCGAAAAACGAACCCCTATCCCTGTTGTTCTTCGATGGCACGAACGGATTCTCATCAGTCCTCAACAGATAATTCACGTCCGCATCACTTATTCTGTCCCCATAGTATGCATGACCGATAAATCCCTCATCATCCACCACTGAAATCACATAGCTGCTGTTTCTCGTATCAAGCTTAAAGGAGCGTGACTCCTCATCAAAAAAAATACCCATAACAACCTCCTCCAAAATAACTGTTGTTATGGGTATTATATTATATTTAAGTTAATGGGTAAATTAAATTTAGCTGATTTAGCTAATTTAACATGGCTAAAAGACTATTATATGAGACAAATATTAATTTAAAAGAGAACCGTCTCCAAGTGATTCAATCTAAAACAGCTGGTTAAACAGCAAATAATATCTGTTCCTATCTTTATCCATATCAATTTTCAATTTATCAAGAAGCATCTGTTACTCAAACATAAAATGTATTTTTCCTTTAACTTCGCTCATCAAAGTATAAGTTTTTTACCCTAAATCTGATATGCAAATATTTTAAGTAAATGTATTTTGTGTACAACCATTTCACAACTGCATTTTCATTATCAGTTTCTATACTATAATTCTGAATTTTCAAGACATACTTTGAAAAACGAGTGCATCTGAGCATGACATTCCTGTGATGTTTATTGTGTATTGTTCCCCACCAATAATATTTTTATCTCTTACGATATGTACATAATTTATGCATTATAACTGTACTTGACAAAGATTTTCACCTACGCTTAAGGTTCTCTATTCCGTCTAAAATCAGCATAATATTGCTAGAATTTGTTCGAAAGTTATTTACAATAAGCTGTTTCGAACTAACATTAGCTATCAACTTTTTTTCTTTGAACTTTGCTGCTGTCATCTTCTTTTGACTGTCATCAACCTTATTTCCCAAATAGACTCTTTCCACATCTTTGCAAAACCATACAAATTCATATCCATTATTATCACAATATTTTTTTGCTTTCTTTAGAAAATCAGCATCACCTTGGTTAATATCATAATCATCGCAGTCAAAACAAAATATTACTTTTGACCGGTTATTTTCAGAAGTAGCTTTATATTGTGAAATAAGGTTATTGATTTGTTTTTCTTTTTTATCGTACTTCCATTTTCCTTCCATATATACCACACTGAACTTAATCTGTGTGCGTTCATACGAATAAAAATGCTCTATCGTATCCTTGATATATATCCAATCAGAATTACATTTTTTATTTGTCTCTACAACAAAAATCAGCTGAAGCCCCATTATTCATCCTCCTCACCTGACCCAAATATGTTGATAAAATCTATTGAATCGACATTGAACGGTGAGCCCTCTATCATTCCATTTCTGTAAAGCTTAGAAGGTGAATAATTTCCATTTGTGGTCCATGGGTAAATCTTATGGTTTTCTGACAGAAAATCAATGGATTTTTTATTCTGTTTCAACACATCCATAGGTCCAACATTATGAGTTGTAAAGCAAAGCTGCCCTTTACCATATTCCATCAAATATTCTAACAAAGCACACAGATAAACATCGTGAAGATTTGAGTCAAATTCATCAATAAATACTATCCCACCATGTACCATCTCGTTTATATATGCAAATAATCTAACAAGCTTTTTAATTCCTGTACTCTCATATTCAACATTAATCTTATATCCGTCATAAACCATTACCAGATTGCAGACAAAAGTATCTTCATTATTTTTTTTGTCAATTTCAATTTCCTTTAAATCCGATTTGAATATGTGAAGAAATTCATATAATTTGGAAATTGTCTTCTGGTAATCACCATATAATCTTTTTGGCACAATATTTCCCATAACCGACACTACATTGATAGAAGTTGTATCTACATCATTCAGATAATTAATCAATGTCTTTAATTCAACATTAGAGTTTTCCTTATCGCTATTAGATTTTAATGAATTTAACGCAACATATTCCATATGGTCATCTGATTTATCCAGGAATACATGCAGCTTTCTTCCGAAATAAAATAAAATATTTGTACATACAGAAAAAAAATCATTTATATTATTGAAACTTTCTGCTTTATCAAACGAAGGCAACACAAATTTATAATAAAAAATGGCACTCAATGAAGTGGTAGAAAGCAAATTCATTGTCTTGCCAATAATATCATTATAAAATTCCTCGTCTCCATTTTCCTTATACATATAAATAATTTTTCCGTCAGCTACCTCAAAGATTTTTTTCATCGCTTCACTTTTTGAAGTTGCTTTCTTAAAAAAAAGCTGTTCATTTGAAATAATGTATTTTTTTACATCATCCTTTGATAATATCACTTTATACCTAAAAAGCACCGGACCATTCTCAACATTCACCATATAATCAACTTCCATATACAGTTCTTTCAATTTCTTATTAATGATAGCATCAAGATTTTCCTGCACAAGCGGATTATTTAGATAATGCGACTCAGTAATTATGTTTCTCAAAATATCAACTGAAGATATTATGGCAGATTTACCAGAACCATTCATACCATAAATTCCCTTGATATTATAATTATGTGTATCAAGATTTTTGGTAATGGTTTTCTTATAAAAAGACAGTGAAACCAACTCATCCAATGTCTTTATTCCTTTTACTGAATAATTAACTAAATACATCTCATTCATTTTCTCAACCCTCCTGCCCTTACCATAAATGTATCACAAGTCATCGTAAAAATAAATACAAATTGTATAATTTATAGCAATTTGTATTTATTCCTTATTATATCCATTTCAGAAAATACTTATTACACACAGCGGTAATGGCTAACTCAACATAAGCAATCATAAAGCTTCTCTTTACATGCCATGAACTCGCTAAATATGCTATTCTATGCAGTCCATTCCTTATGAATTATAACTTGCCAAGTATGTTCTCCACAAAATTATGTGTTATAACTCGCCCGGTATTTACTCAAAAAGCCTCTCTATAATCTCATCCCTCTCCGCCTCAAGATACTCCTGTGTAAAATGTGCCTCGTCTGCGAATGCGCTCTCCGGGTAATAATCTATGCCGTCAATGTAATCTCCGAGCAGCTTTTCAAGTCCATTGTCCACAATCTGCTGTTCAAATTCTGTCCAGTCGTGGTTATCATCGGTGTCCGGAAGCGGAGCTGCCATCACCTTCAGCTTAACTCCATAGCTGTCACACAGCTCTTTAATCTTTGGAAGATACTTTATCGTTAAGTCGCTTATATGCTTCTCATCCCGAACCTCAAGCTGCTGCTCAAGCACGTTGTTGAGATATACGTCCATATAGTAGGCATTGTTCTCAATAAAGCTCTTGACAATATCATTTGTCGCATACAGCTTTCCGAATCTGTCCTCGATATATTTTTTCGTGTCATCATCTATATACTTCTTGTATGTGTCATTGTAGAAAGGCACAATAAAATACTGGAATGAAAAGTTAAACCACAGCGGATTTGCAAGGCTCTGCGGTCTGACAATATAATATACCTCCTCTGTCTGCGGATTATTCTCAAGATAACGGCCAAGAAGAATATAGTTGCCAAGCACCGTTATCGCCTGATTTGTCGCAAGATAGCAGGTCGTGTCCGTCTCATCCTGATAATCCGGTGAGAAGATAAGTCTTGCCACGCTGTCGCCTATGATGACCTTAGTGTACTCCGTTTTTTCCTCCGCCAGGTCAAGCGCATAATAAAGCTCCGGCCCGAAGCTTGAAGGACTGTTCTTTCCCCTGACATACTGCACCACAAAATATCCGCCCAAGGATACACCGACAAGCAGCACAAATACAATAACAGTCACTATGAATTTGATAAAACCGGATTTACTCTCTCCCATACCACTCCTTCGTGCCACCGCCCTGCAATGACACTGCCAATAATAAAACAACTATTTTTACAATCTGTTATATTCACCCATACATCCGCAAAATCTTACACTAAATCAGATTCTCCGGCTGCCATAAAGCTGATTTTGCTCATATGTTATAAATACCACACATAACCAAAACAAAACCGGCTCAAAACTTAGCTTTGTATAAATATCCTTTTCCCATCAATGTAACGTAATACTAAAATTCAAAATACACGAACGAGCTGCTGTCCGCTCCATACTGCATGAACCATATCACCATCAAATCAACAACAAGGATGCACACAACCCACCTTACCGCCTTAGGCAGTCTGTTAAACTGTGTAAAAATCGTACTGCCCCTCTGTGACGCAATATATGCCGTCAAATCGTACACAAACAACATTCCAATCACAAGTACAAGATGCAGCACCATCTTGCCGTTAATGCCTATCGATTGCAGACCACCCTTTATATATGCCGCCGGAGAAGCAATTCCATGCCACATATTGGTGAGAACGTACATTGCATCACTTACACTGTCCGCTTTAAAGAACACCCATGCCACTGTCGCGAATAAAAATACAAGCACAATGCTTACAAGGCGCACTGCACCCTTCTTTTTGTATGACTTGTCTTTCGGGTTACGACCGTGAAGTCCTGCCCAAGCATTATGTGCGAAGGTTTCAACAACCTGAACTGCGCCGTGAAGCGCTCCCCAGACGATGAACGTGAGATTAGCTCCATGCCAGAGGCCGCTGACCATAAAAGTTATCATTATATTGAGTGCATATCTTAAGCTTCCAACACGGCTTCCTCCAAGCGGAATGTAGATATAATCGCGAAACCACGTTGACAGCGATATATGCCATCTTCCCCAGAATTCCTTGACCGAAGCAGAAAAATACGGATACTCAAAGTTTCTCGCTCCGTCAAATCCGAGAAGCTGTGCCGCACCATTTGCAATATCCGAATACCCCGCAAAGTCGCAGTATATCTGTATAGAAAAAAGAAATGCCGCCGCCATAAGCGCAAATCCATCATACGAATATACATCAGAAAAAACCTTTGTCACATACCCGGAAAGCAGGTCTGCGACTATCATCTTCTTAAAAAATCCGACACCCATAAGCCTCAGCGCATTTAATGCATTCTCATATGAGAAACCGTCATATCTAAAAAATGCAGCATTAAATGAACCACCGTTATCCGAGTCAGCTTTTTCCCCATTCGATACTCCCAGCCTGTCAAGCTTCTCAAAAAAATGAGCCGGTCTCTCAATCGGTCCTGACGCTATCTGCGGAAAGAAGCCCACATAAACAGCATATTTTGCAAAATTGCGCTGTGGTGCAAGCTTTCCTTTATATACTTCAATCATGTAGCTTATGACTTTGAATGTGTAAAAGGATATGCCTATCGGGGCTGCTATCTTAAGCACCGCAGGCGTAAATCCGATTCCGAAAATTCCAAGAGTGTCCGCAAGCACCTGCCCGGCAAAATTAAAATACTTGAACACCAGCAAAAGTCCAAGCGCCACAGCAAATGGCAGAAAAAGACATAGCTTTCTTATACCGCCTTCACGCTTTTCCATAAAAAGTGCACCTGCATATGTGACAATGCACACAATACAAAGAAGCACAAAATTCCTTAGGCCGAACCCTATATAAAAATAACAGTTAGCGGCAAGCACCACCAGATACCTGTATTTTTGCGGAATGTTCCAATATATTAAAAATACTGCTGTCATAAAGACAGCAAAACTGACTGAATTAAAAAGCATATTCTATACTCCCGATTTTATATAACTATCATGCAGCTATTTTCTTTTTGCTCTGCTGCCAAACAGCTTCGCCGCCGGCTTTTCAAACAATATATATACAACGAATGTCATAAGCACAAAGAATCCAAGCTCAACAATTTTATAGACTGCCATCGGCATTGTCGTTGTGTCAGGATTAAAAATGCTTTTCATTATGAGTATGCCTACCGGATGTCCCAGATAAAGTGCATATGAATATTTTGATATGAACCTCACCACTGACACTGCCCCACGCCCAAAGCTATTATCCGGTATCCACTTTTCTACGTCCATCGTCGCAAGAAGAAGTGTAGTAAACATGATTATCCAGTACAGCTTCGTATTGCTGACATCAAGAATCAGAAAAGCAACGCCCATAAGCATAAGCACCGTGATATACTCGAAAATCTTCTTCTCTTTTACCGCAAAATAAGCTGCCACGCCAAAGAAGCAAAGATATATAAAGTAAGCCGGGTGCCTTCCTGCATACTCTGTGCCTGCATACAATATTTCAAGATAATGCACCCACACCTGACAGACTGCAAATGCCACTATAAGTGCAATCAACGAACGCCTGAAATTGTTGATAAGCTTGTACAAAAACGGTGCAATTATATAAAACAACATAATTGTGACAATAGTTCCCGTAGTTCCAAGGTAAAACCAGAATAACAGATTGCGCGGAAAAAATGTTGTCGTCAGTGTAAAGTATTTCAAAAGGCTTATTCCAACCTGCTTAACCGGATATCTCTCACCAAGCACAACCAGATATATGAAAAAATATATAAGTACCACTCCATAATAGCTTGGAATTATCCTCGCAAGTCTTCTCTTATAATACGTGAGCGGTGTGATATCCTTATGTCTGTCTATCGACAAAAAAGCAGTGTACCCTGTCAGCAGCAGGAATAATTCAACTCCATGCCCGCCCCATCCGAACAATTCAAGGTGCACCAGCACAATCATAATTGCTGCCACTGCACGGATTATGTCAAGATTTAACAGCTTTTTACTTACAGATAAATTATTCTCAGGCTGCATTACCATTTTCCCTTCCATTACTTAGTTCTTTTTACAAATACTGCCGATGAATACTCCGGAAGCTTAATCGTAAGAATTCCATTAGGCACTTCATGGCGCACTATATCACATGAATGACCGTCCCTCATTGTGAACATAACCTGCTCAACATAATCTCCGTCAAGCACCTCTGCCTGCCATGCCTCAACACTTATCTCACGCTCTCCGTCATTGTTATTGATTATGACTATAACACTGTTGTCATTGTAAAAGCGCGCATAAGCTAAAATATTGTAATCGGCATATATATTCTTGTAGGAGCCACGGATAAGTGCCGGGTTCTGCTTGTGTATTCTGATTATCTCTTTGTGGAACTCTATAAGCTGCTCATCCTCATGTCCCCACGGATAAGTTCTTCTGTTATCCGGATCAGTCCAGCCGCACACTCCTGCCTCATCGCCGTAATATATTGTAGGTGCGCCAGGCCATGTCATCTGCATCACAACAGCTTCCATGAATATTCCCTTGTTAACACCATAGTTGGCTGCCTCCGGTCCCTTGCTCGCTGTTCGTCCTATGACGCGGTTCGTTCTTGTAAGGAAACGTGAATGGTCATGATTTGACAGCTCGTTCATGGATATTCTCATAGGCTGGCCGCCAAGTCTTGCCATATTGTGACGCATATGTGATATAAAATAATTGGGATTGCCGCGAAGTGCATCATTGTTAGAATCACTGTGCTTTTCCATTCCTGTGAGAAAATATGTCACAGGCTCCATGAATGCATCATAATTCATTATAGTATCCCACTGGTCACCCTGAAGCCAGCTGTAAGAATCGCCGTAATTCTCGGCAAGTATGATTGCATCAGGGTTCGCCTCCTTAACCGCATTCCTGAACTTGCGCCAGAATACATGATTATATTCCTGTGAAAATCCAAGGTCGGCTGCAACATCAAGTCTCCAGCCATCGACATTATACGGAGGTGAAACCCACTTCTTAGCTATGCCTAAAATGTATTCCTCAAGCTTCTTAGAGCCTTCATAGTTAAGCTTCGGCAGCGTGTCATGTCCCCACCATCCGAGATAAGACTGATTATAAGGCCATGCATAGTCATCCTGAAATTTGAAGAAATCATGGTATGGGCTGTCTTTGTCAACGTAAGCACCTTTGTCAAAGCCTTCACTGCCTTCATATATTCTCTCCCGGTCAAGCCATTTATTAAATGAACCGCAATGATTGAACACTCCGTCAATAATAACCTTAATATTTCTCCTATGTGCCTCTTCTACAAGCTTTGCAAAAAATTCATTGCTCGCTTCGAGGTTGGCATAGTCTGTCACTCTCTTTTTATACTTGGTCGCATTCTCATTGCTCCTTGCGTTGTCAGACAGCGGCTCGCCGCCATCACTTACTATCACGCCAAAGTGTGGGTCAATATAGTCATAATCCTGAATGTCATACTTATGGTTTGACGGTGAGACAAAGAGCGGATTAAAGTAAATCGCATCTATTCCAAGGCTCTCAAGATAATCCATCTTGTCGAGCACTCCCTGCAAATCGCCTCCGTAGAAGTTGCGTACATCCATGGCAGCCGGATACTCATCCCAGTTCTCTACACGGTGTACCGGCTCTCCTATATAAACATACTCGTTGTCAACAACATCATTGCTCTTATCTCCGTTGCAGAAGCGGTCTACATATATCTGATATATTACCGCTCCCTTAGCCCAGTCAGGTGTCTTAAATCCCGGATTAATGACAAAATTATAAGTCGGATTAAGCTCTCTGTACGGACCGGCCTGATTGTAATATATGCTTGTACCTCCTACGACTGCGTGGAAATAATATTCCGTCCGCAATGCGCCAAGTGTGAATTTTGCTGTATAATAGTCAAAATTCGAATTGGTCATGAACTTTTTCATACGGTATGCAATACCATTTACAACGACTTCAACACTGTCAACATTGTACTTGGCAGTTCTGAACCTGAGCGTAACCTCGTCTCCCTCTGATGGCTCTTCAGGGCTTCTGTATTCCTCAGTCGCATCGGCAAACATGGCACGGTCATTCAAAATAGGCTTCATATTTGAAAAATATATACTTCTTATCTCACTTTTTGATAATCCGGACAGATTCTTTGTAATCTTCATTTAAAATACATAATCCTTTCATGCTTTAGAAAGCTGATTTTGCTCTGATATCATTATATTATTTTATGATAGTATTGGGAATATTTCAAGAAAAATAAGCTTATGTATGATGTAAATGTTTCTTAGAAAGTAAAAAGGACAGCTCACGACGCTGTCCTTTTTGGAGAAGGTATTTCATTTCTTATGGGGTGTAGCAAAAACTATATAATGTATTGGGGGGTTACGAGTATATATTAGCATGACCCTTAAAATAAGTGTTCACAAACTTAACAAAATTTCAATTTTTTTTTTATGCATAATGTACATGGATTTTTTATAGAATGTAACAAGCTATTATTTGTTTTACATTTAACAATCTTTTTCATCCAAAAAGCTCCAAAACATATGATAAAAACCCTCATATCCCATACGAGACTTATGCCAAACACCGGACAAGCTTCTATATAATTATGCTTCGAAAAGTGCATCAAACTCTTCACCTGTGATTTTTTCCTTCTCAATAAGAAGGTCAGCGCAGGCATCAAGCACATTGCGATGCTTGATTATAATCGCTTTAGCTTTGTCATAGCAGTCATCAATGATACTCTTTACTTCCTCATCAATAACTGACGCAACACCTTCGCCGTATGACTTTGTATGTGCAAGGTCGCGTCCGATGAACACTTCATCATCATCACTTCCATAGTTTACAAGACCAAGCTTGTCGGAGAACCCATACTGTGTGACCATGGCTCTCGCTGTCTGTGTAGCCTGCTTGATATCCTGTGATGCGCCCGTTGTCACATCGTCAAAAACAAGCTCCTCCGCAATACGTCCGCCAAGGCTCACTATTATATTCTGAAGCATCTTTCCCTTGGTGTTAAACATCTCATCCTTGCCCGGAAGAGGCATCGTATAACCTGCGGCACCTGTACCTGTAGGAATAATTGATATAGTATGGACAGGACCTACATCCTTTAACTCATGGAAAAGTATCGCATGACCGGCTTCATGGTATGCTGTTATGCGCTTTTCTTCGTCAGATATAAGACGGCTCTTCTTCTCTTTTCCGATTCCAATCTTTATGAAAGCCTGCTCTATATCTTTTCTTGAAATGAACTGTCTGTTATGCGCTGCTGCATTGATTGCAGCCTCGTTCATGAGATTTTCAAGGTCTGCACCGGCAAATCCTGCTGTTGTACGTGCAACTGTCTCAAGGTCAACATCATCGCCAAGCTTCTTATTTCTGCTGTGAACCTCCAAGATTTCCTTACGTCCCTTCACATCAGGTCTGCCAACGACAACCTTGCGGTCAAAACGTCCGGGACGCAGAATTGCCGGGTCAAGTATATCGACTCTGTTCGTTGCAGCCATGACGATAATTCCTTCATTGACGCCAAATCCATCCATCTCGACAAGAAGCTGGTTGAGTGTCTGCTCTCTCTCGTCATGTCCTCCGCCCATTCCTGTGCCTCTTCTTCTTGCAACAGCATCAATCTCATCAATAAATATGATACATGGTGCGTTCTTTTTGCCATCTTCAAAGAGGTCACGCACTCTGGATGCACCTACACCGACGAACATCTCCACAAAGTCTGAACCGGATATGGAGAAAAACGGAACTCCCGCCTCACCCGCAACAGCCTTTGCAAGAAGTGTCTTACCTGTTCCCGGAGGGCCTGTAAGAATAACACCCTTCGGTATTCTCGCTCCGATATCCACATATTTCTTAGGATATTTAAGGAAATCTACTATCTCCTCAAGCTCCTCCTTCTCCTCTGCAAGTCCCGCCACATCCTTGAATGTGACACGTCCGGGTGCATTAGGATCCGTCATCCTTGCGCGGCTCTTTCCAAAATTCATCATCTTTGAATTAGCACCGCCACCGCCGCCTGCTGCCTGTCTGTTGATGATAATCGTCACCATAACCATGGCAATGGCAATAAGCAGGAAAGGAAGTATTGTAGTTACAAAGATGCTCTCTCTCACGACATCATTTACAACAAGCTTAACGCTGTCCGATGTGAGTACAAGATTCGTAACATCATTTACATCTGTAACATTGAAACGCTCAGAGCTTCTTCCGCTCTCGGAAAAAGTCACCTTAACTGTTCCTGTCGGGACTTCCGAATTCTGTGAAATCTCAACTCTTGACACATTTCCCGCAAGAAAATCACTCTTAAAATCACTGTAACCGTATGAAGAACTGCTCTTTCCGAATGAAGTTATGCTCATGATGAAATACATCACAACAAGGACTATCACCAGATAGATTATTCCTCCTCTGAATTGCTTGTTCAACTGTTCTCCTCCTCAAATTCCACCACACCGATGTATGGCAGATTTCTATATTTCTGATTATAGTCAAGACCGTAGCCTACAACAAAGGCATCCGGAATATTAAATCCGCAGTAGTCAACCTTAACATCCTTAACCACACGCTGCTCAGGCTTATCAAGAAGTGTGCACAGTCTTACACTTGCCGCCTTTCTGTCACCTAAGAGCTTGACAATATGGCTTAATGTGCGCCCTGAATCAATGATATCCTCAACTACAAGAACATCAAGTCCTTCTACCGGCTCATCTAAATCCTTTTTCAGATTGATATGACCTGTAGACGCAGTTCCTTCATAGCTTGCAACCGACATGAAATCCATTGTAAGTGGGAGATTAATTCTCTTTGCAAGCTCGCACATAAAAGGAGCGCCTCCCTTTAACACACATACAAGGTGAAGCCTCTTTCCCTCATAATCGCGGGTAATCTGTGCTCCAAGCTCATCAATTTTCTTGTCAACTTCTTCTTCGGTCAATAAGACCTTAACTGACTCTTTCATTTGCAGCCTCCGTTTTATTCTTCTTTTTGTTTTAACTCAAGCTTAAGCAGCTGTGATGTATCCCTGTCAACCAGGAAATCTGCACAACGCCTCACACCTGCCGCCCACAGAATACGTTTCCCGACGGCACACAGCCATACCTTGTCCCTGTCCTTTGCAGGCACTTTAGAGTCTATAAAAATCTCTTTGATTTTTTTTCTGTGCTCCGTGTGTTCTGATTGTGCATAGCCTATAATCATGTAATCGCCTTCGGCACGATGACGCATCACAAGGCCTGCTTCATCATGGCTTTTTGCGATATATTGTTTTATTTTACCATAATCAAAGTATTTCGTACAGTTATCATTCATTAAATTTTTATCAATTATATTTTCAAGCAGTTGTGAATAGTCAGCTTCGTTACTTGAATCTCTTATGATAATGCTCTCATAAATCATACACTCAGCGTCTTCATCCGCATCATTTCTATTATTGCACATATTAGACAAAACAATTCCTTGATATTCCCGCTTCGCAACAATATTTTTCGGAAGATTGATGCTTTTTCCCGACTGCTTTTCGAACAACGCCACACATGCCTCAACATGCTTTTCCTCAAGGTCTTTGGCACCGCACATGCTTTTTAATGCATCATATATGACAGCTTTTATTATGACAGGATGTTCCCCAGCAAGCTCTTTTTTTATAATTATGTCGTGATTTTGAGCATCCGGCACAGCTTTAAAATTGTCTTTATTTTTTTGTTTATGTATCGTATCTGATATGATATATTTTTTACAAGCTATGGCAGCCTGTTTTTTGATGTAATCATCCACCTGCGCCATTCTGTCAGCATATCTGCATATATTGACCACAGCACCTTCATTGACATGCTCCGTAAGATATGGGATAACCTTAAGCCTTATGGCATTTCTTGCATATGTATCCTCAAAATTGGTGCTGTCTGTGCAAAATAAGATATTCCTGTCTGTAAGCCAGCTCTCAATCTCTCTCTTTGTCACGCACAAAAGAGGTCTTATTATATCACCCACAACAGGCTCCATACCACGTCCGCCCGCAACAGAGGAACCTCTCGCTATATGAAAAAGAACCGTCTCTGCCTGGTCATTCTGATGATGTGCGACAGCAATGACTCCTCCGGCATTTGGGCAATGTGCTCTACTATTCTCCCGAAAAGCCTGATATCTTAGAAGCCTTCCCATCTCCTCCTCGCCAAGTCCATGCTCCTTAGCAAGCCTTGGCACATCATAGGCATATTCCTTGTACTCTATCCCATTTTCCTTACACAGTCTGCTGCAAAACTGTGCATCCGAATCTGCCTCAGTTCCTCTTATCCCATGATGCACATGAACCGCCACAAGCTCGGTATTTCCATAAATCCCATTCTCCGATATATATCTTTTCAGCATTAAAAGAAGGCATACAGAATCAGCTCCGCCGGACAAACCGACCACAACTCTTCCAACGCCTTCAAGCATGTGATTTTTCTCAATATATGATTTTACTTTGTTGTACATATCATTCACCGTTCCTTATCTTCCATATCCCTGTCACAAGGACGGTCATATCATCCGCAATCTTATCATCATAAAAATAGACTTCATTCAATATGCGCTCGGCAATAGCCTGAGGCATCCTCTCATCAATGCCTTCAATGATTTCCTTCATCCGCTTCTCTTTATCATAAAACGGAAGAGCATCAAGCACTCCGTCACTCATCATAATAATATAGTCCCCATCCTGAAGTCCGGTACGGAAACAGTCTATAACACTGCCGCTTATGACCCCTGCCGGAAGTGACGATGCGTCAACAATTCTCACTCCACTCCTGCTTTTTATAAAGCTTGGCACTGCACCCATCTTAAAAAAATCAGCAGTCCCATCATATTCATTGATACTGCACATATCAAGCGTAACCGGGCTGCCATCCGAATCATTGTCCGCAAATACGTCATTTATCAGCCAAAGAGCCGACTCCTCGGAAAAGCCTGCCTCCAAAAACAGCTCCAAAAGCTCTATAAATCTCGTACTGTCCTCATTCGCAGCACTTCCACAGCCCATTCCGTCAGCAAGACTTACTATGCTCTTTCCGCCCTCTATATTCATATATGAATAATTATCGCCTGATATCCTCGCAAATCCTCTGCTGCACTCAGCATGTCCGAAAAGAATGCGGTAATTAGTCATCTCCTCGAATATGAACTCTCCTTCATCCTTTGTCAGAACACGTCTGCTTCCCTGCGCCGCCCTAAGCCGTCTGCCTATTATTCTGCCGATATTGTCGGCAAGCTGACCTGCCGTTATGCATCCCCTCTTCTTTGAAAGGCGCATAACCAGTTCAAGCTGTCCCTTTGCAGGCTCTAATATAAGGATGCCTGCAACATTGATGTTTTCCGCTCTCAGATAATCGTAAAGCTCATTTTTTTGTTCCTCGCTTATGATGCCCAAGGTCTGCTCGCCGCTGTCACCCGCTATGCGTTCAAGCATCGCAGCAGTCTCTTTCAGCTGTAATGAAAGTGCGGTCTGACTGCCATCCCCATACACATTTATAAGTCTTCGGAATGCGTCTGCATATTCTTTTAGTTTTCCCCGTGAATAGAATAAATTGTCCATTCAATTCTCCCCTTAGAAGCAATCCCCTTTTATTGTCGTGACGTATATTCTATTACTAATATTGATATGAGGGTCAAAAGGTATTTTGCCCCTCATTTGATATCCTCAAATTGCTCCGCTGTAAAACAGCTCCCGCAATTCTAGAACATTCGGAATCCGCTGATTTACTGCGTAAATCGCTGCTTCCTCATGTTTTGCGAGTCCCAAGTTCAAAAGCCTAATCGCGCAAGCACGAACGGCTTTTTGACCTTTTGCCCCTGATATCTAATATTTATTTAATTATCGTTATCATTCGCTCTGAATATAAGCTCGTCCTCGTAGACAAGCCCCAACTTCTCTCTGGCAAACTCCTCTATAAACTGCTTGGTCGTAACATAAACAGAGAGCGTATTAAGCTCATCCCTGCGCTCGTTCTGGTCGGCAATCTGTACATCAAGCTCGGCAATCTGCTTATCATACAAATTATTCTTATCTTCAAGCTTTCCTGACGACCTCCCGACAACAAAACATATAACCAGCATAAGAGCAACAACCGCCAGACCCGCAAGCCATGTATAGTTATGCGAAATGCGTCCGTTGCGCATGACAACTACATGCCTGCCGTACTTACCTTTCCTTCTCTTTACATTTCTGTGCCCTGTGTATTCTTTTGCCATACTTACGCTCACATACCTTTCCTACTCTATAATATATGATTGTAACCCCTTTTTCCGCATATTTCAATACAACGGTTACAATTATCATCCCTGCAACCATGCCTGCGATTGAAAACCACCGCGCCGCTCCGTCATTTGCCACAAGAATAACAGCAAACATAACAAATGCGGACAAAAACCAGTATATGACATCCTCCACCGCCACAAAGAAGCCATGATGCCTGACCAGCCTGCGGAATACAACCAAGATGCGATACACTGTCCCAAGCATTGCGCCACAGCACAGACACCATAAAAGGAACTTGAACTCATGCGCTATAAAATCCTTCAAAAACAGCCCCTCTTTCATAACATAGGCATGGATTCAAAGTTCAAAAACATCCGGCACATTTGCGATGCATATCTAAGCATTGAGCCATAGCCTATATTACACAACAATTCTAAAATATTTTCATTCAGTCTCACCTTTAACTGTGGCTGAACATGTTTCATATATTATTACTTAAATAGTCTGTTTATAAAGGACTCGCCTTTTTTTGCCGCACTCATTACCTCCGAGTAGACATAGCTGTCAATCTTTCCGTCAACCTCCAGCTCTCCTTTGTCTACCGACAGCTTGCCGACATGCAGATCATGCCCCTTAATTGTAAGCATGCCATATTCCGTCTCTAGCAAAACTTGATTTAAATCGAACGAGATGACATCCGTCACTCCTGTAATACTGCAATTCTTTCTGTTGTTGGATGATATTTTATGTATTTTCCCGGAAACAGGAAGTTCTTCCATACTCTATCCCCCTTATACATTTATGACCTGTTCTAAGGAACCTCCATTTTGCCGGTTCCCCATACCATATCCTAAATATATTATAATTCTCATGGATTTATGCATGGATTTTAAAGATGTCTGCAACTATTTTATACATCTTCCGTATAATTACAGATATTTAAACATATCCTTTGCTTCCTCTTTCTTGGTTGTCTCAACTATGTCGAGCACTTCTACTTTCACATTCTTTGTTCCAAATGCGATTTCAATGGTATCCCCCACCTTGACTTCACATGATGCCTTAGCAGGCTTATCGTTTACAAGCACTCTGCCTGCGTCACATGCCTCATTTGCAACAGTTCTTCTCTTTATAAGTCTTGATACTTTTAAATATTTATCTAATCTCATACCTGCCATCTTTTCTATATCCGCTTTTATAATTTAAATTTTATTAATTAAATAGGTTGTATTATTTTTAAAACCGCTTAGACACCGCTGCGCCTTCAAATGAGCGAGGACACATCCGTAAGGATACCGGATTTTGGTGTCAAAGCATGGTTACTTATGTTATGTATAACATGTTATACACAATTAATTTTACATAGCATGCTTTGACACCCAAATCATACTATTTAAAATTGCCAACATCCGGAAAGCGTCATCGCAATAAACAAAACATCCCAAGACCACTGATGCAGCCTTGGGATGTTATCATTCGTTCAGCATTCTGGAAATTAAGCGTTAACTGTATCCTTAAGTGCCTTACCAGCCTTGAACTTAGGGCTCTTAGAAGCAGGAATCTTCATAGCCTTGCCTGTGCTAGGATTTCTTCCTTCTCTTGCAGGTCTCTCAGCAACCTCGAATGTACCGAAACCAACTAACTGTATCTTCTCACCCTTCTTTAACTCCTCCGCAACTACATCTGTGAAAGCCTTGAGTGCCTTCTCAGCATCCTTCTTGGATAACTCTGTCTTCTCAGCAATAGCTGCAACTAATTCTGTCTTGTTCATTTTAGAAAATCCTCCTGAAATAATATTGAACCTTCACAATTATTTATATATGCTTTAACTATATTTGTCAAGGAAAAATAAGCATTTTAGGGGCATTATGCGACATATCGCTCCGAAATCAAAAGCTTTACGACTCCATCTGCTTTCCTAAAAATCCAGCCGCCGAACCGGTGAGCATTCTATCTGTTTCCACAAACCTTGTCTTCGGTTCCTTCGAAGTCATTATGACAGCCCCTATCGCATCTCCTTCACAGATAATCGGGCTTATGACTTGTGTTGTGTACTCTTCATTATCACCTTGTATGATAGGCACAAATCTCCTGTCATCCTTTACTGCGACAATGCTCTCTCTGGCATCTATCGCCTCCTCAAGCTGTCTGCTTATAGGCTTTAAAATAATATCCTTCTTAGGTGCTCCCGAAAAAGCGATGACCTGATCCCTGTCCGTGACGCACACAATGTTTCCGGTGCTCTGTGCAAGTGAATCGGCGTACTGCCTTGCAAACTCGCCAAGCTCGCCTATCGGCGAATACTTCTTGAGAATAATCTCACCCTCCCTGTCTGTAAATATCTCAAGCGGGTCGCCCTCCCTTATCCTGAGCGTCCTCCTTATCTCCTTAGGAATTACAACTCTCCCCAAATCATCGATACGGCGAACTATTCCTGTTGCTTTCATATAATAAGCTCCTCCTGTATTCTACATGTCTACCATAATATGTGCTGTATGGATAGTATGTGGAAATGCAGGAGAAAATATACACTCTGGGACACCGGGGTCTGACACCAATGTCCCAGCATGTGGGACATTGGTGTCAGACCCCGGTGTCCCAACGCATCAAATCAGCCCCCGCACCTTCAGCACAAATATCCACCCGGTCAGCGTGACGGACGAAAGAAGTGTTGCCATGACAACTATGCTTGAGCTTAACACTTCATCATTGCCCATATTTTTTGCCATTATGTAGCAGGTGACCGTTGTCGGCGAGCCGAGCATTACAAGGATTGCTACAAGCTCACTGCTGCGGAAGCCGAATGCTATCGCAAATGGGAAAAATATCAACGGAAGAAGCACAAGCTTTATAAAGGTGGCTATTGAGGTGAGCTTAATCTTCTTAATCGCTTTTGCTCCTTCAAAGCCGGCTCCGACTACCAGAAGTGCGATAGGTGTTGCCGTCTGTGCTATGCTTGTCACAGCCTTAAGCGGTATTGCCGGAATATTTATTCCGAATATTGAGAACGGAAGTCCGAGGAAAATTCCTATTATAATCGGATTTTTAACCACATTAATGCAGGCTTTTTTTATATTAGAGTTTTTAGAGTCTTTGGCTGAACTTGAAAACGTCAGTATAATGACCGACAGAATATTATATAACGGCACAGCCGACACAATCATAAGCGGAGCCATCCCGGAATTGCCATATATATTGTTGATAAAGGCAATGCCAAGCACCGCCGCACTTCCTCTCGCACTCGCCTGTGCAAACGCACCAACCTGCGTTTTATCCTTTATAAATATATAACTAAGTCTCCATATCGCAAGAAACATTATGGTCGTTGTCACCATGCAGAATAAAACAAAGGTCAGATTAAAATCTGACCTTATGTCTGCGGTTGCAATGTCTTTAAAAAGCAGCACAGGCAGCGCTACCTTAAAGACATACTTATCTGCAACCTTATTAAATTCTTTGTTAAACAGACCGATTCGCATAAGGAACCAGCCCAAAACCATAATGAGAAATATAGGCAGTGTCGCATTTAAGCTAAAAATAAAATCAGCCATAGTAATCCTCATTTCCAATCTCTAAATTATTGTAATTGTATGTTCAATTACTTCAATAACATTTATTGTAAATTTATCCAACATAAGACTTTCAGAAAGTCAATGCCGGATGCACACTATATTTTAGCATCACACATTGGTACTACAGTGTTGCCGTAAACCTGTCAAAAGCTGCCTGTCCCTTTGCATCCCTCTTGAACACGCCCGCATCCTCAAGAACCTTCTTGAATACAATACCAATCTCTTCCTTGAGAACTGCGTCGACATTCTCTGCGTTGATTACAGGATACTTAGGTCTGAATGCGTCAACCCAGTCCGCATGCTTTTCTATCTTCTCATTAGAGCGGATATCCTTTCCATTTACGATGTAGTCAGACAGAATCTCCATCTCCTCCTTAAGTCTTGAAGGAAGAACCGCAAGTCCCATAACCTCGATAAGTCCGATATTCTCCTTCTTGATATGGTGAAGCTCATTATGCGGATGATAAAGACCAAGCGGACATTCAGTAGTTGTTATATTGTTGCGCAGTGCAAGGTCAAGCTCGTACATATCTCCACGCTTTCTTGCGATAGGTGTGATTGTATTGTGTGGTTCACCATCAGTCTCGGCAAATATGTATGCCTCTTCGTCCGTATAACCTCTCCATGCTTTTAAAATATAGTCTGCAAGGTCGATAATTCTCTTTTCATCAGCGCATCTAAGACGTATTACAGACAAAGGCCACTTAACAATTCCTGCCTTCACATCCTCATAGCCTTTAACCGTGAACTCTCTCTCAACAGGAGCCTTTGCCATGGCAAACTCATAATTACCACCCTGAAAATGGTCATGCGATAAAATTGAACCTCCTACGATAGGAAGATCCGCATTAGAACCTATAAAATAGTGAGGAAACAGCTTTATAAAGTCAAAAAGCTTCACAAACGCAGCTCTATCAACCTTCATAGGAACATGCTGACCGTTAAATACTATACAGTGCTCATTGTAATATACATAAGGCGAATACTGGAATCCCCACTGTCCACCATTGATTGTTATCGGGATAATTCTGTGGTTCTCTCTCGCCGGATGATTCGTTCTGCCGGCATAGCCCTCATTCTCACGGCAGAGCTGACACTTAGGATATCCGCTCTGCTTTGCCAGCTTAGCCGCAGCGATTGCCTTAGGATCCTTCTCCGGCTTTGACAGATTTATCGTGATATCTATATCTCCATACTCTGTCTTAGTCACCCACTTCATATCCCTGCATACACGATATCTTCTTATATAATCGGAATCCTGACTAAGCTTATAATAATAGTCTGTAGCTTCCTTAGGCGAAACTGCATACTTCTCATTAAATGCTTTTATGACCTGTGAAGGTCTTGGCATAAGACAGTTCATAAGCCTTGTATCAAACAAGTCTCTGTACACTACACTGTCCTCTATAAGTCCCTTCTCAACAGCATAATCAAGAAGCTCCTTAAGAACTGCCTGAAGCTCTACCTTCTCATAATTCTCTTCAGGCTCTTCATAATCATCAAGCTTAAGCACATCCAATATAAGATTAGTGGAATATATTTTCTCCTCTTTTGAAATTAATCCCGTCTCCAAACCATAAGTAACCAGCTTCTTTATAGCTTCATATACCATAACCACACCTCCGCATCTTCCATCATCACGTCATCATTTATTAAGCTTTACAAAAAATTTTTTTGAGCTTCTTTACCACCTTCTTAGCTGCACTCGGATAATATATATCCTTCTGCACTGCAATATCATAATCGATATCTCTCTCAACCTTGTCCCTGAACTTAATAGGAAAATTGTATGCACCTGCGTGCATCTCCTCCCCCGGTCCCTTAGTATGCGTAGCATCTTCACGGTTCATTCCTATATTGTTAATAAGGTTCACATTAGGCACCGCACAAAGACCATCATTCTCTGCAAGGCACAGCATAAGCTGGTAATCCCATGTGTCAAGCTTTCCTTCATATATCAAATCAAGCTCCTTCTCAACATAGTCCGCCTTTGCATCCATAAATACCTTGTGCATAAGTCTCTCCGCTTTGCGCTGCGGCCAGTTTCTAAGTGTCACATCATACTTCTCCCATGTGCTTCTCCATGTCCCCCATCCCCAGATATAATTATCTGCGGTAAAAATATAATCATGAGGTGTCTTAAAATTTTCAAGCTTCTTGTGAGCACCGACCATCATCACCTTCGGGTCATCCCTGTAATGTTCAAGCATCTCCTGACAGAATCTGAAAAATGAAATATCAAGAAGTACATCATCTTCAATGATGATTGCCTCCTCCTCATGCTCAAATACCCAGCTTATACCGGAAGAGACACGATTCTTGCAGCCCATATTCGTCTCTGCATAATTCTTATGAACCTCGCAATCCCAGTCCACATGTGTGTCAAGGAACTCCCTGACAGCCGCTACCTTCTGTGCATCTCCTTCCTTAGCAGGTCTTGCCGCATCACAGATAAGATATAATCTCGGCGGCTTAATCTGCCTGATACGCTCAAATACAACCTGCGTTGTATCGAGTCTGTTATACACAAAGAAGGCAATCGCTGTCTTCATCACAAAATCACTCACAATTATCTCCATTCCATATCATGCATTTTTCAGGCAAATCTATTGACAGCACAGCCATGCAGCAATTCAATCCCATCACAGTACGTAATCCGCATTTGCCTGCATATTCGATTAATAAAAATACCGGAACCATTCAGAAGAACCTGCAAAACCGCCACTTTAGAGCTCTCTTTCCGCCTATGCAGCTGTGTCGCCTATATCAGCATATCGCTCTGTCATCAATAGCCAATTTGATATAATTTTGCAGCTCTGGATAATTACAAGATATCCATAACATGATATTACATATTCTAATTCTGTTTTTTATCGTAAATACATTATTAATCTATATAGTCACACCTTGAACCCGGCAGCTCAATCTCCGCACAGGTATTATGCCATTCACATTTTCTGTACGGATATTCTTAGAGCACTACAGGCCCGCCGCCGATATCAGCAACGTAGAAGTCGGCCGCATATCCGATAGTATCCTTATACTCTTTGCCGACCTTCTCGATAAAATTATCAATATCAGCTGTCTTTACAATGCTTACAGTACAGCCTCCAAAGCCGGCACCTGTCATACGTGAACCGATAACTCCCGGCTGCTTAAGTGCTGCTGCCACAAGTGTGTCGAGCTCTTTGCCTGTAACTTCATAGTCCTCTCTCAAGGATGTATCAGATGCTATCATAAGTCTGCCGAACTCCTCAATGTCGCCATCCTTCAACGCCTTAACTGCCTTGATGGTTCTCTGGTTCTCATATACAGCATGTTTAGCGCGCTTCTGGCGGACTTCACTCTTAATTGCCGACTTGTAACGCTCAAAAGCTTCCTCCGTAAGATCTCCAAGTGTCTTGATATCTATGACTTTCTGAAGCTCTTCAAGTGCTTCCTCGCACTCAGCGCGTCTTTCGTTGTACTTAGAATCTCCAAGTCCTCTCTTTTTATTGCTGCATGCTATGACAATCTTGGCGTTATCAAGCTTCACTGGTGCATATTCGTATGAAAGATTCGATGTATCAAGGAAAATCGCATGTCCTTCCTTACCCATGGCAATAGCAAACTGATCCATTATTCCACAGTTAACTTTGTTAAACTTGTTCTCGGCAAACTGACTTATGAGTGCCATCTCAATGAAATCCGTCTCAAAGCCGAATGTATCCTTAAGCACTAATGCTGTAAGAACCTCTATAGATGCGGATGATGAAAGACCTGAACCATTAGGAATATTGCCAAAATAGTACATATCGAAGCCTTTGTCAAACTGAAATCCCTTCTGGATATAAGCCCACATAACGCCCTTCGGATAATTCGTCCAGTCAGCTTCCTTGTTCCACACAAGCTCATCAAGTGAGCTTTCTATCACACCAAGCTTCTCAAAATTCGCAGAATAGAAGCGGAGCTTGTTATCATCTCTGCGTCTTACTGCCGCATATGTTCCCATTGTGAGTGCACATGGGAAAACATGTCCCCCATTATAGTCTGTATGCTCTCCGATGAGATTAACTCTTCCCGGTGCAAAATACACCTTCACTTCTCCATCCCCACCGTATACTTTTTTAAATTCTTCAAGCATCTTCTCTTTCATAATATCCTCCATTCCTCCGCTATGCGGTTTAGCACAATCCTGCCATCCTAAGGTACAGATACAGCGCTTATAATCCCTGTGTGTGAAGTAATCAATTAACTATAATTATATTATAATGTTATATTTTTATCAAGGTTTTTGTATAGCAAAAGGAGCCGGGTTTCCCCAGCTCCTCCGCCGTGATGTCTGCTATAGTAAAGTAACCTATATGCTCTCCTGTGTCACTGCCTTATCGTATGCCTCTAATATGGCATCCGATATCATGTCTCTGGTAGCCGAGCTGATTGGATGAGCAATATCCCTGTATTCTCCTTCAGCCGACTTTTTGCTTGGCATGGCAATGAACAACCCCTTCTCTCCTTCAATTACCTTTATGTCATGTACGACAAATTCATTGTCAAATGTAACTGAGACAACAGCCTTCATCTTGCTGTCCTTAGACACCATCCTGACCCTCACATCCGTAACCTGCATAATAGCCCTCCATATATTCTTCTACACTATATAGTGTTCATAATACTGACACCCTACAAGCTGTATCTTTCGTTCTTTTCAACAACAACCTTCACTTTACCATCTTCACCTGCATAACGGCTGTTAGAACGGATAGTGTCCCTGCTCTCCACTATACAATTCTCAATTACTGTATTATCTCCGATATATACATCATTCAATATGATGGAATTGCGGATTACACAGTTGTTTCCAACAAATACCTTCTTAAACAGAATAGAATTCTCTACTGTTCCATTTACAATACATCCGCTTGCAACAAGTGAGTTCTTAACCTCCGAACCCGGATTATACTTAGCAGGCGGAAGATCATCCACCTTCGAATATATATCCGGATATTGATTAAAGAAAAATTCCCTTACATCTCTCTTTAAGAAATCCATATTGGTCTTATAGTAAGCATCCACTGTAGAAATGTTATTCCAGTAGCTGTCGAGCTTATATCCGTACACTCTCTTGATATTCTTATATCTTATAAGGATATCTTTTACAAAATCATATCTGTCCTCGGATGCCGCCTTCTCAAGAAGCTCAATAAGCTGTCGTCTTCTGATGATATAGATACCTGTCGAAACAACATTTCCCTCCGCTTCAATAGGCTTCTCCTCAAAATCAGTGATTCTCATATCCTGATTCATTCTCACAACACCAAAACGGCTCGCATCCTCACTTGCCGGAAGCTCCTTGACAACAACTGTAATGTCTGCCTTCTTCTCAATATGATATTCAAGCACCTTGGCAAAATCCAGCTTGTATATACCATCGCCCGAGGCTATAACAACGTATGGCTCATGGCTGTTCTTTAAAAAATCTATGTTCTGGTACATGCTGTCAGCAGTTCCTCTGTACCAGACGCTGTTGTCAGCAGTTATCGTAGGGTTAAACACATACAGACCGCCCTGCTTACGTCCGAAATCCCACCATTTTGATGAACTTAAATGATCATTAAGGCTTCTCGCATTGTACTGTGTTATAACGGCAACCTTCTGTATATGTGAATTAGACATATTGCTCAGTGCAAAATCAATGCTTCTATAGCTGCCGGCTATCGGCATTGCAGCCACTGCCCTGCGGCTTGTAAGCTCCTTCATTGCTTTGTTATTTCCGCCTGCTAATACAAGTCCTATCGCTCTCATCTTGCTGCACCTCCCTTTATAATACTTCCTCCGCTCGGAAGCAGACCATTCTCATAGTCTGAAGGCTCTGTTACTCCGGAGATGGCAGTATTCTTACCTATCTGTACCCTTGGCGGAATGTATGAATTCTCTCCTATTGTTACAAGTCCGAAGGCATATACCTTGGCATTAAGAGCATTAGGTGCCTCATCTCCTACACCCAGCACTGCTCCTTCTCCAATCTCTGTGCCTTCTGCAATAATTGATTTGTCAATAACCGCTCCTGCACCTATTCTCGCATTCTGCATTATGATAGAATCTCTTACAATGGCTCCTTCTTCTATGGTTACACCTGAGCCGATTACCGAATTGTATACTTCTCCGTAAATCTGAGTGCCTTCACCTATAATGCTTCTGAACACTTTAGATGTGTCAGCCAGATATTGAGGCGGAAGTATATCACTCTTGGTATATATCTTCCAGAATTCTTCATACAGATTAAATTCAGGAATGATGTCAATAAGCTCCATATTAGCCTCCCAGTATGAACCGAGAGTACCTACATCCTTCCAGTATCCGTTAAATTCATATGCAAACAGTCTCTGCTTATTCTGATGGCAATATGGAATGATATGCTTACCGAAATCGCAGCCCGGCTCGTCCTTCATCTTGATAAGTGCTTCCTTAAGAACCGGCCAGCTGAATATGTAAATACCCATTGATGCAAGATTACTGCTAGGATTAGCAGGCTTCTCTTCGAATTCTGTTATCTTGTTGTGCTCATCAGTTACAAGAATACCAAAACGGCTCGCCTCCTCAATAGGAACAGGCATCGCAGCAATAGTGACATCCGCATTGTTAGCCTTGTGATAGTCAAGCATAAGCTCATAATCCATCTTATAGATATGATCACCTGAAAGAATCAGCACGTAATCAGGATTGTACAATTCCATATATTCAAGATTCTGGTAAATCGCATTAGCAGTACCTGTATACCATTCACTGCTTGTGCTCTTCTCATATGGTGGAAGTACGGTTACACCACCACGATTACGATCAAGATCCCAAGGGATACCAATTCCGATATGTGTGTTAAGGCGCAATGGCTGATACTGTGTGAGCACACCTACGGTATCAATGCCTGAATTAATACAGTTACTGAGCGGAAAGTCGATTATTCTGTACTTACCGCCAAATGCTACTGCCGGCTTCGCCATATTCGATGTCAATACACCAAGACGGCTCCCTTGTCCTCCTGCCAGCAACATAGCAATCATCTCTTTTTTAATCATGCTACCACCTCTTGTCAATTTACTAAAGCCAATCATCACGTTATGGTTTTGTAATATGATTATATCACAAATTGCTAAATAAGTGAATAAATAATTAAATATTTTTTCGAAAAATATATTTTTTTCTGATAATTATTTGATTATTTGAATTTTTACCTTTATATTCCATCGGAGTACATGCATTTCTTCAGAAATAACTATATTCCGTTATGGATGCATTTATTCCATTGGGGTAATTATATTCTACCGTGGATACATATTTCCCTTGAATAAACCTATCCCCTGAAAATGTACATCTTCCGTGGAATAAGGTATTACATAGGAACATAAATATTCCGATAGGAATTCATGTATTCCTATATCAATAAACTTCGCACTGGAATTTTCATGGCCGGTGTTATATTATATTATGTATATATTCAATATATTCATAATAAAATATAACCGGGAGGATTATATAATGTATCAACTTGATTTTAACAAACCTATACATATACATTTCATAGGAATCGGCGGCATAAGCATGAGCGGTCTTGCCGAACTTCTTTTGTCAGAACACTTTACAATATCCGGCTCCGACAACAAAGAATCCGCTCTCACCAAGCAGCTTGCCGACGCCGGATGCACGATATTCATAGGACAGAATGCAGGCAATATAGACTCATCCATTGATGCCGCCGTATACACAGCAGCAATTCATCCTGACAATCCGGAGTATGCAAAATGCATCGAGCTTGGAATTCCAATGCTCTCCCGCGCAGAACTGCTTGGACAGGTAATGAAAAATTATAAGACAGCTATCGGTGTATCCGGCACACATGGAAAGACAACCACAACTTCAATGCTCAGCGAGATACTTATGCTGGCTGACACTGACCCTACCATATCGGTTGGCGGTATGCTTCCGTCAATCGGCGGCAATATGAGAATAGGACATTCCGATGTATTCCTGACCGAAGCATGTGAGTACACCAACAGCTTCCTGTCATTTCATCCTACAATGAATATCATTCTCAATGTCGAGGAAGACCACCTTGACTTTTTTAAGGATATTAATGATATCCGCACATCCTTCAAAAAATATACCGAATTGCTCCCTGATGACGGATATCTCATAATTAACAGCGCCATTGACGATTATCATTATTTTTACAAGGACAGCCATTGCCATGTCATAACCTTTGGTCTTGATGCCTCAATAAGCAACTTCAGCGCAAAAGATTTTCACATTGATGACAAGGGTGACTACTGCTATACACTTCTTTATAATAATGAAGAAAAATGTAAGGTGGCACTTAAGGTTCCGGGAGAGCACAATGTCCTTAACAGTCTCGCTGCCATTGCAGCAGCCGTCACACTTGGAATAGACATGAATACTGCCGTGAATGGAATCGCTGCATACAGTGGTGTTGACCGCCGTTTCCAGATTAAAGGAAAATGCAGCGGTTTTACAATCATCGATGACTATGCACACCACCCTGCCGAGATAACTGCTACTTTGAAGGCGGCAATGCACTACCCTCATAAGAAGCTCTGGTGCATATTCCAGCCGCATACATACACCCGTACAAAGGCTTTCCTGCCTGAATTTGCAACAGCGCTTTCACTTGCCGACCACGTTGTCCTCGCACCTGTCTATTCAGCACGCGAACAGGACATATACGGTGTCAGCTCCGCAGATATTCAAAAGCTTATAACAGAAAAAGGAACACCTTGTGAGTATTTTATGAGCTTCTCCGAGATTGAAGACTTTATAAAAAATAACTGTCACGAAGGTGATGTCGTCATCACTATGGGGGCCGGAAATATCCTTGAAGTCGGAGAGAACCTCTTAAAGAACAAGTAAAACAGATATAAGCCAATTTCAATTCTGTGACTATTAAAACCGTTAAGATACATATATAAAATCTACATTATTCTGCAAACACGCTTTAAAACAGCCCGGAATCCGCCATATGCATAAAAGCCTTTATGCCGGCCGGATTCCGGGCTGTTTTTTTAATCACAAAAATATTCACACTGCATCCACAACTTATCCACATGTGCAAAGCCCTATAAACTCCGCACTTTACAAGGTTTTCCACAAGTTATCCACATTGTCCACATTTCTATATCCACAAATTTCACAACTTTATTTTGTTATCCCAAAAGCTATTCTCAAAAACCTGGTGCTATGTTATACTGATAGATACGATAGTCAGGCAGATATGCTTATTCAAGCGGTCCCTTATTCGTTCGTTCAGACACTTATAAATATGCTTTTTAGAAATGAGAGTACAATAAACATGGCACAGCTTACACTTACATCAACCTATACACCTAACGAGACAACTATCCCTAATATCTTTCTGGATAGATATATGCCCCTTGCAAATGGCGAATTTGTCAAGGTTTATTTGTGTCTGCTTAGAATGTATGCCAATCCGGCCGGGCGGGCATCCACTCTAACCGAGATTGCCGATCTGTTAAACCACACAGAGAGCGATGTCATACGTGCCATCAAGTACTGGGAACGTGCCGGTCTTTTGTCCGTCGGATATAGCGGTGATATTCCGGTGAGCATCACTCTGCTCCCGATAAGCCGTAATCAGGACGAAGCACCCGCCGGAAGCTCTTCTTTTGCCCGCTCCGAGGCTCTGTCAGATACTATCAACACAGATAGTGCCGGTGAAGCTGCCGCAGCAGATGAGGGAAGCAATGCACTCGGTGAAAAGACATCCGTCCACGCACCTGACGAATCTCTTCCCGGCAAATACAACTATTCACCTGCGGCAATCAAGCGCATGTGCGACAGTGACGACAACCTTCATCAATTAATATTTGTCGCTGAGAGGCTGTTTGGCAAAACACTCACCAACTCCGAAATCAGCACAATCATATACATACACAGTGATTTACATTTTTCCGATGAACTGCTTGAATACCTTTTTGAATACTGTGTCTCTCTTGAAAAGAGAAGTTTCCGCTACCTTGAGCGTGTCGCAATAAGCTGGCATGAGGAAGGACTTGTAACTGCTGAACAAGCTAAGCAGCAGCATGAAATTCACAGCAAAAAAATCTATTCCGTTATGAAGGCATTTGGAATCAATGACCGTATGCCGGGCAAGCCTGAGCTTGATTTCATAACCCGCTGGTATGACGACTACGGCTTCGAGACAGATATAGTCATCGAGGCATGTAACAGGACAATACAGGCTCTCCACAAACCGAGCTTTGAATACACCGACACCATTCTGTCTAACTGGCGCAAGAAAAATGTGCATACTATATCGGACATCGAATCGGCTGATGCCGCACATGCAGGTTCAAAAAAGGACACCTACAAAAATGATAAGACTGTTGCCGCAGCCTCCCCTGTGCGGACAGGAAAGAACACTAACCGCTTTAACAACTTTTCACAGAGGACATATGATTTTAATGCGCTTGAAAAGCAGCTTATCAACAAAAAGGATTGATTATAGAGGATTGATATAAATGAAACTAAACAATTCACAGTATGACACTATTATGAGAATGTATGACGCAAAGCAGAGCCATGCCCGCGCCGTATTAAATTCAAGATGCGAGGAGATATCTGTTCGTATTCCGGAATATGATGAGCTTCGAAAAGAGACTGCATCCATCGCTGCTGAAGCTGCGAGAGCCGCAATCCGCGGCGACATGAGTAAGCGCGATAAGCTTTCCAAAAAGCTTGACTCGATTAATGAAGAGAAGCACATCCTTCTTACCTCAGCCGGATATCCACAGGATTATCTCGACCTCCACTATGACTGCCCTCTATGTAAGGATACAGGCTTTGTAAACGGCAGTAAATGCCGCTGTTTTAAACAGGCAGCAATAGACCTTCTTTACAACCAGTCCAACATTAAAAAAATTCTTCTACTTGAAAATTTCTCTAACTTCAATTATGATTGGTATTCGGAGGATTACATTGACCCGGTTTCAGGAATATCCGCTCTGGAGAATATAGTCAACGTCACAAAGAATGTCAATTCGTTCTTAAGTGATTTTCCTTCAGGCGATAATCTTTTGTTCTATGGTGATACCGGTGTCGGAAAGACCTTCCTCACTCACTGCATAGCGAGTGAACTGCTTGGAAAAGGTTATTCTGTGCTATACTTATCTTCAATAGATTTATTTGACCTTTTTTCAAAGTATGCTTTTGATAATGACAGTGAAGCAGATTACAGGGATGTGTTCTCACAGATTCTTGACTGCGAACTGCTTATTATAGACGACCTGGGAACGGAGCTTGTCAACAGCTTCACCAACTCAAGATTATTTTATTGCATAAATGAAAGAATTCTTGCAGGTCTGTCAACAATAATATCAACGAATCTCAGTCTTGAAGAGCTTATGAATACATATTCAGAGCGTATTTTTTCAAGACTCACCATGTCATACCAGATATTCAAAATTTTTGGTGACGATATTCGTTTGAAGAAACTTTAATCACAACACACATCTACGGAGGAAAATATCATGCTTCAGGAAGAACGCGACCTTGAAACCATACCAGTGGGGGCACTTGGAATCATTCCCCTTAAGGGCTGTGAGCAGCTCAGCCAGAAGGTAAATGATTACCTTGTTCAATGGAGAACCGAAAGAGAAAACGAGCATAAGTCAACCATCGCTTTTGCCGGATATCAGAGAGATAACTATATCTTAAGTGCCAGCGTGCCACGTTTCGGCTCAGGCGAAGCTAAAGGCATTATCAACGAATCTGTCCGCGGATACGATTTGTACCTTTTAGTTGATGTATGTAACTATAGCCTCACATACTCTCTTTGCGGTAAAGAGAACCATATGTCACCGGATGACCACTATCAGGATCTTAAAAGAATCATCGCTGCTGTAGGCGGTAAAGCAAGAAGAATCACTGTCATCATGCCATTCCTCTACGAGAGCAGACAGCATAAGAGAAGCGGACGTGAGTCATTAGACTGTGCTCTTGCACTTCAGGAGCTCACAGATATGGGTGTTGACAACATTATCACATTTGATGCACATGACCCTCGTGTACAGAATGCAATCCCGTTAAAGGGCTTTGAGACTGTACAGCCTGCTTATCAGTTCATCAAGTACCTCACAAGAAACATTCCTGATCTCATCATCGACAGCGACCACATGATGATGATAAGCCCGGACGAAGGCGGTACACATAGAGCTGTATATTTCGGAAACGTACTTGGTCTTGATGTAGGTATGTTCTATAAGAGAAGGGACTATTCTAAGATTGTAAACGGACGTAACCCGATTGTAGCACACGAATTCCTCGGAAGCTCTGTTGAGGGTAAGGATGTATTTATCATAGATGATATGATTTCTTCCGGCGAGAGCATGCTCGATGTAGCAAGAGAATTAAAGAAGCGCAAAGCCAAGAGAGTATTTCTTGCAAGCACATTCGGCCTTTTCACTAACGGTCTTGAAAAATTTGACGAAGCTTATAAGGAAGGTCTTATCGATAAGGTTCTCACAACTAACGTTATCTACCAGACACCTGAGCTTCTCTCCAAGCCATACTATATCAGCGTTGATATGAGTAAGTACATCGCACTCATAATCGACACGCTCAACCATGACGCTTCAATAAGCAAGCTTCTTGACCCTGTTGACAGAATACAGAAGCTTCTTAAGGCTTATAATAATAAATAATCATAAGCTGTTAAGGAATTCTCATATTTTCATAACAGCTCGCCGTCAATGATATTTGCAATCAGCTTTTGCTAGACAAAAGAGTTCAACCTATTACTCAAGTGTAATTGGTTGAACTCTTTATTTTATAAATCGTGTTTTTCCCTGTGTTAAAATATACTCAGCTAATCTGTTGGATGTATAAGAGGTCGCAACCTGTAATTTTAAGAGGGTAATCTGCATAATTCATATCAAATCCGCATCTACGGCAGGACTACATCAGAGTCCCCGCCTGTCACATTCCCGGCATTAGTGTCGCCTTTTTGTGAAGCTCCTGTACTTGTGTCCCCTCCGAATGAACCTGCGTTTTTGTCTCCTCCGGCTGTAGTCGAAGCATTTGTATCTCCTCCGATGGTTCCTGCTCCTTTGTCTCCTCCTATTAAGCCTGTAGCATTCCTATCCCCTCCGACAGTTCCTGCTCCCTTGTCTCCGCCTATTAGACCTGACGCATTTACGTCTCCTCCGGCTGAACCGGCATTTCTATCTCCGCCAACAGTTCCAGCCGCATTGCTATCTCCACCCGGATAACCTGATATATTTTCATCACCCGATACTGTACCCAGTGCAGTACCATCACCATTATTCGGATTTGCTGCACTCGCATCGCCTGTAACCGAACCTGACACGTTGCTGTCTCCACCGTTTGAAGCTTCCGCTTCACCATCGCCGCCTGAACCATTATAGCTCTTATCTCCCAAAGCATTCTGTATATCCTCAAGCGCAGCGGTAGACTCCTGCTCGTTATCTTTTCCGGTATTATCTATAATATCATCAGGGAGCTTATCCAGACCGGAATTGCTGTTATCATATCTTGTATATTCCGGAAATTCTTTTAATTCAAGCTCCTCATGTATTTTCTGCATGAAGCCCTTCCATATCGTCATCGGATATGAGCCGCCTGTGAGATTAGGCACAACCTTAGGAATATCGCAGCCAACCCAGACTGCCGTTGTATAATAAGCCGAATAGCCTACTGTCCAGCCATCCTTATTGTCTGTCGTGGTTCCGGTCTTTACAGCTGCCACAGCGTCATCAAGCTTTGCGCCCATCGCTATTCCATGCTCAACACCGTACTGTAACATACTGCTTACCATTCTTGCCGCATTCTTATCATATACTTCCAAATCACTGCCGCTGTTATCCACAATAGTGCTGCCTTTTGAGTCCGTTATCCTCATAACTGCTGTCGGTTCACGATATACACCATCATTTGCAAGCGCAGCATATGCAGATGCCATTTCAAGAGAACTCGCACCATAGCTCCATCCTCCAAGACATGCCGCCATATAATGTTCGTCATCACCTATTTTTCTAAAATGCATTTTTTTCACAAAAGACATTCCATATTCCGGTGTGAGTTTCTCGAAAAGCTTCCAAGCCGCCACGTTAGATGACCATGCAAGAGCATCTGTAAGCGTCTCCTCCCCCGGATATCTGTTCTCAAAATTTTCAGGTCCGTCCTCCATAGGCGAATCATCTATAAGCTCATCAGGATTATGTCCAAGTCCAAGGTAAGGAGCATAGACAACAAGCGGCTTTATGGAACTTCCCGGCTGCCTGAAGCTCTGATACGCACGGTTGAGTGTATATCCCGGAAGTCCTTGATTTCTTCCGCCCACAATAGCATTTACATAACCTGTAGAATTGTCTATACATACCGCAGAACCCTGAAGCTTGTACACGCCTTCATCATTAGTCTCTGTGCTCCATGCAAGTGCATTATCGACAGCATCCAGAAGAACCTGCTGTTTATCCATATCGATAGCAGTATATATGCGGTAGCCTCCTGTAAAAAGAGTCCTCTGGTATTTTGAATAATAGCTGTCATACAGTTCCTTATATGCAGCTTCATCATCCTCGTCAAGAAAATCATAACGAAAATTGAAGCCTGCTGCCTTCATGAGTGAACGCGTTGCACAGTAATACACATACGTCTCAACAGAATCATATTTTTCTGACTCTGAGGGATGCAAAACAATCTCCTCATCCAAAGCTTCCTGATATTCTTCATCAGAAATGCAATTATAGTCATGAAGCACTCCTAGTATGTAATCCCTTCTCTCCACAGTCCTGTCTAAATGTTCAAAAGGGTCATATTTTGATGGGTTATTCGGTATAGCGGTTAAAAATACAAGCTGTGAAATTGTCAGTTCCTGCGCCGATTTGCTGAAATATCCCTGTGCAGCCGCTTCTATGCCATAGAGCCCATTCGCAAAATATATATTATTTATGTAAAATTCAAGTATCTGTTCCTTGCTATAGCGCTTTTCAAGTTCCACAGACAGCACCATCTCAGTAATCTTTCGCTCCCATGTCACATCCTGCGAAAGATAGATATTTCTTGCCACCTGCTGCGTTATGGTACTCGCACCCTGAGCTTTGCTCTTCGTCCTGATATTTATAAGCCCGGCTCTTATTATGGCTGAAATATCAATACCTCCGTGCTTGTAAAATTTCCTGTCCTCAATCAGAACAAATGCATCCTTGACAACCTCCGGAATCTTATATAATTCAATATAGTAAAGCTCCTTCGCTCCGCTGACTATCGTTATTTCATTGCCATAAACATCATATACGATACTTGTCTCGGTACTTCTAAAGTCCGAAAGCCTGCTTGATGCTGCTATAGATTTTCCGTTTTTTACATACTGTGCAAAAGCTGACAAATAAGGGCTGACGGCAATAAGCCCCAGCCCTAAAAATGACAACATTATGATGAATATAATTAGAAAAATCTTAAGACTCTTCTTCATATGCACCTCTAAAAAATAATTCCAACATACATTCGCAATCCCAACTTTCGTCCTCCTTGCTCATGCATGTCTAGTCAATCAGCATATATACAGCTTTGACTGCGAGCAGTCACGCTGGCTTCTCCTCCTATAATAACAACGGAATTTGCTCCGCCTCCTAGGCTCTCGCAAATTCCAACATACATTCGCAATCCGGACTTTTCGTCCTCCTTGCTCATGCATGTTCAGTCAATCAGCATATATGCAGCTTTGACTGCGAGCAGTCACGCTGTATATATGCTGTTGACATTGTTATTACAAGTCGCAGTTGCCAACTGTTCTTGGGAATGGAATCACATCGCGGATGTTGCCCATTCCTGTGAGATACATTACACAACGCTCGAAGCCGAGACCGAAGCCTGCATGTCTTGCTGAACCATACTTTCTAAGGTCAAGGTAGAACTGATAGTCCTCTTTCTTAAGTCCAAGCTCGTCCATTCTGGCAACAAGCTTGTCGTAATCATCCTCTCTCTGGCTTCCTCCGATAATCTCCCCGATTCCCGGAACAAGGCAGTCCATAGCGGCAACTGTCTTTCCATCGTCGTTGAGCTTCATGTAGAATGCCTTAATCTCCTTCGGATAATCAGTAACAAAGAGTGGTCTCTTATAAATCTCTTCTGTGAGGAAGCGCTCATGCTCTGTCTGTAAATCACAGCCCCATGATACCTTGTATTCGAACTTGTCATTGTGCTTCTCAAGTATCTCAATAGCTTCTGTGTATGTCACATGACCGAACTCTGAGTTGAGTACATGGTTGAGTCTCTCAAGAAGTCCCTTATCAACAAAGCTGTTAAAGAAATTCATCTCCTCAGGAGCATTCTCGAGTACGTATCTTATAACATACTTTATCATGTTCTCTGCTAAAATCATGTCATCCTGCAAATCAGCAAATGCCATCTCCGGCTCAATCATCCAGAACTCAGCAGCATGTCTTGTTGTGTTGGAATTCTCAGCGCGGAATGTCGGTCCGAATGTATAAATATTCTTAAATGCCATTGCATATGTCTCACCATTTAACTGACCGCTTACAGTAAGATTGGTAGGCTTGCCAAAGAAATCCTTCGTGTAATCAACCTTGCCGTCCTCTGTCTTAGGTACATTGTTAAGATCCATTGTTGTAACCTGGAACATCTCTCCTGCACCCTCACAGTCACTTCCTGTTATAAGCGGAGTGTGGACATATACAAAATTTCTCTCCTGAAAGAACTGATGAATAGCATAAGCTATGAGTGAACGCACTCTGAACACTGCCTGAAATGTATTTGTTCTAGGTCTTAAATGTGTTATTGTTCTGAGATACTCCATTGAATGTCTCTTCTTCTGAAGCGGATAATCAGGTGTGCTCTCACCCTCAACATCTATACTGTCCGCCTGAATCTCAAACGGCTGCTTAGCATCCGGTGTAGCGATAAGTGTACCTGTCACAATGATAGCTGCACCTACATTTAACTTGCTTATCTGAGCAAAATTCTCCATACTGTCATGGTATACAACCTGAAGCGGCTCAAAAAATGTTCCGTCATTCACAACTATAAATCCGAATGTCTTAGAATCACGAACACTGCGAACCCATCCTCCGACTGTTACCTTATTTCCAAGATATTTTTCCTTGTCTCTGAATAAATCTCTGATGTTAATTAGTTCCATATCAATAATCCTCTCTGAATCCATATATCGGAATAATGTATTACCGCTGGACAAATAACTGATTTGTCTCTCTTCATCTTACAATATTATTCCAATATGGTCAATCGTTTTGTCAGTCTTTTATGATATTGCAGACCAATATCACTGTATTTTTCAACCCTATGAGTTTTTCCAGCTCTGTTTTTGCCGTGTTAAAGCTGTTTTCTCCCGATACATACGCAACATTGCTCTTATCATACGCATACACAAGCATACTCTCGTCCTCATTTATCACATTCAGTGCATATCCTTTGTGAATATAGTACAGTGCCTCATCAAGGTTCACACCTGTTATATCCATAACCTGCTCTGACCTATAACTATCCTGAACAGAGATTTTGGCTGTATTTGTCTTATATCTGTCCCATATAATGCTGCCTGATGGTGCGACAACAACTCCCGCCTGTTCATCCGCCTGCGCTATCGCCTGTGCAGGATTATCGGTCAAAAACGAAAGCTCTCCCATGCTGTACACTCTGTAATAGTCATTTTTCCTCGTGACCTCACTCATATAGAGCTGTGCTTCCCCATTAAATATAATGCTCTTAGGGTATATTACCTTGGTGTCATCCGATGAAGGCACAGCTACAGTCAGAATTATATACAGCTCCTTCTGTCTTACATCCGTTGCCACCTGTCTGGTCGTCAGGATTCCATCCGGTGTCATTGTCGTGCTTAAGAGCTGGTCATCAGCCATATCCGTAAGGCTTCCATCGTCATTTATCTCTGCTCTTTTAATAATTATCTTGTTGCTGTCCGCCGTGACATCCATAACCCTCACTCCGGATTTTTCATAATCCTTGATTGTTTCAAGGCTGCCGTTGACTATCTCTATGCGGTACATCGGGTACAGAGCGCTGATTTCAGTTTTTCTCGCCCTTCCGTATATGATATTGCCGTCTATAAGTCCCAAGGTCTTTATATACTCCGTATCCGCCGCAGCAATCTCCGCTGTCTCACCGGTATCAAGATATATTATCTTCACAGCTTCACTGTGATTCTCGTCCCCACCTTCCTGATAAGCAAATATAGAATACTTTTCGGAAAACAGGCAGGAATCCTCAACCACCTGTGAGGACACAACCATGTACTCCTTGGTATCGTAATGCACAGAGTATATGCTTCCTCCCTGATACATGAAAAATCTTCCCTCGTCATTAAGATATGTCAGTACTTCTACGTCCTTTTTTATGACATCATATATCTCATTTCTCGGAATGTACAGGATCTCCTCAACAAGGTTTTTCTCTGCATTGTAGCTGCACACGGACACACCCATCTCACCCTCATGGCTTCCCCGATTCATGTATCCGTACACAACATAGCTCACATTCCCATCCGAATCCACCGACAAAATCTTTATCCCATGCTCCTGATATGCCTCCCTCACGGAGTCATACGCGGAATCATCATTCACAAACGTGAAAAGCTGGACAAACTGGTTGGTCTTGGAATTGTAGCTCCACAGCTCCCCTCCCCTTACAAAGCAGGTCACCCTGCCGGTGCTGTCGCTCATCATCTGAAGTTCTTCAAGCCCCGACGTGATTCCAAGGTAAATTCTTCCCGAATCATTCAAATCCTCCAACCCGTCAAATAACTGGTCTACATATCTGTCATACCCCAAAACGTATGTTGTATCAGCATCGGCGCGTCTGATACGGAAAAATTCCTTCACATCATAGATATCAAGTCCTCTTGCCGCCGGTGTGCTCACCCGGTAGTCAAGCCTGATATCCGCTGTATTCCCCTGTATCTCCACAACCATCGGCCATATTCTGCCGTAGTACTGCGGCTGTAATGCGCCCCAGCCGACCTGCGAAAGCTTGGAATGGATATTCACATGTCCAAGGTTCGTATTATCGCCGGATGAATTCGGCTCAAGCTTAGGGATAATCTCATTTATCGCCTCCTCATCGTACGTCACATTTGAAAAATGAATAACATAGTTCAGCTTATCGTCAAGGTTCAACCCATCGCCAAGCACAATCCTTGTATAATATGCTGCCGTCTTTTTCTCTGTTGAGACAGTAATTTTCATCATATACTCGGTATTATCCTCAAGAAGGTTCTTTATGTTGAGAACCGCCTCGATGCGCTCACCCATATTGCCTGTTGTATTGACATCATTAGTTTCGTAACTGCCTTTACCATTTTCATCATCGGCATAGCCCACTGTCTGATAATCCGTAACCGTTGTGTTCTCTATGTACTCTGAGCCGTCAAGGCTCCTTATCTCATACGATATCCCTGTTATCTTCTGACCGTATGTCCCGATACCGATTCTTAGCTTTCTTCCCTCAGGGAGAGGTGTGATACACTCATGTAACATACTCTCATCAATATTGCTCACATATCCGTGCAGCAGATTGAACTCCTGTCCGCCCTCACTTATCATATATACTACCGGAAGTGCTGCCGCAGACATATTCTCCTTGCTGGAACGGACTTCATCCGTAGCTCTGGTGAGCACAATCGTGATGACAGCAACCGCAACGAACACAAGAAATGATATAAGTACTTTATATTTAAAATTTTTCAATGTGATTTCCTTTCTTTCACCGGTATATCCGGTCAATACCATTATTTAAAAACGTATTGAATATTTTCCAAGCAATACACCGTATAAGTTTATCACAAACATTTTAAAAATAGTATATATATTTTATTAAGTTTCGGACGGCATACATGGTGATTTAATCTATGAGAGTATAACGTATTATATTTATGCCTCTAAGCTCCATTGTCCGAAATAAGATGTTCTAAAAAATCAAAACTTTTCACAAAATTGTGATACGTATAGATATAATACGTTATACATGATTAAGCGTATATAACGTGCTTTGACACCAGAAGATTATCAAATAAGCTGCACTGTGAAAAGCAGGACAAATACAATAGTATTAAATATTATATACTATTTTTAATAATCAAGGCTGTTAATCGGTGAGGCAAGATATACCTTCGTCCTGTCCTGCTCCTCATCATATCCAATCGCAATATTCATGTTGATTTTATTTCCGCCTATCGTGATATACGAACCTGCCCCCTTCGAATATGCATAGATGGTAAATATATCACTGTCCCTGTTTTCCGCCACAACTTTAGCGCCAAGCCTATCTAACAGACCGTCCACAAGCTCATTTTTCTCTGTGCTGTTGAGTGTCCCCTCAATCGAACCCACAAGGTTCATATTCACATTACCCTGTATCCCCATCGCGTCGAACATGCCCTCCACAAGCTCCCTGTAGGAGACGGCGCAGTCTATATTATTGTACACGGTAATATTCACATACACATACTGTGCTTGTGGCTGCGTTCCTTCAAGCCCATTCGTATTCCCTGTTACCTGCGGTTCTGTTCCTGCAGGACTATCCGCATTCTCTGTTACCTGCGGTTCTGTCACTGCCGGTTCAGCCGTATTCTCTGTGTGTTGCTGCTCCTGCGTAATCGCCTTTATCGTCACGTTCCCATTGACGCTCTCCTTTGAGAGAACCGTTGTGTTTACTTCCTCCTCATATACCGTTGCCAGCCCATACGATGATGTTATTCCAAGCGCCGACGCTATATTCTCTACCAGCCTTTCCTTCTCCTCCTGTGTGAGATAACATATGCCGAATTTTCCGTAGCCCTCTATATACGTGTCAAGCTCGCACCATTCTTCCCCATCCGCACTGTCTGTAAACGCGGTGCTTATCGACACATTCTTAGTCCTCCCCATATTCGTCATGTACACCGCGGTCAACACCGCCCACAATACAATCACTGCATACATCGCTCTTTTCATCCGGCATCACTCCTTATACAATTTCTTGATATTATATAGATTATGATGTCAAAACGATAAGTTTATTCATTGTTGGGACAGGGGTCTGACACCACTGTCCCAGCAACAAAAACCGCGGATTGTACCTTCATACAATCCGCGGCGGTGGCTTATACTATATCATATTTATCTGTCATTCCACTGCTTTCCCACTATCAGGCGGTTGCCGTCTTTATCCACACCAAGAATATATTCCGTGTCTGCTTTAATATACACTATATTCTCCCACTCCGTTGCCTTGAACAGCTCATCGTTCTGTGAAGCCCGGGCAAGCACCTTTCCGTCCTCCGTAAGTGCTGCCGATACAAATGCGTCAACTGTAATCTGGCAGACATTCTCCCATTTCGATACATCGCCGGCATAGAACGTGCTCTTATCAATTGCCTCTACCGTTCCATCCTCATATAGCAAAAATGGGTTAAACGCGCAATCAATATCTACTATCTTCTTACCTTTTTTATTGTATTTCTCATACTCAAAGAGTTCTTCATCGCTTCCCCAGACTGTGCCATCTTTTTTTAGCCCGATTTCGCAGTTGCCTGTATAGTCAAACACAATTTTGGTCAATTGCTGTTCATTCCAAGGCCGGCAACGATTGTTATAAGCTCCATCTGTCCATTCACCATCAACTTTCACAGCCAGATAATTAAAGCCATTATACGCAATATCCTCGACATTCCCGGCAGATAGTACCAGCTTCCATACCTGTTGCATAATATTTCCCTCTGGTCCTATACGGTCCAAGTCCTTTTGCGAAATCCATTCATCCGCCCCCGGAACATACATTGCAAGCGTACCCGCCTCATTGAGCAGAACAATCCCGGCTTCCCCTCCGGCAATCTTGACTACATCACCTGTGTCCGTTATCTTGCGCTCACCATCGACATTCTTTACCACAACATTGTTACTCTCATCAATAAACGCAAGGTACGTCTGCTCGCAAATATATTTACCCTCATAATCTGCGCCGGCAGAAGTGTTGTCCGCCTGCCGCTTGCATGAACAGGTGAGGCATAAAATTATTGTTAAACAAAATAATAAAATTGATTTTTTCATACGGTGTCCTTTCTGTTGGGACAGGGGTCTGACACAATAATGTTTAGTTAACGTCTATTCCCTCTGTCCTTTTAATTCAACAGCTATAATCGTCCTGTTTTTACATTGAAGTAAATATTTTTTTGCATAACAACAAGACAGATATTTACATCTGCCTGTCACATGCTGTATAATATATCTGGTTTTAGGCTCTATTGTTAAGTGGCTTTACAGTTTGTGATTTTATCCGTCGTGCGGATGATTCAACCATTTTTACAGCTGTTAAGTGCCGCAGCAATAGGGCTTTTATTTTTTCGTCCTCTGACGGCTGTTTTATCAGTTCACGCGCGATGGGTACCACATCGTCAAAGGATAATTTATACCGGTACTTTGTTTTTGCGCATCTGTTTAAAGCTTCTTTTGCTGCTGAAGCGTATGCATGAAGGAGTGAAGCAAAGTTATACATTATAAGTTTTGCAAACACTTCCTGAATGATTAATTCACGGTTGGCTGAATGAAGGTATGCAAGCGAAAGGGCATATTTCAGGCTCCTGAATGAGGTTTCGACAGACCATCGCTTCCAGTAGAGCTGTTTAAGGTCTTCTGCTGAAAAAAGGTCATCCGGGAGATTGGAAACCAGGTACTCATAAGAACCCGGTTCAAGCTCCACGCAGGTGCACCTTATGCTCATGTAGTACACACTCTCGTGGTCATCGGGCGGTATAAAATCAAAGACACTGCGGTGGTCAAGTATTTTATATGCGTAAGAATTTGCCATGTATAGTTTCTTGTGTGACCTTGTTATGCCGATGGTAAGCCGGCTGTCCGATTCAACATTTTCCTTCATGAGCGGATTGAGGAAGGATGAACTGTATGAAGAGGATTTTGCCCTTATGAGGAAAAATTTATTGTGTCCAATAAGCTGCGCCAGGGTGTTCATGGTCATATATCCCCTGTCGGCAATAAATATGGTATTGTCAGGCATCGGGCATTCATCAATCATCTGGCAGAAAGCCATGGGCTCGTTCATCTTTGGCCGCGGCTGTGTCACTGCTGAAATGTACCTGTTTTCGCATATATCGTACAGCGCATTGACGTGCATCTGGAAATAACAGTTGTCACTTGCAGCATGCTTTATACGGTATACGGAATCATTTTTATCTGTCGGAAGATTCAAATCAGAGCCGCCCACAGCAGCCAGATGAAAGCCATTATACGTTTTTGTCATGGGAATGGCATTGTTAAACGAACGGAGCAGATGTGGAAAAAGACCGGAATTAAGCTTTTTTCTCTGCTGTGAAAAGGCGGATTTGGACGGAACTGTTTTTCTGGTAAGTCCAAAGAAATTTAAAAGTTCTGTATTGGTTCTGTTCATGCCGAAACAAAGTGTTGCGTTTACGGTATCAGAGAAAGAGCAGGCTCTGTGCCTTGACATATCAGAGCCCGGATTTTTAACAAAGGCTGAAATATTTTTTTCAGTGTCATTAAGAACAGAGAAAAACTGTTCACGAATAGCTGCGGGTGTCATAAGAACTGCCTCCTTGAAGAAAAATATACATTTAACTTCAAGGGGCGCCTTGCTGATGTAATCAGCAAGGCGCCCGCACATTTTTAATGAAATGTCAATAGTTTAAATAAAAATAGATATAAAAATAGGATTAGGGGCTTAACTAAACGTTATTGGGTCTGACCCCTGTCCCATTTCGTGAGCACAATCGTGAGAACTGCCACTGCCACGAAAACAAGAATTGATATCAGTACTTTATATTTAAAATTTTTCAATGTGGTTTCCTTTCTGATATTCGGGTAAGATATACTTTCACCTACAGTTATACCGTATAAGTTTATCACAAACGTTTTAAAAATAGTATATATATTTTATTAAATAAGCTGCACCGAGCAAAACAGGACAGGTACAATAGTATTTAATGACATATAATATTTTTAATAATCAAGACTATTAACCGGCGAGGCAAGATATACCTTCGTCCTGTTCTGCTCCTCGTCATACCCAATTGCAATATTCATGTTGATTTTGCTGCCGCCAATCGTGATATAGGAGCCTGCACCCTTTGAATATGCATAGATAGTAAATATGTCGCTATCCCGGTTTTCTGCAACAACCTTCGCGTCAAGCCTATCTAACAGACCGTCCGCAAGCTCATTTTTCTCTATGTTGTTGAGTGCCCCCTCAAGCGAACCCACAAGATTCATATTCACATTTCCCTGTATCCCCATCGCGTCAAACACACCCTCAACAAGCTCCCTGTAAGAGCTGGCACAATCCATATCATTGTTCACTGTAATGTTCACATACACATACTGATTTGCCGCAAGCCCAGATTCTGTTGTGCTGTCATAAGCCTGTTCGTCCTCCGTGGCAGTATTATCTGTGCCATGCTGTTCCTGCGTAATCGCCTTTATCGTCACACTCCCATTGACGCTATTCTTTGAGAGAACCGTTGTATTTACTTCCTCCTCATATACCGTTGCCAGCCCATACGATGATGTTATTCCAAGTGCCGATGCAATATTTTTTACAAGCTTCTCCTTTTCCTCCTGCGTGAGATAACATACCCCGAACTTTCCGTAGCCCTCTATATACGTGTCAAGCTCACACCACTGCCTCTCATCCGCACTGTCTGTAAACGCAGTGCTTATCGACACACTATGAACTCTCTCCATCACCGCCAGATATACTCCACTACCGACAACCCACAATATAATTGCAGCATATAATGCTCTTTTCATACGACATCACTCCTTATAGCTTTCACAATATTATATGATACTGAATTGCTCCACACCTCGTGCTCTCACAATCCTCAAAACATTATGAGTCTTGTATCATACAGAGTATGATGTCAAAATAAGAAGTTTATTCATTCCTGTGACAATACATAAAAAAACGAAGAACCATGCTGTCAATACCACATAGTTCTCCGTTAAATCTAATCATACAATATTGCTGCAAAATACATTCTGCCACAGATGGTACTTGCACTCAAAGCAGCCTTTTCCACTCACTTATGGCTGCAATGCTGCAAGCTTCTGTGCCAGTGCATCAAGCTCAGATATATTTTCCTCACTTACGGAGGATGTTATCTTTACAATGTCCTCAATAACATTAAGCTCCTTGCTCTTTTCAAGCATCCCTGCCATAACCTTCGCTGCCATAGGTGCCCATGAACCATTCTCAATGTAAGCCACTGTACGTTTCTGATAGTTACGCTCTGTCAGATGCTCAATAAAGAATCTCATACATGGGAATACATCACCATTGTAAGTCGGAGATGCCAGCACCAGCTTGGAATACTCAAATGCAGCTGACACCGCCTCCGCCATATCATCGCGTGCAAGATCATATATCTCAACCTCTGTCCCTTTTTCCTTAAGCCTGTCTGCCAAAAGCTGTACAGCCTCCTTCGTATTGCCGTAAATGGAAGCGTATGCAATGACAACTCCATCTTTCTGAGGTCTGTAGGATGACCACGTATCATATAAGCTGATATAATGTACCAGATTATCCCTGAGTACCGGTCCGTGAAGCGGACAAATCATCTTGATATCCAGTGTTGCTGCTGCATTAAGTAACATATGCACCTGTGCACCATACTTGCCAACAATTCCAATATAATAACGTCTTGCCTCGTCATCCCAGACCCCGTCCGTGTCAAGTGCCCCGAACTTTCCAAAGCCATCTGCTGAGAACAAAACCTTATCAGCACTGTCATACGTAACCATAACCTCAGGCCAGTGTACCATAGGTGCAAATACAAATGTCAGAACATGGTGCCCTAACTCAATGGTATCTTTATTCTTCACCTCAAGCCTGTTATCAAAGCTTACATTCCTGAAAAAATTTCCCATCATTACAAAAGTCTTGGCATTTCCGACTATTGTGGTGTCCGGGTATGCCTTAAGAAATTTCTTGATGCTTGCCGAATGGTCAGGCTCCATATGCTGTACAACAAGATAATCCGGTTTTCTGCTTCCAAGAGCGGTCTTCACATTGGCAAGCCACTCATCAACAAAGCCTATGTCAACTGTATCCATAATTGCTATCTTATCATCCATAATAATATATGAGTTGTAGGATATTCCATTCGGAACTCTGTACTGTCCCTCAAACAAATCTACATTGTGATCATTCACACCAATATATATAATTTCGTCTGTTACTCTCATAGTGTATCCTCCATGGCAATATTGAAAATTATGTTTAGAATTAATCTGTTCTCGTTAACAAATATACCATAACACTTTGTCCGTTGCAAACAGATTCTTCCTACTCTCAACGTGATGAAAGACTCAATCAACATAACTTCATCTCATAAACCCTGTCGCAGTTTACAAGGAGTTCACTGTCATGTGTTATCATAATAATAATCTTATCCTTATATAGCTGCTTTACAAGCTTCATCGCCTCAATCTGGTTTACATCATCCAATGCACTTGAAAACTCATCCAGAATAATCACATCCGCCTGTTTTAAGATTTCTCTCAAAAGCACTATTCTCTGTTTTTCGCCTCCCGACAAGCCATTAGAAGTCATCCGCTCAAGTATATCCTCACCTATATTGATATGCTCTGCGATATCACCTATATCCACCATGCCATCTTTCATTGCATACCGCACATTCTCCATAATTGAGCGGTCAAAAAGACTCGTTCCCTGGTCGACATACGCAATTCTCGAACGGTACCAGGACTTGTCAATGGCTCTGAGCTGCGTTCCATTGATATATATCATTCCATTATAATTCTCATACAGGGACGTAAGTACGGAAATAAGTGTTGATTTACCTGCCCCACTGTGCCCAACAATTCCAATACATTCTCCTCGACTGATTGAAATATCGGAATACCTTATTTCCTTTCTCCCAGCATACGAATATGACAAATTATTCAAATCCAGTTTTTCAATTCTATCAAAGATAATATCTCCTTCAACATTCTCCTTCTCAAGCTGTGTAACTTCATTCACACGCTCTGCGGCTGCCCTCACATACTTAAGCAATGGGGCAACATTGAGTATTGGAACAGCAGCACTTCTCAGCTTTTCATAGTACAACAGCATCATCGTGATTGTACCTATCGAATAGCGCCCCCTTGTGACTGCGACCACGCCAACACTTATAATCAGCAGTACACCTATGTCATTTATAAATGTACTCTTAACCTTGCGGTAACCGTTAAGAAGCTGCTTTCTCTTATCTGCCTCTGCAAACTCAGCCACCTTAGTGCCTATCCGCTCTGTCTCACATTGCTCTGCCGCGTGCATTTTCACAACCTTTCTATTGGCATACACATCTGACAGCACTGCCCGGAGCCCGGCTAAGCTCTTGTTTCTCTTCTTATAGGCATCCTTTAACGGAAATACATATTCGAGCATTCCATTCAAGGCTATCATAGCCACAATAAACACAGCCATAGGAATATTCAGCACGCACAATTTTATAAAAACAACCACAAACAATACGGCAGACATCAATGTTTCAATAACAGCATTCGCATATACACCGTCCAAAACCATACCATCATCAAGCTGTCTTGACACAACATCGACTGTATCCAGCTCCCTGAATAAATCTCCTTTAATTCCAAATACCGCTTCAGTAATGGTTCTTTGTCTAAGTCTGGTTACACCGGACTTATAGTTGTTTACTGCAATATTTTGTATAACCTGCAGCACGTGCTTCACGACAAAAAGCACTACCCATATAAGAATAAGCCTTCCAACCACCTCAAGATTTCCAACACTGTCTATCAGCCTTTGCGATATTACCGGCTCAAAATAATCTGCAAAATACAAAAACAGATATAAAAAAAAGAAGCTAATGCAATACTTAATCGGATATAATATTTTTCGTGTATTCATATAATTCATCCCTAAGCCATGCTTGAAACCGCACCTGAAATTAGCCATTGTACCATGTACAAGGTGGTAAAGCAGTCCGTTTTATATCGAACATACGTTTAGCTGTTGAGTACAATATATCAAATACACCTACTTTTGTCAACCACCATAAGCTGGCAGATTAATTTATAAATTAATGAACCACTTTAAAGCATAATTCAACAAGTCCACAACCAATATGTCTAAGCGGCATACCATGTCTCCGCATTTGTTTTCCAAATATTTAATATATTTTATATTCCTTTTCCTTCAACAACCCTATAACCTCCTCATCTATATTACTCACATCCCCCGCCTCAATTTTTTCAATAGAATCCACGTCTGCAATACGCGGGGACAAATCAGCTATCGTCATAAAATTAATTCTAACCCTATCTCCAGTTGAAAAATCATCACTCACAAAAGCACAGTTTTCCAAATTCAGTTTGACAAGTTCCTTCTCTGAAAGCATTTTAGAGTCATTTTCTGCTACAAAAAATACATCGCTGTCTGTCAAAATAATATAACCCTGATATCCATTATTTGTTTCTTCGCTATTGTCCTGTATATCTGCATTCTTATTTACAAGCTTATGCGTCATAAATATTCCAACCAACAGAACAATTATTATACCTGTTACAATACCTACATACTTTACATACCTTTTAGAATTCATAGCGTTAACCTCCTCATATAAAATGGTAGTGTCATAAAGCTGCCACAAATATTAATCTGCGCCAACTATCTCTATTTAATTATACTACTATATTATTCAATTGACATCTACCCATAGCAGGCAAAAATGCGAGAAGGCAAAAATGGGACAGGAGTCAAGCTCCTGTCCCTTTTGCCCCCTGTCCCTTTTAAACATCATACTTTTTGAGCAGCATATCCATCGCTTCCCTCAAAAGTATCGCCTCGCCTATTCCCTCCCTTTTAGAAAGAAGGTTAAGCCTCTTTAGCTGGTCCTGCGTGTAATGCGATGTCTTCGGAACCATTTTCTCTTCCTTTGCAAGAGCGACTTTATTTCTGCCGTTGTATTTTGCCCTGAACATGGCACTGTCCGCCATTCTGACCAGCTCCTGATAACGCGATGCATTCTCAAATGCCGTCGCGATGCCTATTGAAATGGTCATTGCCATTCCGTCCGGAAGCTTCACATCATAATTCTTCCGCATGTCCTCCATCAGCAGAAAAATGTCCTCCTTCTCCATCTGACCTTTAAAAATAAAGCCGAATTCATCTCCTCCCACTCGATAAAGCGTTCCGCTTTCACCAAGATAATTCTTTAGATGATTTCCCGTCTCGATTATAACCCTGTCCCCCTCATCACGGGTAAAATCACTATTAACTCTAGCAAAATTGTCCAAATCAACCAGTACGATGATGACGTTGTCACCTTCCTCAGCATTCTCCGCCGTCAAAAGTGCCTGTAAATCTTCCTCAAATTCCTTACCGCCCTTCAAATTCAGGGCTTCGTCAACCCTTTTGTGATGTTCAGCCTTAGTGTTTGCCATAGTGCAGCCTCCCTTTAAAAATATTTTTAATATTCTCTCAATAATATGTCCGCAATATTATTTTTGAAATAATATCTTATAACATGATGATATATCTTGTAATATTATTTGTCAAGTAATATCGCATAGATGTTACCGCGATTTAATATACAAAAAAATGGGACAGGGGTCTGACCCCTGTCCCATTATATGATATCCCTGTTATTTTCTGTCCATAGGTTCCTATTCCAATCTTCAGCTTTCTTCCTTCAGGCAGAGGAGTTACACATTCATGCAGCATGCTCTCATCAATATTAGTCACGTAGCCATGTAAAAGGTTGAATTCCTGCCCTTCCTCGCTTATCATATATACTACTGGAAGTTCGGCTGTCGACATAACTGCCTTGCCGGAATGAACCTCGTCAGTAGCTCTTGTGAGCACAATAGTGACCACTGCGACTGCCACAAAGACAAATATTGATATCAATACCTTATATTTAAAATTCTTCAATGTAATTTCCTTTCTAAGACCGGATTTTCAAAATCCAATGCATGATAATAATACATCATAGCTAAATTCATTTCATATTTACATGATGATGCTCTAATCCAACATCATATTATTACTATATTAATACTTTAGGCTATACCGTATAATCTTATCACAAACAGTCTCAAAATAGTATTAATATTTTGTGAATTCCTGTCATTTTCCACAATCTTAAAATCCTTAAAGCATGCATGATTTTACTCCGGATAAAGAAATTACTCTTTTTCATAGTTATAATTCCCGATTAACCAGTCTAATAATCCAGACTGTTCACCGGCGATGCCAAATATACCTTTGTCATGTTTTCCTCCTCATCGTATCCAATCGCAATATTCATATTGATTTTACTTCCGCCTATTGTAATATAGGAACCTACACCCTTCGAATATGCGTATATTGTAAATACATCACTGTCGCGGTTCTGTGCGACAATATCGGCATCAAGCTTTTTTAGAAGGCTGTCTGCAAGTTCATTCTTCTCATTGCTGTTGAGTGCGCCTTCAAGCGACCCTACAAGATTCATGTTCACATTTCCTTGTATCCCCATAGCACTGAACATTCCCTCCACAAGCTCCCTGTACGAATTAGCACAGTCAATGTTATTGTATACCGTTATGTTGACATACACATACTGTTCTGCCGTTGTTGTCATTGGTGCTGTGCCTGACACTCCCATCCGCTCCTGTGTTATTGCCTTTATTGTAACGCTTCCGTTAACGCTTTCTTTTGATAAAATAGTGGTACTTATATCCACCGCATCACTTTCCGGCTCTCCGTCCATCACGCCACGGTACTCCTGCTTGGTTGTTATCTCACATGGCGAGGATATTCCAAGCGAAGCTGCAACATTTTTTACAAGCATCTCCTTCTCATCCTCAGTAAGATAACACACACCGAATTTTCCGTAACCTTCTATATATGTGTCAAGCTCACACCACTGCCTTCCGGCAGCACTGTCGGAAAATGCTGTACTTATCGACACTTTTTCAGCTCTTCCCATGTCCGCCATGTATATTCCTGTCACTGCAACCCACAATATAATCACTGCATACCAAGCTCTCTTCATATGACATCACTCCTTATTAATAATCAAGAAAATTCTCCCTAAGGTTATATAGATTATGATGTCAAATTTAAGTTTTTATTCAATGATGGGACAGAGGGGTCAGACCCCTCTGTCCCAATAACTCTAAACAAAATGGGACAGGGGGTCTGACCCCCTGTCCCATTAGCCCTTGAGTTCTATTCTGGTAAGTGCTCTCTTAAGTGCAAATTCAGCTCTTGCAATATCTATCTCGCCGTCATGCGATGAGAGTCTGCGCTCAGCTCTGATTTTTGCCTCATTGGCGCGGTTGATATCTATCTCATCCGGCCACTCCGCAATCTCAGCAAGCACCATAACACTCTTCTTTCCTATCTCGATAAAACCGGAATGAAGAGCCGCTGCCTTCACATTTCCTTCCGCATCGTGGATATGTGCCACACCCGGTGAGAGTATCATGGCTGTCGGTGCATGGTCGGCATATATACCAACCTGTCCCTCTGTCGTGTTAAGCTCAACCATGCTGCTGTCTCCGGCATAGAAGGTTCTGTCAGGCGTTATTATTTTAAGTTCGAATAATTTGTCTGCCATTTAATCAACTCCCGTCAGGTTATTTGTTAACCTTGGCAAGCACGTCCTCGATACCGCCGCAATTCAAGAAGTAACTCTCAGGAATGTCATCGTACTTTCCTTCAAGAATCTCCTTAAAGCCCTGGATAGTATCGGCAACAGGAACGTAACGTCCCTCAAGACCGGTAAACTGTCCTGCAACGAAGAAAGGCTGTGAAAGGAATCTCTGTACCTTTCTTGCTCTGGCAACTACAAGCTTATCATTCTCTGAAAGCTCATCCATACCAAGAATAGCGATGATATCCTGAAGCTCCTTGTATCTTTGGAGAATCTCCTGAACAGCTCTTGCTACCTTATAGTGCTCTTCACCTACGATACGTGGGTCAAGTATTCTCGATGTCGACTCAAGAGGATCAACCGCCGGGTAGATACCAAGCTCAACAATACTTCTTGAAAGAACTGTTGTCGCATCGAGATGTGCGAATGTATTCGCTGGTGCAGGGTCAGTAAGGTCATCCGCCGGCACATATACAGCCTGAACAGATGTGATAGAACCGTTCTTAGTAGATGTGATACGCTCCTGAAGAGCACCCATCTCAGTCTGAAGTGTAGGCTGATAACCTACGGCTGAAGGCATACGTCCAAGAAGCGCTGACACCTCTGAGCCTGCCTGTGTAAAACGGAAAATGTTATCGATGAAGAGGAGCACATCCTTACCACCCTGATCACGGAAGTGCTCAGCCATAGTAAGTCCTGTAAGTCCTACTCTCATTCTTGCTCCAGGCGGTTCGTTCATCTGACCGAACACCATGGTAGTCTTGTTGATAACGCCTGATTCCGTCATCTCATGATAAAGGTCATTTCCCTCTCTGGTACGCTCACCAACTCCTGTGAATACAGAGTATCCACCATGCTCTGTAGCAATGTTACGGATAAGCTCCTGAATAAGAACCGTCTTACCGACTCCGGCACCACCGAAAAGACCAATCTTACCACCCTTCTGGTATGGGCAGAGGAGGTCTACTACCTTGATACCTGTCTCAAGAATCTCAGTCTGTGTTGACTGCTCTTCAAAGGTAGGTGCCTTTCTGTGAATCGGCATGTATTCCACATTCTCAGGTGCCGGCTTATTGTCGATAGCCTCGCCTAAGACATTAAAAATTCTTCCGAGTGTATTCTCACCAACCGGAACACTTATTGGAGCGCCTGTATCGACTGCCTCCATTCCTCTTATCAGACCATCAGTCGAGCCCATGGCTATACATCTTACAGTATCATCTCCAAGATGCTGTGATACTTCTGCCGTAAGAGTCTCACCATTGCCACGGTCTATCGTGATAGCATTCAAGATATCCGGAAGTTTTCCATCCGGAAACTTGATATCAAGAACCGCACTGATAACCTGGGTAATCTTACCCTTGTTTTTCTCGGCCATTGTGTCTCTCCTTCTATGAATTATTTTAATCAAGCGGTTATTCACAATCCGCTTCGCAATAGTTTAACTTATCGCATTCGCTCCTGCGATAATCTCAGTAAGCTCCTGCGTAATAGAGCCCTGTCGTGCTCTGTTATACATGAGGGATAAGTCGTCAATCATCTCATCCGCATTGCTTGTCGCATTGTCCATGGCTGTCATACGCGCACCATTCTCGCTTGCAACAGACTCGACAAGTGCACCGTATATAATACTGCTGACATACTTAGGAATGATAATATCAAGTGCTTCCTGCTCTGCCGGTTCATATTCCATAACTGAACCGTCAGCAAGCTCTTCCTTCTCATCATCCTTAAGCTGTATGTCATCGGCACTGATAGGCAATAGCTTGATAAATACAGGAACCTGGCTCACCGTATTCATAAAGCATGTATATGCAAGGTAGATTTCACTGACCTCTCCGCTCGTATATGCATTAAGCACTGCATCTGCAATATCCATAGCATCCCTGTACATCGGCTCATTGATAACATCCGAATAATCGGCCTTTATATCATAGCCTCTTCTTGCAAGGTAATCTTTGCCTTTACGACCTATGGAATATACAAGCATGTCTTCCTTTGCTATGCCACTTGATGTAACCTGTTTGATCACATTAGTATTGTAACCGCCGGCAAGTCCTCTGTTAGACGTGATTACAATGACAGCTTTTTTTCCTTCACCTGAATTATTCAAAAATCTATGGTTAATGGAACCGCTTCTTGCAATCATTGTGGTTACAGCCTTATACATAGCATCAAAATACGGCTTGGAATTCTCCGCACGGCTTCTCGCTTTCTGAAGCTTAACTGTAGCAACAAGCTTCATAGCCTTGGTAATCTGGCCTGTGCTCTGAATGCTCTCCTTACGCCTCTTTATATCTCTCATTGATGCCATACCGATAACCTCCTATCTTATCGGAACTGCTTCTTGAACTCATTTATAGCATTAGCAAGTTCTTTCTCAGTTTCCTCGGACATAACCTTGGTCTCCTTTATGGTCCTAGGTATCTGTGGATACTTAGTATCGATAAAGGCAAAAAGCTCTGTCTCAAATCTTCCGATAGCTTCTGTCGGTATATCAATTAAGAATTTCTTTGTGACCGCATATATAATGATAACCTGATACTCAACAGGCATAGGCTTATACTGCGGTTGCTTTAATACTTCCTTGATTCTCTCGCCCTGTGCAAGCTTCTCCTTGGTATCAGCATCAAGCTCAGAACCAAACTGTGAGAAAGCTGCAAGCTCTCTGTACTGTGCAAGCTCTGTTCTGATAGGAGCTGCAATCTTCTTGATAGCCTTAATCTGCGCAGCACCACCAACTCGCGATACTGACAGACCGGCATTGATAGCAGGACGGAAACCTGAGTTGAACATCTCTGTCTCTAAGTAAATCTGACCATCCGTGATTGAAATAACATTGGTAGGAATATATGCCGAAACATCTCCTGCCTGTGTCTCAATAATCGGAAGTGCTGTAAGAGAACCTCCGCCAAGCTCATCTGAGAGTCTTGCTGCACGCTCAAGAAGTCTTGAGTGGAGATAGAATACATCGCCCGGATAAGCCTCACGTCCAGGTGCTCTCTTAAGAAGAAGTGAAAGTGTACGGTATGCGGCAGCGTGCTTACTTAAGTCATCGTAAACTACAAGCACGTCCTTGCCTGCCTCCATCCACTCCTCACCGATTGCACATCCCGAATATGGAGCAATATACTGTAAAGGAGCAAGCTCACTGGCTGTTGATGCAACGATTGTCGTATAATCCATAGCACCATACTCTTCAAGTGTCTTAACAATGTTGGCAACAGTCGATGCCTTCTGTCCTATAGCAACATAGATACAGTAAACACCCTGTCCCTTCTGATTGATAATTGTATCGATTGCTATCGCAGTCTTACCTGTCTGACGGTCACCTATGATAAGCTCACGCTGACCTCTTCCGATAGGAACCATCGCATCAATAGCCTTGATACCTGTCTGAAGTGGTGTATCAACGGACTTTCTTGCGATAACTCCTGATGCAACTCTCTCAATTTTTCTATATTTGTCTGTCTGAATCGGACCTTTTCCATCGATAGGCTGTCCAAGTGCATTTACTACTCGTCCGAGCATCGCATCTCCGACAGGAACCTCAACAACTCGTCCGGTAGTCTTAACTGTATCGCCTTCGCTGATACTCTTATTGTCACCGAGAAGAACTACACCGACATTATCCTCCTCAAGGTTGAGAACCATGCCGTACACTTCTCCCGGAAACTCCAAAAGCTCACCCTGCATGGCTTTTGCCAGACCATGAACGCGGGCAATACCATCTGCTACCTGAATTACCGTTCCGACATCAGACACCTCAAGCTCAGACTTATACTGCTTAATCTGTTCCTTAATGACTGAGCTGATTTCTTCTGGTCTTAAATTCATAAGGCTCTTGCACCTTCCTTCTTATAATCTTCGTATTACACTTGCATAAGCATACATCTTCTTGGAATATATGCACATTATGCATTGTAAGCTGCCTGCAGCCTACGCAAGCTGAAGCTTGTTAAGCTCCTTTGTAAGTTCTGCAAGCTTTGTCTTAATACTGGTATCCACAACTCTGTCTCCAATGCGGATGACCATGCCTCCTATGAGGCTCTTATCTATGGAATAATTCATCTCAAGCTTCTTAAAGCTCGTAGTATCTAAGATCCTCTTCTCCACATCCGCCTTCTGCTTATCCGACAGCTCCATCGGAGTTGTCACATTTACAATACCTATTCTAAGGTAATCCTTAACGGCTGCGACAAAAAAGTCAAGTATTCCTGTGATATCGCTCTGTCTGTCCTTCTCAACTGCAAGAACGATAAGCCCTGTGATATCCTTTCTCACGCGGGAATCAAAGATGCTCTCCATAGTCTTAACCTTGTCGGTCTTACTTATCTTAGGGTTATTTAAGAAGTCTGTAAGCTCACTATTCTCCTTAAATGCCTCCAAAACAATCTGTACCTCATCAAGATATCCGGCAGCACTGCCGCTCTCGATGGCGAGCTCATAAAGAGCCTGTCCGTACGCTGATGCTGCTAATTTTGCCATGTATCATCACCCATTTCACGAAGCGTCTCATCAACTAATGACGCCTGAATGTCTGTGTCAATTGAAGCAGATACCACCTTGCCGGCAAGAGCCGATGCAAGAGCTATCATTTCCTTCTTCATATCATCGGCTGCGCCCTTCTTCTCTAAGAGAACCTCATTGTGGGCTCTCTCAATAATGTGGGCAGCCTCGGTCTTAGCCTCTTCTATAATCTGTTCCTCTCTCGCAAGTGCACGCTTTCTCGCATCTGCAAGAATAGCCTCCACTTCCTTATCCGCCTCTTTAAGCTTAGCCTCATACTCAGCTTTCATAGCCTGTGCGTCTGCCGCATCAGTCTTAGCTTTCTCGATGTCATTGGCGATACCTTCCTTACGCTTGTTAAGGAAATTTCTCACCGGATTGAACATCAGGTATGAACCTGCCAGAAAGAGAATAAAGATGTTAACTGCCGTTATAACCACATCCTGGATAAGCTGGGGATCTAGGTTGAACATTCTTTCCAAGGTCTTGCCTCCCTTCGCCTATTATTCTCGTTAGCTTAGCCCTTAAAAAATCAAAGCTTTCCGATAAGTGGGTTGGCAAATAAGAGAATAATCGCAACCGCAAATCCGTAAAGACCTGTTGTCTCGGCTACCGCCTGTCCAAGAAGCATGGTAGATGTGATATCTGACTTAGCTCCCGGATTACGTCCTACTGCTGCTGCTGCGTGGCCTGCTGCGATACCCTGTCCTATACCAGGTCCGACACCGGCTATCATTGCAATACCTGCACCTACTGCTGAACATGCTAATACTAATGCTCTTCCATCAATCATTTTTAATTCCTCCTGAAAATGAAATTATATTATTTTTTTGAATAACCTTATTCATCTGCAATCTTATCGTTGATATATACCATCGTAAGCATACAGAATACATACGTCTGAATTGCGCCGGAGAACACATCAAAGTATACATGAAGTGCAGCCGGAAGACCCAGCTTAAGGAATATAGGCAGCAATCCGTAAATCAGTCCCATCATAACTGTACCTGACATAATATTACCAAAAAGACGGAGAGATAATGAAAGCGGGACTGCAAACTCTCCTATCAGGTTAATCGGGAAAAGAATCGGAACCGGTTTAAAAAGGCTCGTAAAATGCTTTCCCTTATTCTTGGCGATGCCACACCCCTGCACAAGTGCAAAGGTAATAAGGCCTAGTGGTAATGTAACACCATAATCTGCTGTCGGCGGTCTTAAGCCTAAAAGACCTGACAGATTGCAGAACAGTATATACATGAATATCGCACAGATATAATTCACAAAACGTCTGGCATTCTTGCCCATGATAGACGCAACCATGTTGTCTATGGTCTGAACATACATCTCTATGATATTCTGGAATGTACCCGGAATCTGTTTTGCGTGTTTCATCGTATGATGAGCGCATATCATGACAATAAGTATAAGTATCGTCACAATAAACATTGCCACATGGGTTGTCGTAATATACAACTCCTGCCCAAACAGCGTGTATCTAAACACACCATGAATCATGAAATCAGCATCCGCCAATATCATACCCGGGAATTGTCCTGACACGTTATCAACCTCCTTGCTTTTTTTTAGTTGCTTTTTCTATAAGCCTGTGCGTCAAAGGCTGTGCATATGTTGCTACCTTCAAGCCGAAAAAACCGACAAACGTGGTTATCAAATTCAGCCATCCGAAGTATCCTATCGCTCCTAATAAAGCTACAACCGCAAACATTCTTCCCACTGAGGAAAATGCAAGAAATGCCGAATGCCCCTTCTGCATATGCATAGCCTTATATATGGTATGCTTCATAGAAAAGAGCATAAGCACTCCGGCTGCCGCACCAAGCAACAAGCCTCCTTCGCCTTTTAGCTTGTCTTTGGTAAAAATAAGAACAAATATTGATGCCACAACAGTATATGCTGCCATGCCAAGCAATACTTCACTAATGGTCTTTTTCGTTGTGTCTGTCATTCTCGCTCCCTGTACCGGCATCTTCGGACTTCTTGTGTGAATCTGAAGCTCCGGATGCTTTTTTTGCCATGAGATAGCAGTTTCTCATTCCTGCTGCCATTCCAAGAAACAGCAGTGGAATAACCACCCATGTTCCTATGAATTTTCCAATCCATATACCAATAAACAAGCACAAAAATGTCGGAACCATAACATTAATCCCAAGCTGGGAAATAAGAGCAAGATTCTTATATGCATTATGTTTCTTATCAGCCATAGTTTCCTCCACCTTCTGCAAAGCTTACTGAAATAAATTATACTATTATTTTTTATGAAAGTCCATTAAAATTAAAAAGACATAATTGCCAAAACAAGGATACTAAATATTTTCTCTAAAATTCTGTCACCTGAGTTCAAAATGTTGACACAAAATTTATTTATTTTTTCTAAATTATTGAAATAATTGTATTATTTTGGTATATTTGTTGTAATAAAAGTCGTTCAAAGGAGGATCATATGAAAAGACCAGTTATTTTCCGCAAAAGATTCATTCCATCCGAGACTGTAGAGCTTAAGGATGATGTTCTCTTATACCGCGATGACTCCATGCTCATCACACGCTGGACGACGCTTCGCCCAAGACATGACATAGCCGGCGGAATATCTCTCTACCTTATTGACAAGGGCTGCAAAATCTCCCGCATACATGACGCATTCGGAAGATTCCTGCACTATTACTGCGATATAATCCACACAGATTATTCTGCCGAAAATGATACATATATATTCACCGATCTGCTCGCAGACATTATTGTCCACCGCGACAACCGCTATTCAGTAGTAGATCTCGATGAGCTTGCCGAGGCACTTAAGACTTCCCTTATAGATACTGATACCATGTGTGAAGCGTTATGCTCGACTGACAGGCTTATACGCTGCATTGACAATGGTGAATTTCATGGCTACACCAATATGATAGAGCGCTATGTGTCACTTTAACAGATAAGTGACACATAGCGCTCATGTAATTCTGAAATGAAATATTAAATTATTGCAGCCATACAAATATTCGCAATATATTTGTGTTGTAACCCGACAGCCGCTTCGCAATTTTCAAAAGGCAATTCAGCTGATTAATCAGCTGTTTGTTATTTTGTACCGAATATTCTGTCTCCGGCATCGCCAAGACCCGGTATGATATATCCATGCTCGTTAAGCTTCTCATCACAGGTTCCGATATACATATCTACATCGGGATGATCCTTCTTCATTCGCTCAATGCCCTCCGGTGCCGCTATAATGCACATAAATCTGATATTCTTAATGCCTCTTTGCTTGAGCATTGTTATTGCCGCTGATGATGAACCTCCTGTCGCAAGCATAGGGTCCACAACGAACACTTCTCTGTCAGCGCAGTCCTGTGGCAGCTTGCAGTAATACTCAACAGGCTCTAGAGTCTCTTCGTTGCGGTAAAGGCCTATATGTCCGACCTTCGCTGCCGGAATCATGGCAAGCATTCCGTCAACCATTCCCAGACCTGCTCTCAAAATAGGCACAACAGCGAGCTTCTTTCCTGCAAGCTCCTTAACTGTCGTCTTACATATAGGAGTCTCAATCTCCACATCCTTAAGCTTCAGATCTCTTGTCGCTTCGTAGCACATAAGCATTGAAATCTCGCTTATAAGAGTACGGAAATCCTTAGAACCTGTCTCCTTTCTTCTAAGAATGCCTATCTTATGCTGAATCAGCGGATGATCCATAATCACTACTTTACCCATAGCTGTCCTCCCATTTTTATATATTTTAATCCTCAATCATCTTAATGCGTCTTATATGTCTCTCATCATTAGAAAATTCTGTTGTCAAAAAAGTCTGTGTAATCTTGACTGCAAGTCCGGGTCCGACTACTCTTCCTCCAAGAGCAAGCACATTGGCATCATTATGAAGTCTTGTAGCTTCAGCCATAAAACAGTCAGTGCAGAGTGCAGCGCGTATTCCTTTTATCTTATTGGCAGCTATGGAAATACCGATTCCTGTTCCGCAGATAAGAATTCCTCTGTCACAGCTTCCGTCATTGATTGCCGCACATACTTTCTTCGCATACTCAGGATAGTCAACGCTTGCTTCGCTGTAACATCCAAAATCCTTGTATTCGTATCCATTTTTGTCAAGATATTCCATAATCTCCTGTTTCAGTGCAAATCCACCATGGTCACAACCAATTGCTATCATATTCATCCTCTTTTCCTAAGCTTACATGTACTTATATTATCCGCACACAAGCCTATATTTTATTTGAAATATTATTCGGAACAAAATAATTCCACTTCCGGCTTTTACAAAACAGCATGCAGCTTTTTCAGACATCTGCATCATCCTGTTCATTTTCAAGCATGGTAAGCTTATTATCAACCTTTTTGAGCCACTCTATCATTGATTCGCAGCATTCGATATAGCCGTCCATCTCTTTGCCGTAAGGGTCAGGAATCTCTCCTGCCTCACCGACAAATTCCGATACGGTAAACAAATCATCCGGCGCATATGTCTCAATAACCATCTCTTTTTCCTTGTTTCCGATGGCAAGTATAAGCGTCCCTTCCGGAATATCCTCCTCAGTAAGCGGCACAGATGTCCTGTTATCAAGAATGATTCCTTTTTGTCTCATGACAGCAATAGCCTTTGGATTGACAGGCTCCGGAAACAGAACAATAAGACCTCTCGATATGATTTCAATATCCTTGTGTACGGTTATGTACTTCATAAGAAGCTCTGCCATAGGCCCCATACAAGTATTGTTCATACTGACAAATACAATTCTATTATATTTTTTCATGCATATTGCGAACAGTATGTCCGCTGCTCCTTGTTTTTTATTTTACCTAGAAATTAATCAACATTTTCTATATGATGCCCCGCTGCTTTTATAAGGCGGTTCATCACTGCCTGTCCGAAGCTGTTCTCCTCAAAGCCTTCCGACAATATTATATCCACATTTATATGGTCAAAATGCCTTAACACGTCAAAAAGATGTGCTGCAACTTCATGCTCATCCGCGCGGCTTCCTACAACAACCACTTCTCCCGAAGTATATCGCTGCTCATTCTCAGTGCTTGAAAGTATTCCTACCTTAAGACCTTTGCTAACATTCTCCGCCGCAATCTCATTGATTCTCTCAACGACCTTATCGTTATCTCCTTCGAAGATTGTCAGCTCTGCTTTTGGTGCGTAGTGCCTGTATTTCATTCCAGGTGCCTTAGGCTTGCCTTTGACTGTTGTATGTGCAAGAACTGTCTCATCAAAACAGACTTCGCCTAAAACTTTCTTAATCATATCGGCTGTGACATAGCCTGGTCTTAATATCATCGGAACATCCGATGTCATGTCAACGATAGTAGACTCAATGCCTATCTCTATGGCACCTCCGTCAATTATCATATCTATTCTTCCATCCATATCTTCAATGACATGCTCTGCCCTTGTAGGGCTTGGACGACCTGAAAGGTTAGCACTCGGGGCAGCTATATACACTCCCGAATCCTTTATAAGCTTCGCCGCAACAGGATGACTCGGCATTCTGATTGCAACCGTGTCAAGTCCTCCTGTCGTTCCGTAAGGCACAATATCCTTTTTCTTAAAAATCATCGTCAACGGTCCCGGCCAAAATGCATCCGCAAGCTTGTAAGCACTGTCCGGAATATCATATGCAAGCTCATTAAGTGCCGACAAATCCGCTATATGTACAATCAGCGGATTGTCACTCGGACGACCCTTGGCACTGTATATCTTGTGTGCCGCATCCTCCTTAAGTGCATCGCCTCCAAGACCGTACACCGTCTCCGTAGGAAATGCTACAAGTCCACCGCTTTTTAACACTTCTCCGGCTTCCTCTATCACTTTGCTTTCATTGTCTTTATCTATCTTTAAAATTCTTGTTACCATAACTTTAAATCCTTTTGCATGCTTTTTTGTATGCATTCTTTTGTATGCACTCTTTTGCATACACTCTTTAATAATATATTTTCCTATAACCTCAGACCGCTGTCACTGTTTTCCCGGATTATAGTTTTTAAGTGCCTGCTTCACATCCGCTATATGAATCCTGTCAAGCCTGGTTCTCGCCGCAACAACATTTATGACAGACTTAAGAAGATCATCTAAATCTGAGTTCTCCGTATAATCAGCTGGTGCATAATAACTTATTCTGTTATCATGTATCATCTTATATACTTTATTCTTATCCTCCGTCAACGGATTATACACACCGATAGAATAGCCTCCATTGGTATTCACAAGCTTCATACATGGTATATCTGTATCGCTGTCGCCGATATATACTATATTTTTAAACGGAACTCTTATATCCTCAGGAGGGAAAAAGTCGTTAACTGCCGGGTCATTGATGCCTAACACACCCTTGGATATTCTGAAAAGGAACTGTGTCTTATTGGTATAGTTGACAACCTGCGCCGGCCACTTGACAACGCCCTTCTCATCAAAGTAAAAGCTGCTCGCATATATCCTCTCAAAAGCGCCTTCCTTTGCAATCTTCGTTCCTTCTATCATCTCTTTAAGTCCCGAAGAAATAATATAATGTTCAACTTTAACTCCATGCTCAAGTCCGTACTGTCTAAGTCTCTCGAACCATCCGTCAACACCGTCAAAAAGCTTCACCTTAGAGCCATATTCTTCAAGCTTCGCACGCGTAAAGTCAAGCTTTCCTGTGGCTTGTGCCTCCCTCACCATCTTATACATATATGCAAGGTTGCCATCCATATCATTCTCTTCCGAAAGCGTCCCTGTCTCTTTCCAAAACTCTGCAACATCATATCCAACCGACTGGATAAAGCCCTGAGCCTGCATATCATCAGGCGACAGTGTCTTATCGAAGTCATAGCATATAGCTACAACCGGAAGCTTATCCTGCTTACCATTATTAGGCATATATTCAAATCCTCTTTTCCACGTAAAATGCTATAGACATGATACGCTCTGCACAATGCTTTGTCAAGAATGCCATTAGTAACGTAACCAGTCAGCCTGATGTGCCAAGACCTATATTCCACGCCTTAATCAGCTTCTCCAGTGAAAAAGCTGCATTTGCCGGGCTTGTGGAGGGCAGCACAACAGCCTCAATCCCGGTGTCCTTCTGCTGATAGCGCTTATAGTATTTACCTGATGTACTGCCATTGCAGAATACTCTTGTAATTTTTGAATTTCTTATTATCGGCATGATGTCTGTCGGAACAACATTTTTTATGCTGCTGTCGCTTGAGCCTACAATATCGCAGCTATATATCGTATCCCACAGTGCAATATGATGCTTATGTAGCAGCGCCTTCTTCTTCTCAATCTCCGTTGGAACATCTTCCCCTGTAAGCGCCGCAATCACCTTCCAGAATCTGTTCTGCGGATGTCCATAGAAGAACATCTGCTCTCTTGACTTAACAGACGGAAGGCTGCCAAGTATAAGAATCGTTGAATTTTCATCATACAGCGGCAAAAACGGATGCACTATATGCTCATACTTGGGACAGGTGTCAGACCCCATGTCCCAACAAACCGGGACACTGGGGTCTGACACCTGTCCCAGCTTATTAGTTTTATGATATTTTGTCTGCATGGCATTCACTCCTTGTCAGTTATTTTCCGCCTGCGGTGGGCTGCCTACGCTATTATGCAAAAAAGCACAGGTTTTCAGATGTTATTTTATCTGAAAACCTGTGCTTTTTCAAGCATGGACAGGGATGTCAGACCCCGGCGTCCCAACCCAATGGGACACCGGGGTCTGACACCCCTGTCCCAAATGTTTAATTTATGTCATGCTTTCCAACCTTACGGTAACGGTAAACCGCTCTCGCAAGTGAAGCCTGTGATACATGGTACTCCTGTATGCTCTGTTTCTGACGAAGCTGCTCCTTGGCACGCTCCATTGCTGCCTTGGCACGAACCTCGTCAATATCCTCAGGGCGCTCAGCCGTATCGACGATCATGGTGACACGGTTGTTGGCAATATAGACAAAACCGATTCCGACCACAGCATCGATATACTCATCGCTTCCCTCCGGCTTAAAACGGACATCACCGATAGTCGTTGCAATCGCCATGTTCTGATGATGTGCCATTATTGCTATCTCACCGTCTAAGCCCGGAACTACAAGAATGTCTGCCTTACCGGAAAAGAATACCTTGTTGGAGGCTAATATTTTAAGATAAAATGAACTCATCTTACCCCGCCTCCTTTACTGCTGTTCCATCATTTTCTTTGCCTTCTCAACAGCTTCATCTATTGTTCCGACATTGAAGAATGCAGCCTCCGGATACTCGTCCATATCACCATCGATGATTGCCTTGAAGCCTCTTATTGTCTCTTTAACAGGGACATACTTACCAGGAACACCTGTGAAGTTCTCAGCTACATGGAACGGCTGTGATAAGAAACGCTGAATCTTTCTTGCACGGTATACGGTAATCTTATCCTCGTCGGAAAGCTCCTCCATACCGAGAATAGCGATAATATCCTGTAACTCCTTATACTTCTGAAGCATAGCCTGAACCTTACGGGCTACCTCGTAATGCTCCTCACCTACAACATCTGCCTCAAGGATTCTTGAGGTTGACTCAAGCGGGTCAACAGCCGGGTAAATACCCTGCTCAACAATCTTACGTGAAAGAACCGTAGTCGCATCGAGATGTGCGAATGTAGTCGCAGGTGCCGGGTCTGTAAGGTCATCGGCAGGAACGTATACAGCCTGTACCGATGTAACAGAACCCTTCGTTGTAGAAGCGATTCTCTCCTGAAGCTCACCTACCTCTGTTGCAAGTGTTGGCTGGTAACCTACGGCTGAAGGCATACGTCCAAGAAGTGCGGATACCTCTGAACCTGCCTGCACGAAACGGAAAATGTTATCGATGAAGAGAAGCACGTTCTGATGTTCCTCATCACGGAAGTACTCAGCCATTGTAAGTCCTGTCTCAGCTACTCTCATACGCGCTCCAGGCGGTTCGTTCATCTGACCGAATACCAAGGCAGTCTTTTCAAGTACGCCTGACTCTTTCATTTCTGACCAGAGGTCATTACCCTCTCTCGAACGCTCTCCTACACCTGTGAATATGGAATATCCGCCATGCTCTGTAGCGATATTTCTGATAAGCTCCTGAATAAGGACTGTCTTACCAACTCCGGCACCTCCGAAGAGACCGATCTTACCACCCTTTGCATAAGGAGCTAAAAGGTCGATAACCTTGATACCTGTCTCTAACATCTCGACAACAGGGCTCTGCTCCTCGAACGTAGGCGGCTCTCTGTGAATTACCCAGTGCTCACCATTATCAAGTGACTCACCGCCATCTATAGTTTCACCTAATACATTGAACAATCTTCCCAAGGTCTGCTTGCCGACAGGAACTTTGATACCGGCTCCTGTAGCTCTTACTTCCATATCCCTGCACAGACCCTCGCTGGCTGCGAGCATGATACAGCGGACAGTGTTGTCACCTATGTGCTGTGCAACCTCCATAACGAGGTTCTTTCCCTCACATGTGACCTCTAAGGCATCCTTTATACATGGAAGGTCGCCGTTTTCAAATACAACGTCGACAACAGGTCCCATAACCTGAACAATCTTTCCTGTATTAACAACATTTGTATTCATTTATTACATGACCTCCTTTCTGGCCTTTTTCTTCTTTTTCTGAGCCTTGGCACCTGATATTACCTCAGTTATCTCCTGGGTAATCATCGCCTGTCTGGCTCTGTTATACTCTATGGACAGATTACGAATCATCTCCGATGCACTGTCATTTGCCACCTGCATGGCGCTCATTCTGGCATTCTGCTCACTGCAGAAGGATTCCATAAGTGCTCCGTATATGTAGCCCATGATTACATCCGGTACAATATTGTTAAGAAGAGCATTAGGAGAAGGCTGAAGCTCTATCTCCTCATTAAATACTCCCTGTCTTTCCATCTCATGCTGCATAGCCATGTCTCTTGTTATCGGAAGGAGATTAATCATATCAACCTCTGTCGATATGCTGGATTTCATATATGTATAGATTACATATACTTCATCAAGATCTCCCTCCTTGAACTGCTCTACAACCTCCTCACAGATAATTCTGGCTCTGTGAAGTGAAGGATTCTGTGCGGTATAATGGAACTGCTCCGAAACCGGAATATTCTTTTTCTTAAAATACTGTCTTCCTAACTCGCCAACCACGAAGAGCTTGTAGTTCTTACACTGCTCAATCTCTTCCATCGCCTTTTTAAGGACATTGTGGTTGTATGCTCCCGCAAGACCTTTGTCAGCCGTAACAACGATGAAGCCCTTTACACGGTCTTCCGGTGCTTTGTTCGGTCTGACATCCATATACTGGTTCTCGACATCAGGCAGATGCCTTACAACACGGGATACCATGTTACGCAGAGCGTTAAAGTAAGGTTCCGTCTCTTCAAGACTCTTTTTAGCCTTGCGCAGCTTCGTGGAGGATATCATGTACATAGCGTTAGTGATTTTCATGGTGTCCTGAATACTTTTCATTCGGCTTTGAATTTCACGTGCATTTGCCATGACTTATCCCTCCTTAGCCATATATTCATCCCTGAAGCTCTTAGCAGCCTCAACGATAGCCTTGTTAAGCTCATCGTCAAGCTTACCGCCATTTTCTATCTGAGTGATAATCTCCGGATGCTCATTCTTTACATTATCAAGAAGCTTCATCTGGAAATCCTTTACGTTCTTAAGCGGAAGCGGAAGCATAACCTTACCGTTAGCTGCACAGAGTGTTATTACCTGCTCTGCTGTGCTTAACGGTCTGCAAAGAGGCTGCTTTAACAGCTCCATAAGTGCATGACCATGCTGTAACTGCTCCTTAGTTGCGTTGTCAAGGTCAGAAGCGAACTGTGTGAACACTTCCATCTCTCTGAACTGTGCAAGGTCGATACGGATACTACCTGCTGCCTTCTTCATAGCCTTAGTCTGAGCCGCACCACCTACTCGCGATACAGAAAGACCTACGTTAACCGCTGGTCTCATACCTGAGAAGAAGAGGTCGCTCTCAAGGAATATCTGTCCATCAGTGATAGAAATAACATTCGTAGGAATGTATGCAGATACATCGCCCGCCTGAGTCTCAATGATAGGAAGAGCTGTGATTGAACCACCGCCAAGTTCATCTGAGAGTCTTGCCGAACGCTCAAGAAGTCTTGAATGTAAGTAGAATACATCTCCAGGATAAGCCTCACGTCCAGGTGAACGCTCAAGTAAGAGTGAAAGTGCACGATATGCTACCGCATGCTTACTGAGGTCATCATATACGATAAGGACATCCTTGCCCTGATGCATGAAATATTCAGCCATAGCTGTTCCTGAATAAGGTGCTATGTACTGAAGAGGTGCCGGATCGGATGCCGTAGCAGATACGATAATTGTATAATCCATCGCATCGTGCTGCTTTAATGTATTTACAAGCTTGGCTATTGTTGATGCCTTCTGTCCGATAGCGACATATACGCACACAACATCCTTGCCCTTCTGATTTAAGATAGTATCAATGGCGATTGATGTCTTACCTGTCTGACGGTCGCCGATGATAAGCTCTCTCTGCCCACGTCCTATAGGGAACATGGAATCGATTGCAAGAATACCTGTCTCCATAGGTACCGAAACCGACTTACGGTCTACAATAGATGGTGCAGGCTGCTCTATAGGACGGTATCCGTTTTCCTTAACAGGGCCGGCTCCGTCTATAGGTGCTCCGAGTGCATCGATAATTCTGCCAAGGAAGCCTTCGCCAACCGGTATACCTGCTCTCTTGCCTGTACGTGCAACTCTTGAGCCTTCCTTAATCTCTGTATCACGTCCGAAGAGGATACAGCCTATCTCGTCTTTTCTTACATCCTGAACCATACCCTTAACGCCGCAGTCAAATATAACTATCTCACCGTATGCCGCATGGTCAATTCCGTTGATATTGGCAATTCCGTCACCGACATAGCTTACCACGCCGACTTCCTTATCCTGTGCTTCAAGCTCAAAATTGTCAATCTCACTCTTTAATATGGAAATGATATTTTCTGTGCTGGCTGTCGCACCGATCTCAGCCTTGGCAAGCTGCTCTTTGAACTGCTTCATTCTGCCGCTTGTGCTCCAATCGAATACGTCATTGCCTGCCTGAATGACAAAGCCACCGCCGAGGGACTTATCTTCCTCAAGCTCAAATGTAAACTCTGTTGTGTTATACTGCTTTGCCACGAAGTCTTTGATACCCTGAAGCTGCTCGTCAGTAGGTGCTGTCACATACTTAAGAGTAACAACGAACTCTCCCTTGCGCTCAGGAGCTGCCTCCCTGTACGCCTTAACTATGTCCTTCCACAGACCTGTGTCAGAATTGTCACACAGAAGCTTTAAAAAGTCTCTAATCTGTAACGGAAAGACCTTCTCAATCACATTGTGCTTGGATGCAAGCGATATTGAAGGATTGGCAAATTCCTCCGCAATCTGCGGTACAGCAGTAAAGATGTCATCTGCCTGTCCCACTATGTTCGCTGCAATATTCAGTTCGCGCAATGTCTTAGCATAATCTTTTGCTGTACTAATCACTTGTTCTCACCCGTCTTTGTCAAAAATTGGTTATAGAGTTCCCTGTCAGCAGCCTCGCCCTGTCCTGAAGCAACAACCTTAGCTGTAGCTGCAACGACGAGCTCCTCAATCTGATCCTTAGCCTGCTTGATGGTCTTCTCCTGTTCCTTAGCTGCTTCTTTTCTCGCATCATCCATAAGCTTGTCTGCCGCTGTCTTGGCATCTGCAACGATTCTGTCGTACTCTGCTCCTGCCTTAACTCTTGCATCACTTATAACTGCTGCCTTCTCTTCCTGTGCTCCGCTCAATGCCTGCTCATACTGAACCTTAAGAGCATCTGCATTGTCCTGAGTCGCCTTTGCATCCTCGTACTGCTTGTTAATCTCAGCCTCACGCTGTGCGATTATTTTCTTAACCGGCTTGAATAAAAGCTTACGAATGATTACATAGATGATAATCAGGTTGATAACGGTAAATAACAGATTAATATCTATTCTTAACATGCTATCCTCTCCTTATCTTGTATTTTTCTGACTTGATTAACCAAGTAAGATGATGATAAGGATAGCTACAACGAAACCGTAAATAGCAGTTGCCTCTGCAAGCGCACCACCTAAAAGTAAAAGCTTTGTTATCTTGCTCTCTGCCTCCGGCTGTCTAGCGACTGCCTCTGTTGCCTTACCTGCTGCGATACCGATACCGATACCGGCTCCTATACATGCTAATGCTGCAATTCCTGCTCCTAATGCAATTCCCATATTTTCCTCCGTTCTGCCGCCTTGCGGCATGTTAATAGATTAATTTTACTCTGTCCTGCCTGTCGCAGTGACAGACCCGCATGTGCAGCCGCTTACTCTTCGACTGCTTCCTTAATATAAAGTGATGTTAAAAATACAAAAACGTATGCCTGAATTAAACCGTCAAAAATATCAAAGTAAAAACTGAATGGTACCGGCAGTACAACCGGAATTAATGACTTAAGTAACTCCATAATAACAAAAGCACCTAATACGTTACCAAAAAGTCGCATACAAAGTGACAACGGCTTGATGAACAACTCAAGAATGTTGATTGGCGTAACTATCGCCATAGGCTGTGTAAAGCTCTTAAGCCAGCCCTTAAAGCCCTTCTTGTGTATTCCTGCGTACTGGACAAGCACAATACTCATCACAGCAAGTGCTGCTGTTACATTGAGATCCTTCGTCGGCGGTTTTACTCCGCACAGACCAATCAGGTTGGCAAAGCCTATGTACAGAAGTACTGAACAAAGATATGGCACGAAGGATTTTCCTTCTTCTCCGGTCATTCCAATCACGAACTTCTCAAGCCAGCCTACAATGGATTCCGCAACAAGCTGTCTTCGGCTTACATTCTTAACCTTCAGCCCTCTTGTCAGGAATATACACAGTGCAAGTAAAATCACCATGATAACCCATGTAATGACAGTAGACTCGGCAATCGGAATATTAAAATTTCCGATATGAATGGTAAATACAGTCTCGCAGTTGAGCTCTTCCATTATTTTTTCCTTTAAATCTCCCATGAACTCACTCCTTTCTCTATATTTAGTTTTAGTGTAATATGTGGGTGCCTTCTGCGCTCACTGATACATTCACATATTGTACTCACAAAATCAAAAAAAGCAAGTCCAAATTTTTCATCCAATAGTACTTTTTAACCATTTACTTAGTACACATAACTGATAGAAAATGGAATAAATAGTAAATTTAATAAAAATTTTAGAAACTGACTACTAGTCATTTATGTTATATGTGCTATTATAAAGAACGTTGACCGCTAAAACCTAGTTACAACATTGCATTGACTGTAACTATATAAGCCATATAATATGCTAATGTGGTGTCAGCATCTTAATTCGATACTGGCACAAGCACCATCAAAAATCTTCGTATATAAAATATAATATAATGAAGTCATTAGAAAAAGGAAAGGAATTCATCATGAAAAACACTTTGACCATCTTCGTCCGGGACTTAAAAAGACTTATAAGAAGTCCGTTCGCACTTGCCATCGCACTTGGTCTGTGCATTCTTCCATCGCTGTATGCATGGTTTAATATCTATTCTAATCATGACCCATACGGCAGCACCTCCAATATCAAGATTGCAATAGCATCCGAGGATGCCGGTTACACGCTTGAGGACGGCACCTGCAAGAATATGGGCTCTGACGTATTAGAGGAATTAAAAACCAATGACAGCATCGACTGGGTCGCCTGTGGCAGCGCAGATGAAGTTATTAAAGGCGTTGAAGCCGGTGATTATTATGCCGGTGTCACAATCGGTTCAGATTTCACAGAGAGCATGTACACTGTATTTGACACTGATTTCGAACATCCTGTTATTACATATTATGAGAACGAAAAGAAAAATGCCATAGCAACCAAGATTACAGACACAGCCGTAGGTTCACTTCAGCAGACAATCAACACTAAGTTCATCGAGGTTGTCGTAAGCACTATCTTCACAGAGACCAACACTATCTCCTCCGACATTGAAAGCGAGGATCGTGCCACCACTCTCAATGACAAGCTTGTCCGCCTGCGTGAAAATCTTTCTTCCTATAATAATACACTTACAATGCTTGTAAACGGCAATACCAACCTTACAGGCAGCCTTGCCGATACCAATTCACAGATAAGCAAGCTTGCATCAGGCATAAGCAGTGCCACTGCAAGTCTTAACAACGCACAGGCAGCTTTTTCTAACAGCCGCTCGGCGCTTGGCACTTTCAGTACACAGTTAAAGACACTCATAAACGACATGTCTGCATCCCTTGACAATATTGCCACACTGCTTGACAATACAACACTCGCAAGTGATTCCCAGGCGGTTGCAAACAGTATTTCCAAGCTGAATGCCGACACTTCACAGCTCAGTACCCAGATGAAGAGCCTTAAGCTTCTGATTGCTGAGTACTATGTAAGCAATATTGATATTCCGAACGCTCCTGACCTTGGAGTATTAGATACAGTTGTAACACAGATTATCAACTCCATCGGCTCACTCACTTCACAGGCTGCCGGTAACGGAGTTCTCACACAGGCTGCTGTCGATACACTTGTATCCGGCATTAAGTCATCTCTTACTTCATGCAAGAAGCAGCTTGACGACTTATATAACAACTATGCTGACAATGTGGAGCCTCAGCTTAACAGCCTTAACGACTCCATATCGCAGACACTCTCAAGTGTCAACTCCATCATGTCAAGTCTCACAAGTGCGTTAAATGATGCGGGTGAGATTCTAAATGGTGTGTCCGACACAGTAGACAAGTCAAATGAGAGCCTTTCCCAGATTCAGGAGGTTATAGACAATGTAATAACAGAGCTTGACAATGTTATTGACTGGATAAATAACACATCCGAGAGCGATAAGATAGATATGGTTACACAGTTCCTCGGCGGCGATTCCGAGCTGTACGGTGAGTTTTTTGCCGAACCTGTCAACATGGTAACTGAAGAAATCTATCCTGTGGAAAACTACGGCTCAGGAATGACACCGTTCTATACGATACTTGCCCTGTGGGTAGGAGGAACACTTCTTGTATCGCTTGTCAAGGTTCATGCCGACCCTACAGGTCTTGAGAATGTGAAGCCGCGCCACCTTTTCTTCGGACGCTACCTTACATTCTTCCTCCTCGGACAGATTCAGGCTGCAATCGTAGTGCTCGGTGACATTCATCTGCTCCACAGTCAGGTACTTGAACCGGGACTGTTCTATCTGGTTGCCGTACTTGCAAGCTTTACATTTACACTGCTTATATACTCTCTTGCAATCTCCTTTGGCGACCTTGGTAAAGCGCTTGCCGTTGTTGTCATGGTTTTACAGATTGCAGGCTCAAGCGGAACCTTCCCTATCGAGATGCTTCCGCAGGTATACCAGAACATATACATTTTCTTTCCATTCCCTTACGCAATCAACGCGATGCGTGAGACTGTTGCGGGAATGTACGGTTCAGCTTATATAACGAATCTTGCACAGCTTATGATATTTGCTGTCGCTGCACTTGTAATCGGACTTGTAATCAGAATACCTTTCATGAAGATTAATCACTTCGTGGAAGAGAGAATGGAAGATACAGGAATGATGTAAAATATGTGATTAATAAAGGAGATTGTATATGTCTAAGAAGATAAAAGAAAACAAATCTGATATATATGGCGAGCTTGCTGATTTTCAGGGTAAGCTCCACGCACAGAATTTGAAGCGTATTCATATCGGACTTTTATGTGTGCTTATCATTCCTATGATATTCTTAGCGCTGATGTTTATAACAGACAGCAATAAGGTTATATGGCTTATATTGTGGATTGTATCACTTTTTGCAATATCAGCTTACCTGATAGTTGTAGAGTATGGTGACTACAATTTACAGCACCGCATCAACTCTATCACAGGCAATGAAGCTGAACCTGTTCCGCTTCTTGAATCCGGAATAAACGGCATGAATGGTAAAATTGCATCCGTAAAAGCCGAAGCACGCGATATCCTTGCATCCGCCAAGGAATCCGTAAAGATTGACGAGGATAAGGGAATCTCACATGCTGCTTCCGATATATATTCATCGGAAATCGACACCGACATAATAAAGAAAAGCCTCGCCTCTGACAGCAGCCTTGAAAATGACGCTTCCACTGAAGCTTCCGTATCAGAAGACAAGAAAAAGAAATCCTCCGGCAAAAAGGATAAGAAGAAAAAAGATAAAGATAAGGACAAGAAACACAAAAAGGATAAAGATAAAAAAGATAAGAAAGACGGCAAAGACATCAAGAAAAAGAACAAGTCCGGCAATAAGTCCGATAATGCGAAGGACGATGACAGCGAGAGCATCTTTATGGATGAGAGCGGTTTAGAAAACAACCATTCCAAAAAGAGTGAAAAAAATAAAGCTAAGAAGAAAGACAAAAAGAAAAAAGATAAAAAGAACACATCCAAAAGTGTTCCAAAAAGCGGCGCTTACAGCGAATACAGCGCAGCCGACAGCAATAATGATGATAATGAACTGTCTGCACCGAACAGAGTATCCCTTGAAAAGCCTTTTTCACAAAACAGCCTTTCCGTGGATGGCTCTTTAGAAAACAGTGCTTTTGCAGATTCCGTAGACAACGACAACAGCACCGAAAGTAGATTTGTGGGATATAACTTAGTAAAGGAGGATGAATTCGATGAATAAAATACTTAAAGTATTCACAAATGACATGAAAAAAATATCGACCAACGTGATAGCTGTTGTCATAATCCTTGGCCTTTCGATTCTTCCTTCACTGTATGCATGGTTTAATATTTTTTCCAACTGGGATCCCTATGGACCAAGCTCCACAGGAAATATCAAGGTTGCTGTCGTCTCCGATGACGCAGGCTCTGAGATTTCGGGGCTTGAAATCAATATAGGTGCCACTGTTGTCGAAGCACTGCAAGCCAACAACACTATCGGCTGGGTATTCACAGACAACTCCGATGAGACAATAGAAGGTGTCAAGGCAGGCGATTACTACGCTGCACTTGTAATCCCTGAGACATTCTCAGAGGATATGGTGAGCTTCTTAACCGGAGACCTTGAACATCCTCAGATTATATATTATGAGAACGGAAAGAAGAATGCCATTGCACCTAAGATAACACAGAAGGCACAAAAGACTGTGCGCCAGCAGGTCAATGCCACATTCATAAGCACTCTTGCCGAGTCAGCCATGAAAGCAGGAAATGTCATATCCGCAACTGATTCAGACGGAGTGAGCATCGCTGATACAATGACTGAGAAGCTGACTGCCCTTTCATCAGATATGGATACATATATCAACATTCTGTCCTCCTTCAAGGGCATTATGGACTCAGCACAGAGTATCATATCCACAACTAAGATTATGCTTCCAAGTCTTGACACTGTATTAGACAGCAGTAAAACTTCCCTCTCAAGTATGCAGACAATGGTTAACAGTTCCACCAACACAGTTAACACTGTATCTGATATGATGCTTTCAAGCCTTGACATGATTGACGGAACACTTACCATGATATCCAATGTTGTAAACAGCGACCTTTCATCCGCACAGACCGTATCCACGATCGTCCTCAACGGTATAGGTGCCGTGAACAACATGATTCCTTATGCAAAAGAGATATTTAACAGCTCTGTCGCCGGAATAGAAGCAAAGGGTGATGAAAAAATAAATTCCCAGATTAATGCCATCCGCGGACAATTCGACCTCGTTAAATCTGACGCCGACCATGTAGGTTCATCATCAGCCGTGGCTGTGTCCAACTCAAATGACCTTATAGACAAGATTCAGGCAGAGCTTGAGCACTGCTCCAATGACATAGCAGTGCTTAAAGACACCTACAGCAGCTCAGTTAAGCCTCAGCTAAGCTCCACAGTGACAAATGCACAGGCTGCATTAAATACTACAGTAAATGCATTGTCAAACTTTAATCTCAACTTAGGCAGCACAGATAATGTCCTTACCAGCTATTCTGACACGCTTGCCGATGGAAATACCAATCTTGACACAACACTTGAGCTTGCACAGGAGTTATCCGACTACATCAAGACTCTGACCGAGAATATGAGCGAGCTGTCAGACAATGAAAACTACAATAAGCTCATAGAAGTTATGGACAGCAATCCTGAACTGCTCGGAGAGTTCGCATCCTCCCCTGTGTCCCTTGACACAGTCCGCATATATCCTATTGAGAATTACGGCTCCGCCATGGCTCCGTTCTACACAGTGCTTGCACTGTGGGTAGGCGCTCTCATCCTCGTAGCGATAATACATGTAAAGGTTCACCCTATACCGGGTGTGAGCGGAATCTGCCCAAGACATGCATACTTCGGAAGATATATGCTATTCTTCCTCGTAGGACAGCTGCAGACACTTATCACTGTTCTCGGAGATTTACACTTTATAGGCATACAGTGTGAGCACCCTGTCATGTTCTGGTTCGCAGGAGCGATGTGCAGCTTTGTATTCACACTGTTCATATACTCACTCACTGTCGCACTCGGCAATATCGGTGAAGCACTCGCCGTTGTTGTAATGGTTGTACAGGTTGCAGGAGCCGGTTGTACATTCCCTATCGAGACACTTCCGAAAGTGTTCCATTCACTGTACAATTACCTTCCGTTCCAGTTCGGCATGAATGCCATGAAGGAAACAATCGGCGGACTTTACGAGAACAGCTACTGGACATACATCGCAAAGCTTTCCGTATATCTGCTTGTCTCACTCTTTATCGGACTTGTCGGAGCAATCCCATTCCGCAAACTTAATAAGATTATTGATAAGAATAAGGAAAAATCGGGAATTATGATATAAAACAGGTTCTGACACTTAAAAATATAAGTTTTTTGCCACCGAAAACAATGAGTATAATTACTCATTGTTTTCGATGCCATTTTCATTTATAATATTGCATAAATAACAAGACATGGAGGAAAGCTATGGATTATAGTGTAATCGACAGGTACATAGAAGAGCTTCTTACAAAGAGCACACCCGACAGACCTATCTGGAATATAGAAAAGATTTTGCAGGGACTCAAATCCACATGGAACTATATCGATGGGTGTATGATTAAAGCCCTTCTTGAGATGTACTCCATCACAAAGAAACAGGAATATTTTGATTTTGCCGATGCTTTCATCGACTACCGCGTTCACGATGACGGTACGATTGATGGCTATGATGTATCCGAGCTTAACATTGACAATGTGAATGCAGGAAAGACTCTCTTCGAGCTGTACGACCTCACGGGCAAGGAAAAGTACCGCAAAGCGATAGACCTCATCTACAGCCAGATTAAGCTCATGCCTCGTACAGCAGAGGGAAGCTTCTGGCACAAGAACATCTACCCTAATCAGGTATGGCTTGACGGACTTTATATGTGCCAGCCATTCTACATGGAATATGAGACACGTTTTAACGATAAGAAGAACTATGACGACATTTTCCTCCAGTTCAAGAATGTTATAAAGAACATGAAGGATCCTGTGACAGGTCTATACAAGCATGCATATGACCACTCACGCGAGATGTTCTGGTGCGACCCGGTAACAGGTCTGTCACAGAACTTCTGGCTTCGCGCACTCGGCTGGTACTCGATGGCACTTCTTGACACCATCGACAAGGCTGACCCTGACTGCAAGGATACACAGCTTTTAAAGGACACATTCACAGACCTCATGGAAGCTATGTTAAAGTATCAGGATGAGAGCGGCATGTGGTATCAGGTTGTCAACTACGGCAAGCTTGCTCCTAATTACCTTGAGACAAGCGGAAGCTCCATCATGGCATACGCACTTCTAAAAGGTGTGCGTCTCGGCTATCTTCCTGAGAGCTGCCGTGAGTATGGCATCAAGGCATTCAACGGCGTATGTAACAAATATCTCTCCGAGGATGAGAACGGCGAAATGCACCTTGGCGGTATCTGCCTCGTAGCAGGTCTTGGCGGCAAGCAGATGCGTTCGGGAACCTTCGACTACTATATGTCAGAGCCTGTCGTTAAGGACGACGCTAAGGGAGTTGGACCATTCCTTCTAGCCTATACCGAGATGTTAAGACTGAATAAATAGTAAAACCAAAAGGAGCCTTTCGGCTCCTTTTTTTGTTATTGCTTATATAAGCTCGTCTTCTGCATCAATATTAAAGTTATCAAAAAATTCTTTTTGCTTATGTCTCATCTCATTGATTTCCTGACACATAAATTCACAACAAAAATCATAGAATGGTTTATTAGTTCCTACATCTTGACGTTTTTGAAATTTAAGCGATACATCATAATAATTTACCAGTGAACCATCTTCTGACAAATCAGCTGCGAAAAGGAAGGCATATTCACATCCAACAATTTCCTGTACATTAAAAAATTTAGGAGCAATAAATTTCCAAAATAATGTTTCTCCCATAGGATGACCTAATTTGTAAGTATTCCATTTTTCTCTTAAATTATCATTTGTACAAAAATGTACCAATTCCACACCTGAATGTGTATTCTGAACTCTGAAGATTTTATCATTCTGTTCTCTTTCTCTATCAGCAAATAGCTGATTCAAGAAAGTCTTTTTATTTGACTTTTTTTCATGTAAATACTTACTGAACGCTTCAACGGATATTCTATCCCCAACCTGATACTTTGTCAGAATCGCCATTGCTTCCTCTTTTTCTCTGCTATCCCCATTTGCATTTTCTATCGCCTGCAATATGATAAATAATCTTTGAAAATCATGCTTTACTTCATCCTCATCTAATAATGGCTCAAATAAAGAACCGCATTTCAATGAAAAGAACATCATAATCTCATTTTGCGCATCTTTAATAATATAATACGTAGTTGTTCCCTGAATGTCCTCTTTCATGCCAAAATTCATAAAATAAGACACCAAAGATGCACCTCTCTCGCTAGTGAATGATTTTATCATCTCTGCATTTGTCGCATCTGTAGAAAACCTTTCGCATTTGAAGCTATCTAACAGTTCATTTTGTTCTTTCGTTATCTGCATTTGCCAATCTTTCTAGCCCAACCCAAGTTTTATGAGCATTTGTCTGCGTTCACGAATTCTATCTGCATCTTTTCTTATATCATCTAAGCTCATAGGATTATCACTATTCTCGCCATCGGGAACTCCCAGCCTTGAATTTTTCCATGAAAGTTCACCATGTGTTAATCTACTTAAACTCCATGAATCCTTGCAAGCATACTCTTCAAACACCTTATTCATAACAGATTCTATACGAGAAATCACATCATGTGGAATAGAACCATAAAACATATCGTTCCGATATGCCAATCTTATCTCTTTTACTATAGGTCCATATTTCCAACCATAAAAAACAGCATCAAAAAGAGGTTCTTTGCTCTGAATTAAAGCCTCTCGCTGAGCAAAATAAAGAAGCTTATGCAATTTCATTTCATCAATTTTACTTCCATAATCTTTAGAATATCTATTATAGATATAGGAAGCAACATTCATCAAATCTTCCATAAATACAGCACCTCCTTAAAATTTGATAGTTTTATTAGTATACCACATTCTTTGTAAAAAAACACTTATTTCTGTTCAAATATATTATATTCCGAAAGTTATAAATTAACAATAATCGCGAGTTTAAAATAACGTTCTTTAAAACAAACTAAAATGATACACGCAGAGCCAACCTACGCGTTAGCTCTGCGTATATTTATCATTATACTATATTAAGCTTGCACTCATATCTTTGGCAGTACCCTTCAGATGACACCTGTGTATTTTTCTTTATGCACAACTTTCTGCACTTTTGCATATTCCATACATTCATATGTGGATTATGAGGGGATATTGCACTGTCTGAAGGGTCGTACCAATAGCGGCAGAAGCCGCAACAGTGTGTGGATTTGATGTTAACTTTCATATTGATAATTTGCCTCTTGTCATTCTGAGAATGTAAAACAATATACAATTAATAAAACTGATTAATTTTCTGATAAAAACAGCAATAATATAGTCACACATAACGCTATGCATATGCACACATATAATAAAATACGATATGGAATTTTTGTATTATTTCCTTCTAATAATTCAATAAGCCTTTCCATATATTGATTAACATTTTCCCTTACTTCAACTAAGCCAGCTTGCATTACACCGGAATTCCTGTATCCGGGAAACAGCTTTTTTGACCAAGGGCTGTCAGGGTAGTAACTGCTGCTAGAATGCAGGCTGATATATGACAGAAGACGTACTCCTTTATTACTTACATTCGAAATCCTGCATCCTTCCTCCTGTGCCGTATTGATTACATCATGCAGGACATCCGCATCCACCTTATATTCAATTTTAGGTATGCTCATATCTTTTTCAATGGCTGAAAATAACCTCTCTGTTACCAAATCATAATTTCGCAAAGTGTACGCAAATATATTGCATATCTTATCATAATCGCTGTCGCAAAATATGATATTTAGATATTTGCCGTAGTCATCTGTCTTTTCTCCAAGTATTGAAAAAAGAAGATTTCCCTGCATATCTTCGGATAACAGCATTGCATCATCCGGTACATTATAAAAAATATCAGTTATACTCTTTACACACCCGGCAGTCAGTTCATTATTCTGCATATCAAGTGTGGCTTCTTTAAAACCATTGCTGCTTTTAAATGAACAATATAAAAAAATCTTCATGCTACTCCCCCATAACCCAATCAAAACTTAACGCAATATTAAACCTGCCAAATTGAGATAAATTATCATTATTCATTATAATAATCATATTCCTATCGGAAAAATCAGCCGGATTATACATTGTCAAATCAAGTTTTTCTTTCCTGCTTGTGGATTGTCTGACCAAGTCTGGATAAAAATAAGCCTTGTCCTCTTTATTATATACATTCAGTATATTCTTTTTCAGATACTTACGCAAAATATCCGCTGCCAGATTCTGTCTTTTAAATGATTGCATCATATTATCAGGCTCAGCGGCTTTAGCGTGAATATTATCAGGTTCTTTTAACTTAATATTTCTTTGCAATTCGTTCAATAAATCGGCAAGCTTCTTCTCATCAAATGCATAATCTTCTTTTTCCTCCGACATAGTAAAACACTCAACTAACTTCGAATAGAATGCCATTCCGTTATCTCTTCTTAATTCCTCAATAATTCCGAGTGCTATGCGGTAAAGCCTGTCTACTTTATCATATATCGCAAAATTCAAATACCAGATTACCTCAAGCGCCTGCAGGTCAGGAGTATTGTATGGCAGCTTCTTACTTCTGTAATTATTGGCAGCTTGTATCTCCTCCTGCCTTTTACATCTCTTAGCATTTTCATAATTTACAATCCTCTCTAACGAGGACAGCGCCAAAAGACCTCCCTCCGGTCCTTCTTTGCCAAGCATGAGGAACCAGCCATCTTTATTTTCAAACCACTCTCTCGTTTTACTGTATATCCTATCCTGTGTTTCACTCTCTTTTTTATTATAATTTACATACTTATAGCCACTTTTTGAACCCTTATAAGAACAATATGTATATATTGTCATCTATTTTCTCCTTCATTTAACAAAAGCACCCTGAATAACCTCCACATAAGAATTATTGCCCTTCCTATAATTCTTTTTGAGTTCATCCAATTCCCTATCAAAATCAGAATCCGTTGCCCAGTTCTTCTTTTCATAGTACCAGTTCTTTAATTTAGCTGACATCTTAAGTTTTCCTTCTCTGTTGTAACTCTTACTATAATAATCACTATAGATTTTTTCCTGCTCATATAGCAGACTGTAAACCAAAGGCTGCTCACAGAATAACGGATTATATACATCTTCTCCTTTGCCGCGATATGTGTATACCATATTATCCGATGTCAATTCTTCGGCAGCACCCCCAATATTCTCAAAATGGTCAAATTCAAGTCCACCCAATGTCAGAATCGGCATGATTGCAACTGTGAAGTACCTTCTGTTCCCCTCATTGCATAGATAAGCCAGCAATTCACTGTAGTTCTCCTTGACACAGTCATTAAGCTCCTTCATTCTCTTTCCAAAATATTTACTGCTAGCATCCTTATCCTGATAATAATACTTTTCACACTTTAGCGGAACAAAAAGAACCATCTTCTCCCCATTCACCAACTCGCCCGGTCTCATATATTTTTTTATGAAATTCGTAACATTGTCCATATTATTTTGCTTGTTATAAAATCCATTTTTTTCCATCATAAGGACAGAGTCAATTGCAATTATTATAACAGAGCTCTCCTCAATGGTATTCCCCATTTCCTCCTGATTTTTCTCAGCATACTTTATCCATTCGCCGGCGCAATCCTTAAATCTTATCTTCTTTGGGCGTACACTTCTCTGTCTTCCGCTGATATCAATGCTCACATCATAATTTACAAAGCTTTTGGTTGCATTTTCATCCATTTTATACTCCTCTAACGGCTTATGAGGTCTTTTAAAATAATTTTTCATGTTATCCGATGCTTCATTGATTGTTGTAGTATTGCCATCACTCGTAAGCACAAGCTTCGTGCCTTTTGTCACTTTATTAAACTCTCTTGTCATAGATGCCAATATTGAAGTTTTGCCAACTCTTCTGGACCCCAGCATCATTATCTGTATATCAGGTTCTATTATCTTCTTAATATTTTCTACTACTTCTTTTTTTCTTGTAAAAAATCCCATATTTGTTTCCCTTTCTTTCGTCAAGCTGCTGCTCAATTAAAAGTTGAAGTCATCCCTTTTATAGCCCTTTAACAGCGTAATTACCTCAGACCACCTATTGTACAAATCTGTTACTTCCATTGAATTTTGAAATTCCTCTGCCCATACTGCCTGACAATTCTCGCGGTACAGACTTCTCCACACTTCCTCAATCACTTGCTTATTATCCGTATAGGAAAAATTAATCCTGTCATAAAATTCCGCCATAACCGCATGCAGAATCCTATTAGGATCCTTGTAAAACCCATCCCGCATATCATCCTCTATCTCCTCACATACGGTACGACATTTCTTCTCAATACTCTTATGCATGTATCTTGCGACATCTTCAACACTTCCATCAATGAATTGCATATCAGAGTCCTTCTCGAAATCAAGCCTGTCAATTCTTGAGCGTATTCTATGCATAAGGAAACCTCTTACCGTAAGCTTAAAATCTCTTAACATCATAAATGCTGTTTTTAGCTGACTATATCTGTTTTTATCAAATAACTGCTCTGACACATCACCTAACCACTCGACCTTTCTGCTCTCGTCAAGCGGTACTACATTCTTTAGTCTTCCTCCTTCATCCTGAGCAAATATGTCAACTACTTTTTCCTTAAACATTTTCAACTGCTTGTCAAAGATAAATTCATCAACACACAGAAACATTGCTGTAAAATCATTCCTCAGCTTATCAATACATGTTGCATAAACCTCAAAATTACGGTTTCTTCCGCCTAATAATAAGCTATTCTGAATATCCTGCACAGCCGGAACCATCTTAACGGCATTTTGAAGTATACTTTCTACAGTTCTCCTGAACTCATCACATTCTATATCTCTCTTTGTATCTAATTCATCTCTCAGGTTTTTTAACGCTCCCATAAGATTACGCTCATAGAAGCTTCTCCATTTTTGTGCGAGGAATTCATCCTTATCTATTTTTCCGCTTTCGACAACAAGGATGTCCGCTATTGAATTCTGTATCTTCTCATACTCATGATATAATTTATCAAGCTGCATATTCAGCTCCAGCATAATTCCCGCATCAATGTCATCGATATTTTGTGTCAATGTTCTTAATATCCGGTTAGAAAAAATATCATTAACTGCATTACCATCCGAAACATCAACAATATAATGCCCTGCTATTTTCCAATCCATATCCTTCACTTTTTTGTCAAAGGCTTCGCAGCGCACCTCATTGCTGCCATACAGTGAAGAAGACGATGTCTTATTCACAAGCCAAAAAAGCCATTTATCCATATTATTTCTGCAATTAAATGACTCATATAATGTCGTGTATATTTCATTGTCTGTCTCGTCTAGCTTTCCTGTTCCCGCTTCCGGACGTCTCACAATAATCGCTGCGTCACTGTGCTCTCTTATTGCCGCAACCATCTTGTCCTTTATTCCAAGTGAAGTGTCACCCAAGCCGATAGTGTCTCTTAGGACAACCTTCCCGGCATCTGCATTTCTGAATGAGCATGAAATAGTAACATCTCTGACCGCAAGATAATAATAATAATTCCGTCTTTTTGGTGAACCTTCATTTTCCCCATTATGCTGTGCCACATATTTTTGAATTTCATTCGCATCCGTAACAGTTATATGCCCTCTGTTCACCATAGGACTCCACTCATCAAAATGTTCAACATACTTTCTTAAATGTTCAAACTTCGCACTCTTTGGGGAGCCTTTTTCCATCTTAGACTTTAGGCTATTGATATCAAGTCTGCCTATCTGACTAAATGACCCAATTCTCTCAGAGCTTCCGAATATGTCATTCAGATATTTCTGTACACATTCAACTATCTGGCTTTCCGTCATAAAATTGATTTCTGCGCTTACAGTACTTCCCGGAACATTCTTTATTATAGAAGTCGTACCTGTACAATCATCGGCTTCAAAAGCAGGTATTACCTTATTGTCAAGGTTGCTTATAGATTGCAATAAACGGCTTTTTCCCTGTCTTGCAGCGCCAACAACCGCAATATTTATTTCATCTCTTCCAAAACGATTCTCTATCTCATTATATCTGTCAGCAAATTCCCTGAATTCTGCCGCAAAACCTGATGTGTCAATCGCTTTTATCTTATCGTACACATCCTGAGTTATATTCATACGTGTAGAATTCTCAAGCATCTCCTGTTTTAAATCTTTTACTTTTTCAATTCCGTCATATAATTCATGAACCTTTTCGTATCTGCTTCTGAGAGCGGGAATTTTTTCTCTGCGCCTGCTTATAATCCGGTCTATTTCGTCTCTTAATGCCATTTCATTATCCTCCATGTCTGATTTATATTTAATTCTTTAAATTATCTGCTTTTTTACTATAATCGTAATCCTGCCGCATATACACCTCCCTCATATTCTCATGGGATGTGTCATTCTCCTGTGTAAACTCATGCTGTGTATTCTCCTTATTCAGATTAATGTCGATTTTCTGGACAGGTTTTCCACATACAGGACAAAAATTTGAAGCATTACCCACATTATATCCACAATTTGAACAATACATAGGCGTTTCCTCCGGATGTATATTTGTATGTTTTCTGTTTTTAATTATAGTCCTAAAAGCCTTGTATGTGGTCGCCTTGCAGGCGACATTTCCGTATAAAAAAAAATCACACATAGCTTACGCTACATGCTGCTCAAGGTCTCACCTGTATATTTTTCCAAAATATCATTTACCTGATATATGTCATACTCCTTATTTTCGATAGCCCACTCTACTATCCTGTCAAATTTGCTTCCCGGATTGAATGCAAGTCCGGCTCTGGACATCAAATCCTCTGCCTGCTCTTTATCAAGCTCAAGTGCAATACACAACGACATCACTGTATTTCTCTTAGGCTTGCAATTCGCATCACATTTGATTTTTGAAAAAAGCCTCCTGTCTATGCGGGCGCGCTTCCATATATCACTTCCGTCCATTCCTGATTTATCGATAAGCTCGAACAGCTTATCATGAAAGGACGCTCCGTTACTTAGTATCGATTCCTCAATCTGTGCTATAGATATCTTCATCTGCGCCGCTTTGGCTGCGGCACCCTCATTCATCTTGCTATGCTTCACAATATATGTATCCACCGACTTCTATTTTAGTATAATTTCTTTTCAGATTATAACCTTTTTCACCACATCTTTGGTCGTATGGCAGGCGACATTTACCATATATTGTAAAAAACATATAACAGGTGCTACCTGCTCAGCGTCTCACCTGTAAATTTATAGAGAATATCATTCAGCTCAGCTATATCGTATTTTTTATTTTCTATAGCCCATCCGACAATCAAATCGAACCTGCTTGACGGATTGAACGCCAGACCGGCACGCGCCATCAAATCCTTAGACTGCCCTGCATCCAGCTTAAGCGCTATGCACAACGACATGACAGTGTTCTTCTTAGGCTTACAATTTTCATTGCACTTTATCTTGGAAAAATGCTTTCTGTCCATGTCTGCCCGCTTCCAGACTTCATCATCGCTAAGACCCGACTTATCGATAAGCCCGAACAGCTTAGCATGAAAGGATGCCCCATTTTTACTTATCGCTTCTTCTATCTTTCCTATAGGAACACGTTCTATTGCTTTGTACTGTATATGCTTGTCCAATGGTGCAAATAAACCTTCATACACACCACTATGTCCGGCAATGTATTTCTCGATTGACTTTAAAATGTTGTCCGGTACAGTCTTATCCTGCACGGAAGTCTTTTTCTTAAATAACATATTACTCCCTACCTACTTCTCAAAGTTCAATATATATATGTAAAAGTTAATCCCCATTCACAATAGCACTGTTATTCTAAGGGATTTTTCATCCGCCGTATAAGCACTTATCTTCCCTCTGTGCGCCTCGGCAACCGCCTTGGCAACGGACAGCCCTATTCCGTAACCTCCGGTCTGTGAGTTGTGCGACTGCTCTGCTCTGTAAAAACGGTCAAAAAGATGCTTCACACTGTCTTTTGAAATATGCTCACAGGTATTATACACCTCTAATTTTATTCCTGCTACGCTTGTTAAACTAACTTTAATTTTCCCTTCGCTGTCAGCGTATTTTACTGCATTGTCAACAAGTATCGAGACTAACTGTCTGACAGCCTTCTCATCGCCGATATAGGCTAAGCCGGGCTGAATATTAATCTCTAACTGCTTGTTTTCATTGATTGCGCGCGCTCTGAAGGATTCCGCTGTCTCATCAACCACATCGGACAACGGAAACTCTATCCTGACTGCATTTTTCTGCCCTTCCTCCATCCTGGCAAGATATATCAAATCATTAGTCAGTGCTGTAAGTCTCTTCGTCTGCTTTTTTATATCGTCAAGCCACTCGCTCTCACCGCATTCTAATTCCACAAGCTCCGCATCCGCATCTATTATGGTGAGCGGTGTCTTAATCTCATGCCCCGCATCAGTTATAAAACGCTTCTGCTTCTCATAGCTCTCACTGACAGGCTTTACAATTCTCCCTGAGAAAAATACAAGCAGAAGAAATACGGCAAGCATTCCGGCAAGTGATATGCCTACACTTACAAACAATACTGAGCGGAAATTGGCAAGCCCTCTGCCACAGTACAAAAATATCAAAAGTGTTCCTCCGTCCTTGTCCTTCACGGCAAATCTGTACTGCCCCATAAATCCGGAGGTTTTTCCGCTGTCTAATACCTTTTTTGCATACTCCGCCGCTTCTTCTGTACCTGTCCCGGCAATCTTTCCTGTATCTATAGTGCTGACGTTTCCATCTGCATCCATAAGCACCGAAAAGTATCTGCTCTCATAAGGAGCTTCCGGTGACATTCCCTTAAAAATATCCTTATCATGCTCCGGAGACATATCAGGTCTTGGGAAGCTTCCGTCATTCTCCTTTAAAATTGCAATGGTTCTCTGTGCGTCATCGACCATTTTTGTATAATTTAGTATGTTTACCGTACCTATTATAATAAGAAGTACAATAAACAGTGACAGCATCGCCACCGCCACAAGCTTTCTTCGAAGTTTTCTTATCATACCGGCTCCTCTTACTTATTCTTTTCTTCCGGGGAATTGCAAAGCACAAATCTGCCAGTAAACAGTTGTGAAATTCTGCCGGTACACTTCCGGACCTTTTGAAACCCGTTGGTGTTTAGCAGCTGTATTTTAGCCGCTTATGCACCACTACGGGTTTCAATGAGTGAGAACGCGTCCGGAATGGTACCGGCAGAATTTCACAACGTCCGATTGCTACAGACTGCATTTAGCAATTACCTGATTCTTGTCTTCCAGCGAATACCCTGCATTTCTCGTTGCTTTTATCTGTATATCAGCTCCTAATGCATCAAGCTTCTTTCTCAGATAAGAGATGTATACCCATACCACGTTAATCTCAGCCTCACTGTCATAGCCCCAGATTTTTTCCATAAAATGTTCCGTTGATATGAGCTGCTTAGGGTTTGCCATCATCATCTCCATCATCTGATACTCTTTATTTGCGAGCTTATATGAGCCTGACGGCGATGAAAGCTCATAGCTTGCCGTGTCAAGTGTTATATTTCCGACATGCATGGACGAATCCGCATGCACATTCGCATTGGCACTTCTCGTCATGGCCCTGATTCGCGCAAGCAGCTCCTTGGTGTCAAACGGCTTAGTAAGATAGTCGTTAGCTCCGCTGTCAAGCCCATCCACCTTATCGTCAATCTCGGACTTTGCCGTCAAAAGCAGCACCGGAACCATATTCCCGGCTGTACGGAGCTTCCTAAGCGCTGTTATTCCGTCCATTCTCGGCATCATCACATCCATTATGGCACCATCGTAATTGTCTGTCTCAAGGTACTCAAGCGCCTCCACGCCATCATACACCGCATCAACGGAAAAATTATTTTTTTCAAGTATCGCCTTCACTGCCCTTGATAGTGATTTCTCATCCTCAACAAGAAGAAGTCTCATATTGCACACCTCCGGTTATATGCTGCTTCACAACTATTTTACATAAAAGAATTAGTGTGTCAAAGCATACTAATTCAGTCTATGAGTGTATAACGAATTATACACAGCTAAGTTCACAAAGCACATTTTGACATCAGAATCATAATAGATAAGTTCTGAATAGTCATTGAAATTATAATAAATTTAAAACAGCTATATTGCAAGCCGATTTATATTTTACTTTTGCCAAAGACATTCTGCATGATTTTTTGTGAATTTTACAAAAACTTTAAATGATTTTTAAGTTCATTTAGGGTTCGGGCATTAAACTCATCTCATACAAAGAACAACAACAATAAAAAAGAGGTGGTTTATATGGCAGTACAGACCGTATTCAAACGATATGAGTTAAAATATCTTATGACAAGAGAACAGAAGAATCTTCTGCTAAAGATAATGACAGGTCATATGGAACTTGATAAGTACGGACATACAACAATAAGAAATATCTACTTTGACACAGACAATTACAGACTTGTAAGACATTCCATCGAAGGCCCGCCATACAAAGAAAAGCTGAGAGTAAGAACCTACAGCCATGTATCAGGAAATGACAACGTATTCGTTGAGCTTAAGAAAAAATACAAATCTGTAGTATACAAAAGGAGACTTGTTCTCCCACTTGATGAAACGATGGATGCCCTCACAATGCACCGTCCGCTGCCTGTCAAATCACAGATTGCGGATGAAATCAATTATTTTTGCAGCTACTACCGGACACTCAGACCCGCAGTGTTTTTAAGCTATGAGCGTGAAGCCTTCTATTCTATAGACGGAAGCGATTTCCGAGTTACATTTGACGAGAACATCCTATACCACGATGATGATGTCTCTTTCTCCGGCGCAATATATGGCACTCCGATAATAGCAAGTAATCAGGTACTCATGGAAATAAAGACACCCGGCGGTATCCCAATGTGGATGACTGATTTTCTCACATCCCAGAAAATTTATAAGACATCCTTTTCCAAATACGGAGCTGCATACAAGGATATGCTTCAAAGCAATAAAAATATCGCTGCGCACAGCAATGACAAATTCGATAATGTTATATTGCTGCACGCTATATAAGCTGCTAACAAAAATAATTATATAAAAGCCAAAAATATATGGCTTACAGCTAAAAATTAATTATATGCCGCATAAATACAAAGTATTTATAACACTGGCACCGAACAATCAATGTGATTTTTAATACTTTTAATGGAGGTTATTATGGTTAGTAATTTATTTAAAGGAATTTTTGATTCAGATTTAACATCGGTAATATCCGTCACAGACTTTTTCATGTGCATCGGAACAGCACTTTTAATCGGCTTAATCTTTGCCGGAATGTACATCTATCGCACAAGAAGTTCTAAGAGCTTTGTCGTGACACTTGCTCTGCTTCCTGCAACCGTCTGCATGGTGATAATGATGGTTAACGGAAATGTCGGTGCAGGCGTTGCCGTAGCCGGAGCATTCTCTCTCGTCCGCTTCCGTTCGGCTCCGGGTTCAGCCAAGGAAATAGGTGCTATTTTCCTTGCAATGGCAGCCGGTCTTATAACCGGAATGGGCTACTTAGCATATGCGATACTTTTCTCAGTAATCATGGCAGTCATCTACATAGTTTACACGGAAATTGAGAGAAAGAGCAAGGACAGAGGCTCACTTTACAAAACACTTCACATCACAATACCTGAAGACTTAGACTACGATGAAGTTTTCGAGGAGATATTTAAGGAATACACTTCAGAATCTGAACTTATTCAGGTCAAGACAACCAATATGGGAAGCATGTTCCGACTTACATACAATATAGCACTTCTTAGCGATGCATCCGTCAAGGAGATGATAAACAAGCTTCGCTGCAGAAACGGAAATCTTGAAATTACTGTTTCCAAACAGGATAATCAGGCTATAATGTTATAAGCCATCACAGAAAGGAGTCACTATGATTAAATACAAAAAAATAATAACCGCTGCACTGATATCAGCCATGCTTATGACCGGATGCAGCAGTGCTGATAATTCAAGCACAGCCACAGACAATGGCTCAACAGAAGTCTCAACAACGACAAATAGTACGGTATCATCAGGACAGAATACATCAGGTAATTCTTCATCATCAAATGAAAGCTCTGACAATCCGGCAGGCTCCGGTGATACATCTGCTTCCACAGTATCAGCGATAACATCCGTCGACACATCGGAGATGTTCACCAACCGCGACAAAGAAATCGGATATAATGAGAGCACAAGCGTAAAGCTTGTTCTAAGCGGCGACAGCATAAGCAGCAGCTCCGATTCGGTAACCGTATCCGGCTCTACAGCTACCATATCCGAGGAAGGAACCTATATCATATCCGGAACTCTCGATGACGGCATGATAATTATAGACGCAGATAAGAGTTCAAAAATCCAGCTTGTGCTCGACAATGCCAATATAAACAGCAATACATCTGCTGCAATCTACGTCTGCGAAGCAGATAAGGTATTCATAACTCTCGCACCAGGCTCCGAAAATACACTGTCAAATGGCGGTGAGTATACCGCTATAGATGACAATAATATTGACGCAGTTATTTTTTCAAAGGATGACTTAACTCTTAACGGAAGCGGCAGTCTCACAATAAATGCATCAGCAGGCCACGGCATAGTGTCAAAGGATGACCTTGTAATTACAGGAGGCACCTATAACATCACTGCGGCAAGCCATGCTCTTTCTGCAAAGGACAGCATAAGAATTGCCGATGGCAGCTTTACAATCACATCCGGCAAGGATGGTATTCATGCAGAAAACTCTGACGATGACACGCTCGGCTTTGTCTACATTGCCAACGGCAGCTTTGACATATCAGCCCAGGGGGACGGAATAGATGCCGGCTATTATCTTCTCGTTGATAATGGCACATTTGACATAAATACCAAAAGCACCGATGATGATGCAAGCACCAAGGGACTCAAAGCCGGCGGTGACCTCATTGTAAACAATGGAACCTTCGACATTGACACCGCCGATGACGGACTTCACAGCAATTCAAACGTGACTGTAAACGGCGGAAGCTTCACAATAGCTACAGGTGACGATGGTTTACATGCTGATGATGCGCTGACAATCAACAACGGCTATATCAATATCACAGACTGCTACGAGGGACTTGAAGGTCTCACTGTGACTGTAAATGACGGCACAATAAGCCTTACTGCTTCCGACGATGGTATAAATGCCGCCGGCGGAAATGACTCAAGCAGCTTTGGCGGCTTCGGCCCGGACGCATTTGCAGCAGGCTCTAACGCCAGCATATATATCAACGGCGGCACAATAAACATTGACGCAGATGGCGATGGTATAGACTCTAACGGCAATCTCTATGTATCAGGCGGCGAAATCTATGTATCAGGCCCTGAATCAAATGCCGATGGCGCTCTTGACTATGACGGGGAAGCCACAATTACAGGCGGAACCCTAATTGCGGCAGGCGCATCCGGAATGGCCCAGAATTTTGGCTCATCCTCAACGCAGGGAAGCATCCTCGTTACATTTACAACCCAGTCTGCTGGTACAACAATAAGTCTGCTTGACGAATCAGGTAATGAGCTTATTTCATGGCAGTCAGGCAAGACCTACAGCAGTGTAGTAATCAGTTCTCCTGACATAACCATTGGCAGTACATACACCATAAAAGCCGGCGGCTATGAGACAACTGTCACCATGGACAGTGTCATATACGGAAACGGCATGGGAATGGGCGGCGGTTTCCCCGGCGGCAATGGCGGCATGGGTGGTCAAAGACCTGATAGAGGCAATAATAACTACGATGGGCAGATGCCGGACGGCAACGGTAATATGGGCGATATGACTCCTCCGGACGGCAACGGCGGCATGACTCCTCCGAACCAGAATTCAAATAATCAGGAAACATAAGGTCTGCCGTATAAGCTGAAATTTATATTCATAATGTTTTTCATTACTCCAAAATGCAAAAACCGTAATAGAATTAGTCAATTACTAAATCTGTTACGGTTTTTCTTAGCTAAATATTCTTACTTGTCATAACTACTATCTGCTCTCTATGACTTTCTTAAATTCATCCTCTGTCATATTCAATTTATATGCCGCCTGTTCTATAGATAAAATCCCTTCATTTACCAACTCAACAAGCGTATGCTCTATTCCTCTATCATAACCGCTACCATAACCGCTATTATAACCTTCATCATACCCAGCCTGTCTCTCCGCTGTACGCAGTTTTCTCTCTTCCTCTTCCTTATTATACTCAAATATGCTTGTCATAACTAATATTTACTCTCCATGACTTCCTTAAATTCATCCTCTGTCATATGCAATTTACACGCCGCCTGTTCTATAGATAAAATCCCTTCATTTACTAACTCAAAAAGCGTATGCTCTATTCCTCTATCATATCCATTACCATAGCCCGTATCAAATCCGCTACCATAACCGCTATCACATCCTTCATCATACCCAGCCTGTCTTTCCGCTGTCCTCAGTTTTCTCTCTTCCTCTTCCTTATTGTACTCAAATATGCTCGTCATAACTAATATTTACCCTCCATGACTTTCTCAAATTCATCCTCTGTCATATTCAATTTATATGCCGCCTGTTCTATAGATAAAATTCCTTCATTTACTAACTCAACAAGTGTATGCTCTATCCCTCTATCATATCCATTACCATAGCCTGTATCAAATCCGCTATCATATCCCTCATCATACCCAGCCTGTCTCTCCGCTGTCCTCAGTTTTCTCTCTTCCTCTTCTTTATTATACTCAAATATGCTCGTCATAACTACCTCCGCCCGGTTCTTCCTTAAGAAATCCGCCAGAATGTCATTTTTTATGCACTCATCAACCGCCCTGTTGACTGCATCATCAAGTGAACCTGATTCTTCTTTATATTTCCTGACCAATGCCACATACTGTGCATAATCCCTCAGTGTGCGACTATGCTCCATAAGTTCCAAATTTCTGCCATAATTAATGTTAAGCACCGTAACTCTAAGTTCAAGTGCCGGATTATCAACCCTCGGTGCAAACGCATCCGACAGCCTGTACTCGCTTCTGTCAGCAACCTCATCCTGTCCGTTATAAAACACTATGAAATTCGGTGCCGGCACTTTCTGTATGGCTGATGAGTACAGCGACTTAGTCTCCACAAGCTTGCTGTACTCTGATGAAATATAAAACAGATTTCGCAACGGCATGTTGGGATTGACCGTTGACTGATGCTCATACAGATATATTCCTGTGCTCAGCAGAAATGCAAGGTCATTCTTCATACCCATGTAGACCGCATTCTCAAGCGTTACTATCTGTAAATCATCCGGATTGTCATAATGCCTGCCCGATACTGCATTGTACAGCTCAAGCAGATTTTTCTTATCAGAAAATAACATCCTGAATATTGTATCCTTGTATCTGCGGTCAGATATCAGCCCACCTGTCGGCAACTCACTGCAATCGGGTGTCATTTTTCCTGCATTTGCCTTGCCACTTCGCACCACATCCGTCTGTGCCGCTCCTCTTCGTGCCGCATCCGTCTGTACTGTTCCTCTTCGTATCACATCTGTCTGTGCTGTTTCCATTCGAGATGCTTCTATCCCTTCTGCTCCTGCACACGGTGTACCCGCCTCTGTGTCAGCACCGGTAAAAAACTCATTCTCTTCAACCTTTACTTTTTCCGTTTTTGTTTCGTTAATACCCTTCATCAAATACCTCCTGTAGTTGTTATGCAGGAGATATATCTACCGATGCCAATTTGCACTGCCGATTATACTTCTTATACAAGTATGTATATGCATTTGTCTGCTCATACCGCATCTTCCAGTAATATCAGATGTCTCCTGCTAAAAAATTAATGTGATTTCAAGCATAGACCTCTGAATATCCACCATAAAGGCTATATGAATTGTAGAACCTCATGCGATAGGAAATCGCATGAATCATAGAATCTCAAGAAATATGCTCTGGCTTGAGATTAGCATAACAGACTATGCATGTCAATATCCTCTTTGATACAATTTGGCATAATATTTGTACATTTACAGTTTAAGATTCGTGTTGCAAAACATGCTGAATTGGTCTATGAGTGTATAAGGCATGTTTTGCCACCCGAACCTTATTATACAAAAAAAGACCTCCACACCGGATTTCTCCGGTATGGAAGCCCTGTAAATCTTATCACCATTTCATCAGAAATTATTCCTTCATCAGAAACCTTAATATTATGCCAAGATTAACTGACCACATAAAGAACAATCTAATGAATATTAAGCTAAGATTGATTAGCCGAGTAAGGAGAGAACTCCCTGTGTAGCCTGGTTAGCCTGTGCAAGCA